>Ga0184631_10000207_pt1 | contig 12403 bp, 10 predicted proteins | sample PLM4_90_b1_FD_133160 | JGI IMG/M metagenome (GOLD analysis project Ga0184631, IMG submission 133160) | Groundwater sediment microbial communities from an aquifer in East River, Colorado, USA - PLM4_90_b1 | ecosystem: Environmental > Terrestrial > Soil > Riparian zone | place: USA: East River... | reverse complement strand
GAAGTCCCGTCCACGAAGACCTCATCCCGGCTGAGGACGAGTTTAACGGGCCTTCTCGTTTTCAATGCCAAAAGAGAGGCGATCGCCGGCACAATCATCCCTGCCTTTCCTCCAAAGCACCCACCGATATAGAGTGAAACAACCCTCACCTTGGAAGGTGGCAGACGAAAGAGGCGGCAAAGGTCTGCCTTATGCGCATGCATGACGTGGGTGGAATCATAAACCGTCAGGCCTCCATTCGGCTCAGGCACGGCCAGTGCATTGTGAAGCTCAAGACACGAGTGCTGCATCATGGGTGCAGAGAATCGATTTTCAAAGATCAGGTCGGATTCCTCAAATCCTTTCTGCGTATCCCCTTTCCGAATCGGCCGATGGATGTAAACATTGGGTCGCTCAGGCTCGAATCGATAGAGCGGATAGGGAAGAGGGGTCCGGGTGTATTTCAATAAGTCGGGATGGACCACAACAGGTGCGTGAAGCTTCATCGCCTCTTCGGCATCAAAGACAGCTGGCAACTCCTCATAGTCCACCTTGATCAACTCCAGCGCCTCTTCCGCCGCTTCAATGCTGTCTGCCGCAACGGCTGCAACCGCCTCTCCGACAAACCGGACCGTGCCGCGCGCCAGGATGTGACGATCTCTGATCCACCCGACCCCTTCCTCCGGCGCATCCTTCCCGGTCACTACCCCTCTGACCTTGGCCGCCTTTTCAGCCCCGGAGGTGTCAATGTGGACAATTCTGGCATGAGGATAAGGGCTTCTCAGAACCTTCCCGTAGAGCATCCCAGGCAGCGTTAAATCCACACTGTATTTTGCTTTCCCCGTTACCTTCTCCAAAGCGTCTACACGAGGAACACTCTTTCCTATTACCGAGAACTCGCTCATTTTGTCCTCTCAATTCGAAACTTTTTGTTGGTCATTAACCACGGCTAAGATCGCTTCAACAATTTTTACATAACCCGTGCAGCGGCATAGGTTGCCGGAGATGGCCTCCCTCACTTCTTCCTCTGTCGGGTGGGAATTCCTTTCCAACAGAGCCTTCGCCGAGAGGATCATCCCTGGCGTGCAAAAACCGCACTGAACCGCGTAATGGTCTATAAAGGCTTGTTGCAAAGGATGGAGCTGACCTTCCCGATCTAGACCCTCGATCGTAAGGATCTCTTTCCCCTGAGCCTCGATGGCCAAGGTTAAACAAGAGACGACAGGATGGTTGTCGATCAGAACAGTGCAGGCACCACAGTCTCCTGCATTACAACCCTCTTTCGTCCCTGTCAAACCCAGATCTTCCCTCAATACGTGGAGCAGCGTCGTCCTCGGCTCGACGACCACTTCACGGACTTCCCCGTTGATGTTTAACTCTATTAATTGTTTCGAACTCAATCCAGTCCTCCTTCCTCTTTTTTCACCCCCACCTCATCCCCAAAAAAACCCGAATTTAGGGGCATAGGATAGGCCATTCCCGAACTGCCTGCAGGATTAAGTATGACTGCTAAGTCGATTGAGCCTGTCCCAAAGCCTGCCTGATGGCTTGCTTCGTTAGCACCTTTACCATCTCTCTCCTGTAATCGGCGGAGCTACGGATATCGGAAATGGGTTGAGCCTCTTCAGACGCCCGTTGAGCTGTCTGCTGGATGAGCTGATCTTCAATCTTCTTTCCTCTCAATATCTCCTCAGCCCTTCTCGCCCGGATGGGGATAGGAGCGACCGCCCCCAACACGATTCTGATATCCTGGCAAACCTCATTCTTCGAATCCAGAGTCACTAAAACGGCTGCACTCACAGCCGCCATATCTACTCTTGTTCTTGCCGGGAGTTTTACATATGTCAATTTGGTCTGCAGGGATGGGGAGGGCACCTGAATTTCTGTAAGTATCTCCCCGGCCAGCAGCGCGGTTTCTCCAGGACCAACAAAAAAAGCTTCAAGAGGTATAACTCTTTCTCCCCCTACACCAAGGAGCTTCACTGCCGCATTGAGGGCAATGAGAGGCGGTGCCGTGTCGGATGAAGGAGAGCCGTTGCATAAATTACCTCCGACTGTGCCCATGCTTCTGATTTGCGGTGTACCTACCTTTGAGCAAGCGGTCCCAAGGGCTCCGAATCTTTCCTTTATCATAGGGTTTTCAGCGACCGATTGGTGGGTGGCGAGGGCTCCAATCCATAAGCCCCGGTTTTCACTGTATTCAATGTATCCCAAGTCAGACAGGTGCTTGAGCCCGATCACGTATTGGGGAATGACGGCCCGATGCTTCATATGCACAAGCAAATCGGTCCCCCCCGCCATCACCTTGGCTCGGCCATTATGTTCCTGCAGCAACCGGCAAGCCTCTCTTACGTCCTTCGGTGCAAAATACTCAAAATCGGGCAGACACCTTAAAGTCATAAACACCTCTCTTAAAAGATTTTGGAAAAGATCCGAAGTATACCTTCACAGTTCCACCACGGAGTCGAGTCATTATTTTTAGAAAATAGCAATAGCTTAAGGCCAATATCGAGATAATATTGTAGAACAAGCGCTCGATTCATCCGTAACAAATTCCTAAAATCTTGTCAAGCTTTTTTTGAGTCCTTTTTTAGCAAAAAAGGCAAAAGAAAATACTTGACAAGGCTATAGAGATTTGATAAAAATCCAAATCGAGCGCTTGCTCTAAATGGCGGGCAAGCCAAAAATGAAGAATAATTTATAATTCTAAATTTCATCATGAATGGCACCCCCTAAAGGCGGGATTATTGGAAAAATCTTAGATGAAGGAGGGTCTATGAAGATAATTCGATTCGAGCAGAAAGGCAAGGTCTATTGGGGATCTCTTCATGAGGGGACAATCTATCTTTTAAGCGGAGACATCTTTACAGGGGCAACAGAAACGAAGGAGAAATTCGTTCTTGGGGAGGTGAAAGTTCTTCCGCCGGTATTACCGTCGAAGATTATTGGGATAGGTCTCAACTATCGGAAGCACATTGAAGAGTCGCCGTTTGACCCTCCTGAGGTGCCGATGTTTTTTTTAAAAGCCCCCAGTTCCGTCATTGGTCACCTTGATCATATCGTCCTTCCCGAGGATTCCAAAAGGGTCGATTATGAGGGAGAAGTCGGAGTGGTGATTGGGAAGAAGGCGAGGAATGTGAAGGAGGCCGAGGCGATGAATTACATTCTTGGTTGTACGATTGTCAATGATGTTTCAGCCAGGGATTTTCACAAGCAAGACAACTCCTTCGCAAGATCGAAAGGGACCGATACGTTTTGTCCTTTCGGCCCGGTCATTGTCACGGGTCTTAGTCCGGGCAATCTGAAGATCGAGACCCGACTGAACGGAAAGACAGTTCAGTCCTCCAACATGAGCGATCTTTTATTCAAGACCGAGCATCTGATAAGTTTCGTTTCGAGATACATGACCCTTATGCCTGGGGATTTGATTGCAACGGGAACGCCTTCGGGGATTGGTCCCATGAAAAAGGGGGATGTTGTTGAGGTAGAAGTTGAAGGGATAGGGATTTTGAAAAACCCTGTTTCATAAATCTCTTCCAGAAAAATGGAAACGAAGGATTTTTTCTCACCTACCATCCTTGAAGGTAAAGTTAGCCTCGTCACCGGTGCAGGCCGAGGGCTTGGGAAAGTGATGGCTCAGGCCCTCGCTCACGCCGGGAGTGCTCTCATTCTGATAGCCCGCCATGAGGAAGAGATCGATCGAACCGCTAAAGAGATCCAAAGTCCCGGGAAGAAAGCTCTTGCTATAAAGACTGATGTCACCAAATCAGACGATATTTCCAGGATGGTTGAAAAGGCGATGTCCGAATTTGGAAAGATCGACGTCCTCATTAATAATGCCGGGCAGAATGCTTCTTACGTCCATCACAAATTTGAGGATATCCCGGAAACGGAATGGATCAGTATGATCCAAACAAATGTGACTGGGGTATTTCTCGTTTCTCAGATCGTTGGCAGAACGATGCTGGCACAGGGGTCAGGAAAGATCATCAATATTGCTTCATCGGTGGGAGTAAGGCCTACTCCAGAACGGATATGTTACAGCGTGAGCAAGGCAGCGGTCATCCAGATGACTAGAACTTTGGCTGTGGAATGGGCTCCTCGAGGGATAACGGTGAACTGTATTGCCCCCGGCTCATTAGATCTTTATCCGGGTTCCACGGACGAAAAGTATTTGAAATTGAACGAGGAAAGAAAGAAAAGAATTCCCCTCGGCCGTCTTGGCAGATTGGATGAGGTGGGGTTTCTGTTAATATACCTTGCCTCAGATGCTTCAGACTACATGACTGGAGAGACGATATTCATTGATGGCGGCATGGCGGTAGGCTAAGAGGTGGCCATTGTTACAAGGGCAAGTGGAGGATCGGTCATGCCATTAGCTCGGCCATCGCCGGGGGTTTGAAAGAGTATGGAGCGAAAGTCTTTATCCCAGATGCGGAGGAGTCTCATCATATTTGCCATTCTTTCTACACGTGATGACCATATCCAGTTGAAAAACGAAAAAGAGAAAGGAGAAAAAAATGAAGGTTATCATAACGGACCACCCTTTTCCATCGTTAGACCTTGCCAAAGCCATCTTTGATAAGAATGGAATCGAAATGGAGGCTCTCCAGACAAGGGATCCTGAAGTTATCATGAAGCAGACCCGGAAGGCGGATGGGATTATTTCAGGGATGGCAAGAATCGATCAAAAAGTGATTGACAACCTTGAGCAGTGTAAGGTCGCTGTCCGTCTGGGCGTTGGTTTTGATACCATCGACGTGCCCGCGGCAACGACCCGGGGGATCATGGTGGTGAATATCCCCGACTTCTGTACCGAAGAGGTTTCAGACCATGCCATGGCATTGATTCTCATGATTTCCCGGAGAGTGATCCAGGGGCAAAAAGCAGTCCGGGAGGGTAAATGGGGTCCCATGGCTATCGATTTCACCTCCTTTAAACGAATGAGTGAACAGACTCTGGGGCTTTACGGGCTGGGCCGGATTGCCCGCGGTGCGGCAGAAAAGGCAAAGGGGTTCAAAATGAACTGCATTGCCTTCGATCCTTTTGTAACAAGAGAGGGGATGGCGATGAGCGGTGTGAAAAAGGTCGAGATGAAAGAGCTGTTGGCCCGATCTGATTATATTTCCCTCCATTCGCCACTTACGAAAGAGACAGAGAATGCTTTTGGTATCGAAGAATTCCGGGCCATGAAACGGACCGCCTGGATCATCAATACGTCCAGGGGTCCTGTCATCCGCGAGAGTGACCTGATTTCTGCATTGGATCAAAACCTGATCGCAGGGGCAGCACTCGATGTGTTGACAAAGGAACCGCCGGATAAGAACCATCCCCTCGTCAACAGGGATAATGTGATTGTTACCCCTCATATGGCCAGTTGGACATGGGATTCACGGGATGACTTGCAGACGAAGAGTGCGGAGGAGGTTGTCCGGGCATTGAAAGGGGAAAGGCCCAAGAATGTGGTGAATCCGGAGGTCTTTTCTTCTCTAAAGGGGGGGAAGAATAGATCATGAAGTGCATGGTCTTAGAAGAGTTTAGGGCTCCATTGGTCTCACGAGAACGTCCGATCCCTACACCCGGTGCTGATGAAGCGGTCATTAGGGTAGGCGCCTGTGGGGTTTGTAGAACGGATCTCAAGATCTGTGCCGGAACGCATCCTGCCATAAAAAGACTCCCCCACATCCCTGGTCATGAGGTGGCAGGCGAGGTGGTCGAAGTTGGCAAATCGGTCCATCAAGAGATCATTGGAAAACATGCCGTAGTCTATTTCTATTTGTCTTGCGGGGAATGTGACTTTTGCAGAAAAGGGCATGAGAGCCTGTGCAGTGATTTAAGAGGAGTGATAGGATTCAGCGAAGACGGCGGCTATTCGGAATATGTCAAGGTCCCTGTGAATTGTCTGTTTTTTATCCGTCCCGATATTCCATTTGCAGAGGCGGCAATTATCACGGATGCCATTGCCACTCCCTACCGTGCCTTGACATCGAAAGTTAGAATTCAACCTGGAGAAACGCTGGCCGTGATTGGAGCCGGAGGCTTGGGCATTCACGCCTTACAGATTGCGAAAGCCTTTGGAGCCAGGGTGATTGCCATCGATATTAATGAGAAGGCATTGGCTGCAGCAAGAGAAATGGGAGCTGAAGAAACGCTCCACATGGCCAAGGAGGACCCTAGGGAAAGGATCCTGGAGCTTTCCGGAGGCAAAGGGGTAGATGCCGTCGCTGATTTTGTTGGAAAGCCGCAAACACAAATGCTGGGGCTCAACATTTTGAAGGTGACGGGAAGGTTCGTCGCCGTCGGCTACAACGCTGTTGATCCCTTTCAAGTCAATTCTCAATTTCTGGTCTCCAGAGAACTTGAGATTTATGGATCACGAGCATGCGGGCGGAATGATCTCAAAGAGACGATCGAACTGGTCTCCAACGCAAAGGTCAAACCGTTTGTTGGAGGGCTTTTTCCCCTGTCTGAAGCGAATGCGGCACTCGACAAATTGGAACGGGGGGATCTTGTTGGCCGATTGGTGCTTGTCCCCGGGAAAGATTCGAAAGAAATCTGAAGAAAAAACATTGACAAAAACGATCATGAAAAGGAGGAGACGATGAAACCGGAAGAGAGGATACCCTTAAGGTTTGGACAAGGGAACGTGGACTGGCAACAAAGGATTAATTGGGAAGAGTTAAGAAAGAAGAGGGTGGATCGCGCACAAAAATTCATGGCCAAATGGGGAATCGGCTCGGCCATTGTTTACAACCACGATCGCCGGAGGTACCTTTCCAGCGTATGGACGCATCCTTATGGAAAACATTTGCCCTATAACTTCGTTCTGCTGGTCAAGGATGCGGGGTTCCCTTATGTGCCTGTTGAGGAAAAAATTGATGCCCAACGGGTAAAAGAGGACTGCCCCTGGCTCGAAGGACGGTTCGTGACGGAGCACGAACTTCTTCAGCCGAAACCCTACCGATTCATGCCGCCGGAAGATGCAAAGAAACAGTGGGCGACCACGGCAAAGCAGATCAAGGGTCTGCTGAAGAAGCATGGGGTTGCGGACATGCCGATCTCGGTTGATTACTGCAACCCGTATATGTTTTATGCCCTTCAGGAGGAGGGGTTGAAGGTCATCGATGGGAACGGGTGGATCGACCAATGTGGAATGGTGAAGTTTGATGAAGAGATCGTCCTCATGAAGTTGGCTGCAGCGATCCACGAAAGGGCCTATGGCGCTCTTGTTAAAGATTTTAGGGTTGGGATGAGAGAAAATGATGTCCAAAATATTGTGGCGGGTGTCATTTACGGTGCGGGTGCGGAATATCAAGAGGGATGGGTGATCAATGCCGGCGACAGGGGGGCCCCCAGGAGTTTTAACTGGGGGGATCGGCCGATCCGACCCCGAGAATTTATGTCTGCCGAATTCTGTCATATCAATTACTGTGGTTATAAGGTTTGTTATGACAGGACCTTCTTGGTCGGAGCCAAACCCACGGAGCTCCAGAAGGAGGTCTATCAAACAGTGGTTGAAATGTGCGAACGAGTGAAGGGATTTCTCAGGGCAGGTATTACCACCCGAGATATCGCAAAAATGAGGCCCAAGCCAGGGGAAAACTTAACGACCTCCGAGGCGATCAGGGCCTGGCGAGGAAAATGGTCCAATCATTTTGGCGGTATGGGAATTGCCTGGGATTCCTCACCCTATTTTTACACGCCCGATGATCCCGAAGTCACGTTGGAGAGAAACATGACCATAGCCTACCACGCCCTTTTCCATGTGGAGGGTGAAGCAGGCGGTGCGGCGGTTGAGAATACTTATCGCATTACTGAAACGGGATGCGAAGTGCTGACCCAATGGCCATACGAAGAGATCATGATCATCGGTCTCTAAGAAGTAGTCCTTCTGATAATGATCAGGGAGGGTGGCTCACATAAAGAAGGAGGAAATTAAAAGAAAGGAGGAAAAACGATGAAAGTGAAAGGGGTAATTTTATCCGTGGCACTCATGGCTGTTTTGTGGGGTGGGTCTGGGATCAGCTTTGCGGCAGATAAGGAACCGATCCCCATCGGACTGATTGCATCATTAACGGGGTTTCTGTCAGATCAGGCTCAAAACTTGATTGAGGCACAGGATCTGGCCGTGGGAGAGATCAATTCCAAAGGAGGGGTTTTGGGGAGACCGCTGAAATCTTTTGTTCGAGATGACGAGATGAAGCCGAATGTTGGTGCGAGAAGGTTTGAGGAGCTTGTGGAAAACCAGAAGATTGTCATGCACGCTGGAATTGTGACAGGTGCGGTGGCTGCTGCGGTTGCACAGGCAAACAGAAAACATGGAATTTTGCACATGACCCATTCGTGTTCGAATACAACGCAGGGCCCCGCCCAGATGCTGCCAACCTGGTTTATCACTGGGAGCTCCCTTGAGGGGTTCGGGCTGGCGGGAGGTGAATATGCCGCCACGAATCTTGGGAAAAAGGCATTCCTTTTGTATCCGGACTATGTTCATGGTTGGGATATCAGGGACGGTTTCCTGAAGAGCATCCCGGCAAACGGTGGTGAGATCATTGGGATGATTGCAGTTCCCACTACCACGACGGACTTCGGCCCGTTTCTGACGCAGATTATAGCCAAGAAACCGGACTACGTCGTTTTTCAGGTCAATGGGATGATGTTTATCAATTGCATGAAACAGGCCTATGCCATGGGCATGAAAGACCAATTCAAATTTGTTTCCACCCATGCAAACATTGAGGAGATTAACGCATGCGGGCCGGAGGTGGTCAAGGATGTGATTTTCGTCACAGATTATTTTTGGAACCTGCCGAACGAAAAAAATAGAGTATTCGTGGAGAAGTTTATGAAGAAATATGGTAATGATAGACGTCCGTCGATGCGTCATTATTACCAGTGGACTGCCCTCCATATGTGGACGGATGTGGTGAAGAAAGTGGGGACAGTGGAACCAAAGGGTGTGGCCACCGGCTTCCTTGGCCTGAAAGGTGATTATGGCAAAGGGGAGATAGAGGTTCGAAGGACGGGAGACCATACAACCGTGCAGCCGATCGTCGTGGCCCGCGGCAAAGGCCCGAAGGAGATGAAAGACAAGTTTGATACACAGGAAATCGTAAAGCTATACACCGGGGAGAAATACTTCGATTCCGCAAAGGTAAAAGGTTGGTAAGGACAGAATAAACCTTAACGGTTCAGGAAGTCGGCTGATGGGTGTGCTTCCAAGCCTTTACGAAGCGGTTCTTCTGGGTGTTTTGTGCGTAACCTTTAATTTCACTTAGGGTGAACTCTGTAATGGGCCTGGGGACGGAGCAGTGAAACGCTGAAAGGTGCTGCCTGCCTTCGATAGGCAGGACCTTTCAGCGCACCCACCTGCCTTTTCTAAGACTTTTTATCAAGAAGGAGGTAATATGAAAAATGGACTCGTTGCCATAGGGTTGCCCTTTTTCCCCTTTGTCAGCGGGATTATCCTCATCGTTCTCTCTATGGTCCTTCTGCTTTATGCTTTCCGCGGACACAGCACAGGGATTCAGGCTTTCGGCGACGTATGGCGACCGGCAACTCTGATCATAGGGCTGGCATTCTACAGTATCATCCTTGATTTCATAGGATATGCGATTGGCACAATTATACCCTCGGCGTTCGTCATGCACGTTTTGGATACAAAGACGTAGTGGAAACTTGGAGCAGTTAGTTAGGTGGGCCAAACGTTGCCTCTGTTTGTTCTTATAGGCATTGGCCGGAGTATCAATGATCAGGGACAACACCTCATAAGCCTATTCAAATGCAAGAATAGAAACAAGTAGGTAAATGACATGAGAATGACAGAGCTGGAAAGTGTTATTGAAAAGTCGAACAAAGGAGAGAACAAAAATGTATTCTAGCCAAGAAAAAATGCTAACCACGATACTCGGCGATTGGTCGGGTGGGGTGCCGGCATTTGTCCATGTCAAAGATGGTCGAATCATCAGAATCAGACCCATGCTATTCCAGGAGGGTGAGGTGAAGCCATGGAGCATCAAAGTGGGGGACAGGGTTTTCTTCCCCCCCAAAAAGACAACCCCGCCTCCTTTTGACCTTGCGCAACGAAGACGCGTTTACAAACCAAAACGCTTGCTACACCCGCTCAAGCGGGTTGGCTTTGAGCCTGGTGGAAAAAGTAGCATCGAGAACCGAGGGAAGGGTGAGTTTGTCCGCATCAGCTGGGAGGAAGCCCTCGACATCCTGGTCAGTGAGCTGAAAAGGATGAAGGAAACATACGGTAACAGCGCCATCTTCACCATAGCCAGCGGACATGGCAACATGGCTCATCTGAATTCCCATGGTCTCATGCGGCGGGTTCTCAATCTCTGGGGAGGCAACACCCCCATGATTCGAAACCCAGATAGCTGGGAGGGTTGGTTCTGGGGCGCCGAGCACGCTTGGGGTTTTGACGAGACTTGCGGAACGGGCTCCTTATATGACCTGCTTGAGGATACCATGCAACATTCCGAGCTTTCGGTGTTCTGGTCTCACGACCCTGAGACATCGAGCTGGATGAGCAGTCAGGACAGTTCACAATGGCTTCTCTGGCTGAAGGAACTTGGCAAGAAGATGATATTTATTACCCCAGACCTCAATTTTACCGCTGCCACGAAAGCCGATAAGTGGATACCCATTCGACCTGGGACGGATGCGGCCCTGGCGAGCGCTATCGCCTATATGTGGATGACCGAGGGCACCTATTATAAGGAATATGTGTATACTCACGGAGTAGGCTTCGATAAGTGGAAGGAGTACGTTCTTGGAGCCGAGGACGGGATAGCAAAGACCCCGGAGTGGGCTGAGCGCATCACAGGTGTTCAGGCACGAGTTACCAGGGCTTTGGCCAGGGAATGGGCCTCCAAGAGGACGCATTTGAGTATAAAGTTTGGTGGGGCGTGCCGGGCCCCCTACTCAACCGAATGGACCCGGATGATGGTTTTCCTTCAGACAATGCAGGGAATGGGTAGGCCCGGTGTGAGCATAAACTCGATAGATTGTACGGCTCCTTTGGACCAGAGCATAAGGTATTTTAAACCCTTCACCGGTTCCCTTGGTTTGAGATACAATATTATCACGGAAAAGGACGAGCTTGCCGTCTCATCAACAGGCATCAAGGATTTTATAACTTCTAAACTTACCGTGAACCCTGTCAAGCAATGCATCTATCAAACACTGGTGCCTCAAGCGATCTTGAATCCTCCGGTAAGCTGGTACGGATCATGGTCAGGGTCTTCCAAGGAGGAGCAATTCATTAAGCGCACATACCCCATTCCAGGGGAGTCTGAGATTCATATGATATGGTGGGATACGGTTTCGAACATGGCCAACTGGAATAACACGAATAAGTGGGCGGAGGCTTACCGCAGCCCGAAAATAGAGTTCAGCGTGGCACAGGCTATCATCCTGGAGAATGATGCTTTGTTCGCTGACGTTGTGCTCCCGGTATGTACACAACTGGAGCGTGAAGACTTGGGTTATCACGGCTTGGGGCCTCGGATGAATTTGGGCGGTGACCAGGGCAACTTGGTGATGGTCTACATGAAGAAATGTATTGAGCCATTGGGTGAGTCAAAGAGCGATTATGAAATAGCCCGGTTGGTGGCAGGGCGGCTGGGTTTGGAGGAGGAATTCACCGAGGGCAACACCATAGAGGACTGGATAAGGAAGTGTTTCGAGCGAACATCGTTGCCGGAGCACATTAGCTTTGAGGAGTTTAAAGAGAAGGGATATTACGTATTCAAGTTCCCTGATGATTGGCCTCGTAACCCAGGGCTGAAGCGTTTCTACGAGACGGGCACTGGGCTGAAAACTCCCTCTGGTAAAATTGAATTCTTTTCCCAGAGGCTGGCCGAAAAGTTCCCTGGAGACGAAGAGCGTCCGCCGGTACCACACTACATCGCCGAAGGAATAACGCATCAGGAGAGCCCGACTGGTGCCAGGGCTAAGAAATACCCTTTGCTGGTAGACTCGCCTCACCCCCGCTATCGGTTTCACAGCCAGTATGATACTGTCTCGTGGCTCCACGAGATACCCGCCCACAAGATGATCAAGGATGGCTACCCTTACGAAGCCTTGTGGATGAACCCGCGAGATGCTGAGTCCAGAAGTATAAATCACGGGGATTTCGTTCGAATTTTCAACGAGCGAGGGTCTGTGGTGACTGCCGCCTATGTGACGGAGCGAATGATGCCAGGCGTGGTGCGCATCCCGAACGGCGCTGGATACAACCCTATCGAGACTGGAAAATCGAGTAGAGGTGGGACAATTAACACCATCTGCCCGATTAACACTACATCCAAGAACGCATTTGGTATGGTCCCCAATGCATTCCTGGTCCAAGTCGAGAAATGGGAGGGAGAGTTGTCATGAAAGTTATGACGATTGACATTACCAAGTGCAATGG
>Ga0184631_10000206_pt1 | contig 12405 bp, 13 predicted proteins | sample PLM4_90_b1_FD_133160 | JGI IMG/M metagenome (GOLD analysis project Ga0184631, IMG submission 133160) | Groundwater sediment microbial communities from an aquifer in East River, Colorado, USA - PLM4_90_b1 | ecosystem: Environmental > Terrestrial > Soil > Riparian zone | place: USA: East River... | reverse complement strand
TACGCCGCGAAGGGCCTGAAGGGCGGCCACAACCGGCGCCATGCGCCATGCTGGAATCAGATTCAATATCTGCCCGGTCAGGCGATCAACACGCTCCGAACTTTCTTCGATGCTGTTGATGTACTCCTGAAGCGTGATCTGTTGGGCCGGATGCGGCATTTTGATATCCGCAAGCCACTTCAGATGAGCCGCACTCCATGCGTTTCTACCTGAATATCGAAAACCATGGCGAAGGACGAAAGCGCTCAAGCGTTGCCGGGCCTTCCGGGTTGCGTTTACGGCGTCCCCCCGGCCCCGAACGAGGTCACGCATAGCTTCGTCATCCTCGCGGGGGACATAAACCGGCGTCAATTCGCCCGCCCGGTAGAGCCGGGCCAGAGATAGTGCATCCCGTCGATCGGTTTTGATACGATCGCCGCTCTTCTTCGGTGTCATCGAAGGCGCGATAACATCGCAGTGGAATCCCTGTGCGGTCAGGTGCCGGTAGATCTCATAGCCGCAGGGTCCTGCTTCATATACGAAGCGAAGCTCAGTACCAGAACGGCGAAATTTCCGGATCGCCTTGTCGAGCGAATCCAGATCGCCGCCAATGGTGCCGTAGAATCTGATCTCCCCGTTTCTGCCGTCATCGGCCAGGACGATATCAATGGAATCTTTGTGTACATCGAGTCCGACAAAAATGATAGAATGTTTCATGACCTGCCTCCTTGGTTGTGGCTCTGTATTTGGGAACCGGGTTCCCAAGTATAACCCACGTTGCAAGGGGCAGGTCACTTGATTTTCAACTGTCAACCATTATGTCTATTGATGTAGACTCTTTACTCCTTGCGCCGCGCAAAGAAATTCCTTAAAAAACATCCAGATCTTAAAAGCCGTTCTCCGAGGTTGTTGATTACCTGCGGAAGGACCCTTTTCAGCCTCACCTTGCATTGTACGGTCTCGGCGGAAAGTTGCAAGACTGTTATGCGGTCTGTCTTACCGATAGTTACCAGATAATCCTTACCCTGATGGCCATTGAGAAGGGGATCAACTGCTTGATATCGGGAGTCATGATGAAGTTTATAAATGCAGTTGTGTCTATTGACTATTGTCCGGTCTGCAGAGCCATCACCAATTGACACATCACCAATTGGCAATTGCCAAACATCTCGCTATGCGCTATTCTTGTGATAGTCAGATTTAGAGTTCTTTAAGCGGACATAAACATTAAAGACCCTTATGATCTTATTATGATTTTCCTGGGGTACTGCGGGAGGGGCGATGGAACAAACAGGCAGCATAGGCAGCGAAACACTTCTTGACTGTATCGTCATCGGGGCGGGCCCGGGAGGCTTGCAGGCCTGCATCCACCTTGGCCGTTACAACTTCCGCGTCATGCTGTTCCATATCCTTGGGGGGCGGACGCTCCTCGCGAAACATATCGAGAACTACCTCGGCATTCCCGTTGTCTCCGGCCCGGACCTTCTGGAGACCGGCCTTGCCCAGGCGAAGAGCTTCGGCGTCGCTGTGGAGAACGCCAGGGTGGACCGTGTCACACCCCGGGAGGGGCATTTCGAGGTGCTGGCCGGGGGGAAGACCTATCGCTCGCGCTTTGTGATCGCCGCCTCAGGGGCCAAGGAGACCCTTGCCCCGTTCAAGAATCTTTATCGCTTCTTCGGCATCTCCTATTACACCTGCATGATCTGCGACGGCTACCGCACCACGGGCAAGAAACTGCTCGTCATCGACCGCACCGTGAATGGGGTGCGCCTCAGCGTCGGCATGAAGCAGATGTACACCAAGGACGTGACCTTCCTCGCCCACGGCTTTACCCTGGCGCCGGTGTACCGGTCGCTGCTCGAAGACGAGGGGATCGGCCTGGTCGAGGGGCGGCCGGAAGAACTACTCGGCGAGAAGGCCCTCGAGGGGGTGCGGCTTTCCGACGGCCGCGTTATCCCCTGCGAGGTCATCCTGGGGTGGGGCGGGATATCCCTGAACGACGAGTACCTCGAGGGCATCGACCTGGAGCGCGACGCCGAGGGGTTCAAGATAGCGACGAAGGGCTCGGGCGAGTCGAGCATCCCCGGTCTCTTCGTCCTGGGCGCTCTCCGCCACGGCCACTCCCAGGCGATCATCTCCGCCGGCCAGGGTGCCGAGGCAGCGATCGAGATCAGCACGAGGATCGTCGAGCTTTAGAAGAAGACATTGTTAGTTCAGGTTTAGCTGTGCGATGAAGCGGTTGACTGAGACGGTCTTGCCGGCCTCGGCCCCGAACCGGATGGCCGCGCGCGCTTGAGGAGCTTCCGTCTTCGCTTCTCTGCCTCGATCTGCTTGTTCTTTTTCTTCACCGAGGGCTTTTCGTAATGGCGCCGCTTCTTCAGTTCGCCCATGAGGCCGTCCTGCTGGAGCTTCTTCTTCAGGTCCCGCAGGGCCTTTTCGATGTTCTGGGACTGGACCCTTATCTCCACGATTTTCCCCCTCCTCCGCCGCCGTATCCGCCGCGATCACCCCTGCCGCCGCCACCGGAACCCGAGCGGTCAGTCTTGGGCTTTGCCTCGTTCACCGTGATCGTCCGGTCCATGAATGTGGTGCCGTTCATGGCAGTGATCGCCTTGGCCGCGTCCTCGTCCGACGCCATCTCCACGAAACCGAACCCTTTGGACCTGCCGCTCGCCTGATCGACGATCAGCGTGGCGGACACGACCTCACCGAGCTTCCCGAATGCTTCCCGTAAATCCTCCTCGTGGGTGTTGTACGACAAATTTCCAACATACAGTTTCTTCGCCATGTTGCCTCCCGTGTTATGTCAAGTTCACGCTGACGGTCAATGCCGTGCAGCGCGTTACGTCTGATATGTGGTTATGCCGGTCCACAAAGAATGGTTGCGGACCCGAGTGAGTATGCCAATACCGCATCTTTCGCTAACCAGGTATGCTGTCGCTTTTTAAGTGAGAAAAGGTGAGAGCAGGAAGATTCGGTTATCGAAGATGAGGCGCGGACGATATGTCGTTCCAAACGAGAGGGCCTTGCCCTTTTGATAGTATATGTGCCTATTATACCGTTTTCGCTGGCAAATGCAAGGATTACTCGAAAAAGATTGGGACACTCCGGGGACATTAAACAGAAAGCGATAAAAGATCGTATGGACCGGGCTATGCTATACTTTCGGCATGGCCATCCCTGCTCGTATTCCCGGAAGAACCAATCAGCTCGCCACAGGGCCTGGCCTCTGAAGTGAACGGGTTCTGAGCAAAATCCATGGATTCCCTATACGTTATGTATACTTAGATCAAGGAAGAACGCTGAAGATGGCTGCTGGTAATGACATTAGAGGAGGTCGATATGAGAAAAGTAACCATATTCAATTTCGTAACACTTGATGGCTACTTTGAAGGGCCCAAAAAAGGAGATATCAGCTGGCACAGGCATGGCGCAGAAGAAAATGAATATGCTGCCGAGAATCTCAAATCCGGGGGCACGCTTCGCTTTGGACGAGTGACCTATGAGATGATGGCAAGTTACTGGCCGACACCGATTGCAATCAAAAATGATCTGATCATCGCTGAAGGAATGAACAACGCGGACAAATTTGTCTTTTCAAGGACGCTGAAAAAGGTAGAATGGAACAATACGAGGCTGGTGAAGGACAATATTGTGGAAGAAATAAAGAAAATGAAGCAGCAGCCTGGGAAGGATATGACTGTGCTGGGCAGCGGAAGCATTTTAACCCAGTTTGCAGAACAGAATTTGATCGATGAATATCAGATCATGGTGGATCCCGTTGTCCTGGGTCGTGGTACGCCGATATTTAAAAACATCAAGCACAAGCTGGACCTGAAACTTACAGCAACAAGAACATTTAAGAGTGGGGTTGTTCTTCTTTGCTACCAGCCTGTTCAAGGGAGCAGTGATCAAAATAACTGCAGCATCTGAAAAAAGGAGATATCTATGTTAAAAAAAATTGCCATCGTATTAATCATTCTGGTCGCTGTCATCCTCGTTTATGCCGCAACCAAGCCTGACGCGTTCAGTGTTCAGCGCACGACGAGCATCAATGCCCCGGCTGAGAAGATATATCCGCTCATCAACGATTTTCACAAATGGGGCGCCTGGTCACCGTACGAGAAAAAGGACCCCGCAATGAAGAGAACCTACAGCGGCGCAGCAAGCGGCAAGGGCTCTGCTTATGCGTGGGAAGGCAACAGGGAGGTCGGCAAGGGGAGCATCGAGATCACGGAAATATCGCCGCCTTCCAAGGTCCAGATCAAACTGGACATGCTCGAGCCGATCGAAGGCCACAATGTCGTCGAGTTCTCGTTGGAACCCAAAGGTGACGTCACCAATGTGACGTGGGCCATGCACGGTCCCAGTCCGTACATTTCTAAGGTCATTGGAGTCTTTATCAATATGGACAACATGATCGGCAAGGACTTCGAGGCCGGACTTGCCAACCTGAAGGCAATGGCTGAAAAATAGACAAGATCATCGAAGAAGAGTGCAAAAAAGGCCGCATAAGCGCGAACGAACTCAAGGGGGGCGGCTGCCCGTGGAAGATGAGCGCCCTTCGGGCGACGATAGCCAAACGCGGTCTCGACGTGTTGGGTTTATCAATGGCAGAGACAGCACGATACGTGGGAGTGACGACCTCCAGCATTGCCAAGATGGTTGAACGATGAGAGGAGTAGCGACGTTGCGGGATTCGATCTTCAAGTTTACTCGGGCCACATCGTCCCCAAGGTACGCCGAGAATACGTTTTCAAGGCTCTTTCTTATCGTCCTGCTCGCGGCATGCACGTTGTCCGCAGCCGGATGCATCCAGGGAGCCCCGGCAATCACGATAGAGGGGCAGGAAGCGATGTTGTCCCCCGTCATCGTGGGGGTGGGTTCAGTGTTTATGAGGATCGTGAACGCAGGGAGCGGTGATGACACCCTCCTCGCCGCACGAACAGACATCCCCGATACCGTCGTTGAGCTTCACGACTTTCGGGACGGCAAGATGACCAGGACCAACAGCGTCAGGGTCCCGTCCAAAAGCACGGTCCGGCTTCGCCCCGCGGGGCCGCATATCATGATTTTCAAGCTGCCGAATGATATGAAAAAAGGTCGCGGATTCAGGCTCACGCTGATGTTCGAAAAATCAGGAGAGCGAGAGATATCAATAGCGACTGCAGCGGTCCCCTCCCGCCCATCCAAATGAATTATCAATTGATCTAAAATTACAAATTTAATTTGACCGGAATGTTGCAATATGCTACGTTAAAAACTAACTTAACGAATATTATTGCACGGGAACAAACATTTAATATTATGCTGAGTAAGGCGCGTCTTTTTTAAATTTGACATGGCAACTAATCTCAATACTGGGGGGAGGCGTAAATGAAAAAAAGATACTTCATCGTAGCAGCTGTGTTCGTTCTTGCAGTCTGTAGTTACCTTGCCTTTACCGCTGTGGATTCAAAGACGCCGGTCGCATTCGCGGCGGGCACTACCTATTCGGCAAGCGTCTATGTCGCCGGCCACGGCGGGCATTTCGCGAAAGCCGACATCACCATCGACCCGAGCAACGCTGACGACCCGATTACGGTCGCCAGTCTCGACAAGGTCGACATCGGCAACACCAAGTCCCACAAGACCCATGATGCGCGCATCGATTCCCAGGACAGCAATACGCTGTTCTGGTCGACCTATCAGCTCGACGAGAACGGAAAGCAGCATGTGGGGAAATCCGACCTGAAAACCGGGAAAGTGCTGATCGACAAGGCACTGGACCCTGACAAGCGTTCCACGGGCGGAGAAAAGAAGATGCCGATCTACTGCGCCTCGGGACAGTCAACGGTCTATTACATGCCGGTATTCATGGGGAGCGAGGCGTATGTTGATGTGTTCGACAAGAAGACACTGGAACACAAGCATCGGGTCTTCATCAGCGACCTCGGCTACAAGGCGGGCACCTACCAGTTCCTTCACGGCATAAACAGCAACAAAAAGGACAAATTCATTCTCACCATGACCATGAAGGGTGAGGACGGCGCCATGAACGGGAAGATCGATTTCGTGCTGGTGGACCTCAAACAACTCGAAAAGGGAAAATTCAAGGAGCTCAAGAGAAAGACCTATACCGGCGTAGCGACCAAGACGATAACCTTCAGGGACTATTTCAGCAAGGACGACAAGTATATCTTCCAGGCGGCCGGCGACCGGCTGTGGGTGCTGGATGCGAATACCCTAGAAATGGTCGACGAGAAGATGAGCACCGCCGGAGAAAATCATGACCTGATGCCGACGCCGGACGGGAAGTACGCGCTACTCACCATTCGTGACAAGAATACGCAGGGGTGCGATGCGGAAGGCAAACCGGTCATGGACAAGGAAGGCAAGCCGGTCGTGATCACGGACGGCATGCTGCAGCTGTACGATTTCGGCGCAAAGAAAATCGTGGGCAAGCCGGATTCAGTATGTTTTGGATGCCATAAGGGCATGGGGCTCGGCGACAAGGCCGCCATCCTCTGCGGCCTCGACGCGAACTACAAGAAATAGAGGTTTATCATATGATCGGGAAAGGGCATCGAATTCGATGCCCTTTTTTTTTAGCGGGTCCAGGCTGCGCCTGCGAATGCGCTGTTGAAAAAAATCCGGTTTCCCTATAGTATATGACCATGTCGACATCATTCACTCTCTTTTCCATCGCAATAAAAAACCTGAGGAGAAAGCCGCTTCGGACGGCGATACTCGTGTTTGCCATAGGCATGCTCGTGTCCGCGCTCATCTTCATCCTCTCGTTCGTCAAACGGGTCGACTCCGCGATAACGGCGACTTCCGACCGGCTTGGCGCGGATATTATTCTCGTTCCCACGGGCGCTCGGGGGGCGGCTGAGGATGTGCTGCTCGAGAGCAGGGTGAAGTCATTTTACATGAGCAGAAGCGTCCTGGAAAAAATAAAAAAAGTACGCGGGATCGACGCTTTTACCGAGCAGACGTATCTCGTGAGCATTACCGGGCAGTGTTGCGACGTGCCGGAGACCGTGGTCGTCGCATTCAACCAGCAGACTGATTTTATCATCACGCCGTGGCTCCATAAAAAACTCGGCAGAAGGCTGCAGAGGGGAGAGGCGCTCGTGGGTGAAGAATCCGCGCTGAATATCAGCGTCGGCCTCACCGATGTGGACGGCATCCTTTTCGGCAATATCTTCAAGATGGTGGGCGTGCTGGACCGGACCGGAACGGGCCTGGACACCGCGATTTTTATCGACGAGTCCAATATCGAGGGTATCCTCACGAAGGGGAAGTCCGCGCTCAAGCCGGGCCAGATCTCGATCGTCTTCATAAAAGTAAAGAGCGGCGCGGACCCGGTAGTCGTTGCAAATGAGATCGAGGATTCGATCATCGAAGTCGACACGGTGACGAGAAAAGACATAGGGAGGAGCGTGCTGTCCACGCTGAGGGACCTGAAGCGCGTTTTTGTCGCTGCAATGCTCATCGTCGCCCTCCTGTCGGTTTTTCTCGTATGGACGGTCTTTTCGGCGATCGCGAACGAGCGGTCATGGGAGATCGGCATCATGCGGGCGATTGGCGCGCGCGAGGGCCACATCAGCAGGCTCTTTTTCATTGAGGTGCTGTGCATCGGCTGCGTGGGAAGCGTTCTCGGGGTCGCCGCGGGCACCACTGCCTCGGTCCTGATCATCAAGAACTTCATGCTGCTCAAGAGCGTTGCGACCGACCTGACCGTTCCTGACCGGCTCCTGATCGCCCTGCTGAGTTTCGTTGCCGGGACCCTGATCTGCGTGGCGGGCGCGCTGTCTCCGATACAGCGGCTTAAGAAACTGGAGCCGCTCCTGGCGATTAAAGAGGAATAAATGACCCAGATAGTGATACGGGACCTTTTCATGCGTTACACCGTCGGGAGCCAGGAAATCACGGCCGTCCGCGGCGCCGCGCTTGCGATCGAGCAAGGAGATTTCATCTCGATCGTCGGCCACTCGGGTTCGGGAAAAACCACCCTCCTTTCGCTCATCGGCGGGATCATCAGGCCCACGGGCGGACAAGTACTCTATGAGGGCGCCGACATCTGCGCCATGGACGACGACGGGCTGTCGCACTACCGGAATGAACAAATCGGCTTCATGTTCCAGTTCGCCAGCCTCCTGCCGAGGCTCACGGTGAGGGAGAACCTTCTGCTTCCCGCGGTGTTCCGTCCCCGGCAGGCGGAACCGGCCGATGCGGTCTCGCGGAAGGCGGCCGAACTGCTCCGCATGGTCGGCCTCGAGGACAAGATCAATGCGTACCCTGCCCAGTTGTCGGGCGGTCAGCAGCGGCGCGTCGCCATCGCGCGGGCCTTCATGAACAGACCGGCGCTGATCCTCGCGGACGAACCGACCGGCGACCTGGACGAGGCCACCGAACAGGAAATGATGGATTTTTTTACCGCCATGAACAGGACTGAGGGCACCACCTTCGTTATGGTAACCCACAATACCGACCTCGCGTGCCGGACGAAGAGGAGGCTCATTATGCAACAGGGCGCCCTTCGAGAGGAATAATTGTCCGGCAACATACATACTTCACTCCCCCGGGTGAGACCGCTCATCGTGCACGCCTGCCTGCGACCGATTTGGAGACTTTTGGGGACATAACGTTGTGTCCTACGTTGCAATTCGCATTATGCAGAGTACCAGCGCAGTCCAGCATTTTACCTCCAGCGGCAATTGAAAAGAAACCTAATTTCACACAGCAGAGTGCAATATCCTTTAGTTGGAAGTCGATGCACGCCAGGTCATATTCGTTAAACGGGAAGCGATGAAAAATCGTATGAGCCTGACTGTGCTATACTTTCGACATGGCCATCCCTACTCGTATTCTCGGAAGAACCGGGCAGCTCGTCACAAGGCTCGGCCTCGGCGGCGAAGGGGTCCTCAGGACCTTTGGGCAGGATATGGCCGCGTATGCACTGGTCAACCGGGCGCTGGATCTGGGCATTACCTACTGCGAATCCGCGCGGGCTTACTCGGGAAGCGAGGTCTATTACGGGAAGGCGCTCGGGGAGCGGCGGAAGGAGATCTTTCTCGCCAGCAAATCCCACAACCGCGACAAAAAGGGCGCGCTGGCCCATCTGCATGAGACGCTGACCAACATGAAGACCGACCATCTGGACCTCTGGCAGGTGCATGACATGCGGGAGGAAGAGGATATAGCCGCCATCTTCGGGCCGGGCGGCGCTATCGAGGCCTTTGTCGAGGCAAAGCAGCAGGGGAAAACACGGTTCATCGGCGTTACCGGCCATCACGATCCTTCCATCATAAGGAAGTGTATCGAGCAATTCGATTTCGATACCGTGTTGATGCCGGTCAATCCCGCAGAACAAAAATATAAGAGCTTTATCGAGAACGTCCTGCCCCTGGCCCGGGAGAAGAACATGGGGATCATCGGCATGAAGGTCTACATGCGCGGATATGCGTCTGGTTTGCCGTGGTACGCCAGCATGGAACCTTTCCTGCGCTTCGCCCTATCCCAGCCTGTAACCAACGTCGTCATCGGCTGCGACGACATCGCACAGCTTGAGCAGAATGTTGAATTCGCCGGTTCATTCGAGCCCATGACGCAGGAGCAGCAGCAGGATCTCATCCGGAACGTGTCCCCCTTTGCGCGGCAGCTCATGTATTACAAACCATAGCCCTCAGGACGCATGGCTTTGTTTATGAGGAAGGCATCCTGGAGCAGGATCCAATTTCGAAGGAGTCATTGGCTATGAAAACAAAAGACATCCAGCAGAAAGTAACATTCAAGGCACCCATTCATGATGTCTATGAGGCACTCATGGATTCGCGCAAGCACGCCCGGTTCACCGGAGCACCCGCACGCATGAGCCAAAAGACCGGCGGAACATTCTCTGCGTACGACGGGTATATCACCGGTGTCAACATTGAGCTTGTGTCCGACGCCCGGATTGTCCAGGCATGGCGCGGCAGCGATTGGCCCGAGGGTTGCTATTCGCTCGTCGTCTTCTCCCTGAAGATGGTCAAAGGGGGGACCCGGCTGGACCTTACACAGATCGGTGTTCCAGCGAAAGAATATAAAGGCAATAATGCAGGGTGGGGTGAGTATTATTGGGAGCCGATGAAAGTCATGTTCAACCAGCAATAGGGACTCAAGAATCAAAATGATTGATCTCAGAACATCTCAAGGATATCCAGAGCCGACTATCCTTTTCTAGGAACAGGAGGAATACAACAGGATGTTTTACGTTTTTAACGAGCTGGAATTGTACGTCACATTACAGGAGCGTCTAACAGAAGAGGAAAAAAAATTGTGCCTTGAGTTTTGAGTGTTTGCGAGGCTGGTTCCAAAGTATTTGCCTCAGCAGATGCTTTAGGCTACCCTCTCTGTGCCTGTGAGGGCTTGCACACCGCATGATGCATGGAGGCGTTCTGATTACTACGGTACCTCTCAACTCAAAACCCAAGGCGAACCGGTAAACTCGACAGACGATTAATACGTTAATGATAGTATAGCACAGATTTTCAATTTCGCAAGTTCTTGCCGACTATTCCCACCGGATATATCCCTTCACCTAAATCCCGCTACATAACAAGCAGTTATCAAAACCCTGTAGCCACCCGACGATGAGTGGAGTATAATTCGGCATGGGCAATAAAAAGGCACAATTCTCGATCCGTCCTTTTGACAAGCTCCGTAAAACAATGGAGCAACGCGAGGCGGCCGCTATGCCCGCGCCTCCGCGCCAGAAGAAAAAAGAAGACTATACCGACGAAGAACTGTTCTGCCGCGAGATGGACGACGTCCTGGTGATCGAGGAATTCCGTTCCCTTGCCTGCGCTCCCTGTCCACAAAACAAGAGAACTGCGCCCGCGCCCCGCGACCCTGATCAGGAAGCGTTTGCGGAACTCTGCGATATCACGGAAGGGCTGCTGCCGATCCATCTGCCCGATACCCAGGAATATATAGAGTGGATCCATCCCGCGTTTCGAGATGATATCATCCGGTACCTGCACGAGGGGCGGTTTTCGGTCCAGGCATATCTCGATCTTCACGGGTTCATTGTTCCCGATGCAGAGGACGAATTGGACGAGTTCATTTTGGACGCCCTGAAAAAGGGCCTGAGCTGCATTAAGATCATCCATGGCCGCGGCCTTCGCTCGGCCAAGGGCGCCCGGCTGAAGCACGTGGTGGTGAAAAGACTGTCCGGCCATTTCCGCAGAGACATTATCGCCTACGTGACCGCACGCCAGTGCGACGGCGGCCTCGGCGCGCTGTATGTGCTCTTGAGAAAAAAATAGGACCCTCCACGTTCACTCCGAAAAACATTATGAATAAGAAGACAACAACGACCCATCGAGCGAAGAATAACAAGGCACTCACCCTGGCCCAGGTCCGTGCGTTCCAAAAAAAAATTTACGGCCACTACGACACTCGGGGCCGCGACCTCCCGTGGCGAAAAAAGCTGAACCCCTACCGCGTGCTGGTCTCGGAGATCATGCTCCAGCAGACGCAGGTGGAGCGGGTCATCGAAAAGTTCCACGAGTTCCTCGAAGCGTTTACCGATTTCAATGCCCTTGCACATGCGCCGCTCCCGAGACTGCTCAAGATCTGGCAGGGCATGGGCTACAACCGCAGGGCCCTGGCACTCAAGTCGCTTGCGCAAAAGGTCGTTGCTGAACATCGGGGCAAGCTTCCCCATGAACCCGAACAGCTGATCGCCCTCCCGGGCATCGGACCGTATACTGCAGGCGCGATAGCAGCCTTTGCCTTCAACCGGCCCGTCGTGTTCATGGACACGAACATCCGACGGGTCTATATCCACGAGTTTTTTCATGATCGTGATGACATCCATGACGATGAAATAATTCCTTTCCTCGAACGGACGATGGATGCCGAACATCCGGGGAAATGGTACAATGCACTTATGGATTACGGGACCATGCTGAAGAAGGAGCATGTGAATCCGAACCGGAGGAGCGCACATTATTCGCGCCAGAGCCCTTTCGAGAATTCGAACCGGCAAGTGCGCGGCAGGATCCTCAACGTGCTGGTGAAGGAAGCACCGCTCACCCAGACGCAGATCGTGCTGAGGTCCGGGATGGACCGGGAGCGGGTGAAGCAGAATCTCGCACAGCTTATGGAAGAAGGGTTTATTAAGAAGAAAGGCAGATCGTTCGCACTCTAGCAATGCCCGTTCGATACCGTCGCCAGCCGGGCGGGAGAGGGAGCACGAGCACGAGGTCGTCATACCATGAGATCAGCCCCCGACTATATCCAGTTCTACCCCACGCTCCGATGCAACCAGTCATGCGAGTTCTGCTTTAACCAATCCATGCCGACTATGCCGGATATGTCGTCTGATGACCTCAGCGTCATGCTAGAAAAGATCATCGCGCTCCCGGTGAACACACTGGATATTATCGGCGGCGAGCC
>Ga0184631_10000202_pt1 | contig 12457 bp, 13 predicted proteins | sample PLM4_90_b1_FD_133160 | JGI IMG/M metagenome (GOLD analysis project Ga0184631, IMG submission 133160) | Groundwater sediment microbial communities from an aquifer in East River, Colorado, USA - PLM4_90_b1 | ecosystem: Environmental > Terrestrial > Soil > Riparian zone | place: USA: East River... | reverse complement strand
GGTAGGTCGCTCGGGATTGACCTCGTCCCCCACAAAATCTGCACCTACGACTGTATCTACTGCCAGATTGGGAAGACAACGGATAAGACTCTTGTAAGAAAAGAATATGTTCCTGTGAAGGAAGTTCTGGAAGAGTTGCGACGCTTCCTTGAAGAAGAGACTTCCTCCATCGATCATCTCTCCCTCTCCGGCTCCGGAGAACCAACCCTCCACTCACAAATCCGTTTGGTCATAGAAGGGATTAAAGCCATCACCTCCATCCCAATTGCTGTCATCACCAATGGCTCTTTACTTTATGAAGAAGAGGTGAGGCAGGATCTCCTTCGTGCGGATATTGTTCTTCCCTCATTAGATGCTGTAACGCCAGAAATTTTTACGAAGATCAATCGCCCCTGCTTAGGGTTTTCTGTTGAAAAAGTGATCGAAGGGATGGTCGAGTTCAGAAAGGTTTACAAAGGCCAGATTTGGTTGGAAATATTATTCTGTAAAGGTGTCAATGATAGCAAAGAAGAACTTTTAAAAATGAAGAAGGTGGTTGATCGAATTCAACCTGATCGTATTCATCTCAACACAGTGGTTCGGCCTCCTTCTGAAAAATGGGCAGCCCCTTTGGATCAAAAGGAGATGGAAGAAATCCAAGCCTTTTTTGGTGAAAAGGCTTGGATTATCTCGGAATTTGATCGCCATCCATTATCAATGCCAGAAAGGGATATCAAAGAAGAGATTTTAAAGATTCTGAAAAGAAGACCTCTTTCCCTATCTGACCTCTCCAGAGGGATGGGAATTCCACAGAATGAACTGGACCAATATATCGAACCCCTGACTCAAGAGGGAAAGATTCAAACGAGGGTTTTTGGCGATTCGGTTTACTATGAAATAGGTAAAAATCAAAGAGAGTAAATATCTCTGAGTGTTAATTTAATGCCATTGGGTCCTTAACGATCTCCGAAGACTACTTCCTGAAGTCATCAAGTTGAGATTCCATATCGGAATACCAGATTTCTAGTGATAATCTTCAAAAAGATAATTTTCACAAGTCTATTTTTCACAAGTCTATTTTGCACTTGACAAATTCAACATTTTTTGATACTTAATTATATTAATTAAACTGGCTCACCCGACAAAGCTAAACTCTTCGTGAGAAGAGGGCGGAAAGCGGCGGGTCTTTCGATAAGATGGCCGAGTTGCCGAAGGATGAACCTCCGGTAGTCTTGGCCTTTTTATTTTAAACGGAGGGACATTCCTTGTATGATTGCAATTATTATTAATTTCCGCCCACTTCTATACTCTTTTTGCTCCATCAATAATTCTGGAGATCAAGCTATTCCTTCTGGGCTTGGTTACATTCCTTTAGAGGAGATTGGGGGAAATCTATGATTAGGCAGATTTTTAAAAGAAGGGGGGTTGTAATATGAAAACAAGAGAAGAATTTCTTGAAGCTGTGATGAAGATGGCCAACCTGAAAGATTTGAAACAAGCTGATGAGGCAGCCCGGGCAGTGATTTCGCTCACAAAGTTAATCATTGGGGACGAATTATCCCAAAAGATTGCAGAAATCTCACCGCCCGATCTTCGTGAAGGATGGGAATCCATAAGGGCTGCACAAATGGACGACTTTGAGCGCGATGAACTTTTAATGGAAACTGGGGAAGTTTCGGAAGAAAGGTTGTAACAGACACCATCAAAATTTATAAAATGTAACTGAACAAGTAGAATATGGTCCACTGACAACTATTTATTCAAGTAGGTGGATATATGGGTTCGGGAAGAGCACAAGTCCCATTCTTATCAAAATGAATGAATGGGGCTTTTTATTTGTCCGATTAGGTGTGAAATTCCGGCCTATTTTAAGACGTAAAGAAGATGAGAAATCAATATACTAAAGCAAAAGATCATCTTATAAATGAGTGGGTGGAAATGCGCCAAAGAATTACTAAATTACAAACATCAGAAATTCAGGTCGAGCAGGTGGGAGAGGAAATCAAGAAACTGAACGGAAATATGGAACGCCTCATTAATCTTATTGGGCAATTCGAAGCCAGCGATAAAGAACTGGAAAACGGAACCACTAAGCATGCAAAGGAGGAAGAAGCACTGCGGAAGTCCTTGGCTGAATATGATGCAATTATCGAAGCATTCGATGGATTAATCTATATTTGTTCCAATGATTACAAAGTTGAGTTCATGAATGAGCGCTTCATCCAACGTACCGGTTACAATCCCATCGGTCAGGAGTGTTATAAGGCCCTCCATAACCTGGACTCGATCTGCCCTTGGTGCGTAAACGAAAAGGTATTTCAGGGCGAAACAGTTCGATGGGAAGTGCTCAGTCCCAAGGATAACCGTTGGTATTATATCGTCAACACACCCATTCGTCACCCAGACGGTCGCATATCTAAAATGGCAATGATCCAAGATATTACTGAGCGCAAAAAAATAGAGGAGGCGCTGCGAGAGAGTGAAAAGAGATACCGTACCATTTTCGAAGAGTCCAGAGACGCTATCTATATCACTACCCGAGAAGGCAGGTTTGTTGACATCAACCAATCTGGATTAGACCTCTTTGGTTTTACTAAACAAGAGATGATAGGAATGAATGTCCGAGAGATATATGTCCATGCCTTTGATCGGCAGAGGTTTCAGCAGGAGATAGAGCAAAAGGGTTCTGTTAGAGACTATGAGGTGAAGTTCCGTAAGAAGGATGGGACAGATATGGACTGTCTGCTCACTGCCACTGTGAAACGTGCTGATGACGGAAGCATTTTGGGATACCAGGGCATCATCCGTGACATTACGGAGCGCAAAAAGGCGGAAGAGGAGATCAAAAAACTGGATGAAGATTTGAAGCGCCGTGCCATCGAACTGGCAACGATTAACAAAGAGCTGGAAGCATTCAGTTACTCTGTCTCCCACGATCTCCGCACCCCACTCATTGCGATTGGCGGTTTCTCCCGCTTACTGTTAGAGAAATACTCAACCCATCTCGATGAAAAGGGGCGGCAATTTCTGAATATTATACGGACAAAAGCACAGAATATGTCGCAACTTATTGACGACACTCTCGCCTTCTGTCATTTAAGCCGCCGAGAGATGAAGTCGTCGGATATCAACATGGGTGAACTGGCAAAAGCCATATTCGAGGAACTAAGACTCATTCATCCTGAGCGACATCTCCTATGGAACATTAAAACGCTTCCTTCGGCTCGTGGTGATCAGACAATGATTCGCCAGGTCTTTATTAATCTTCTATCAAATGCCATCAAATTCACAAAGCCTAAAGAGACCGCAGTTATTGAAATTGGGGGCAGAGTCGAAGAAGGGAGAAACATCTATTATGTCAAAGACAATGGTGTGGGGTTTGATGTTCAGGAGGCAAAAAAATTATTTAATGCCTTTCAACGGTTGCATAGCACAGAAGAATTTGAAGGAACAGGCATTGGGCTTGCCATTGTCCATCGCATTATTCAGCGGCACGATGGACAAGTGTGGGCTGAAGGAAAAGTCAATGAAGGTGCAATATTTTTTTTCACACTTCCCCAATGAGAAAAATAAGATGGAGATTATAACGGTGGAAATCCTTGGGTCGAAAATAATACCGGGGGAGTGGAGGATCGTACTCTAACCCTTACGATGAAGGGATAATGCCTCTGATCAGCAGAATTTGTGTGCCTTGTCTTATAAGGATTTTGATTTGATGTCTTCATTGGGACTTCCACATTAACCGATTCAGATTTGGAAGGGGCAGGCTAAAACGAATAGGAGGTGGGTTATGGCGACAAAATCCAAGAAAAAACCCAAGGTAACTGAAAAGGTAAAGAGAACTGAGTTTAGCTTATCAGCACCTCAAGCACAAAGTGTGTTCCTATCCGGAGATTTTAACCAATGGGATCTCTCTTCACACCCCTTGAAGCGTGATAAGAATGGGATGTGGAAAATATCACTGAATCTCAATCCTGGGCGATATGAATACAGGTTCTTCGTGGATGGTGAATGGGAGACTGACCCCAGTTGCTCTGATTTTGTGGAGAATCCCTTTGGCACATCGAATTGCTTAAAGATAGTAGAATAAGGATCAGAGCATCTGCGGGAATTTTTAGTTGTAGAGGAGGAATCGCAAAAAAATTCAGTCAATACAACTGTTTATGCAGATATAAAAATATTATGCTAAATGGCAAAGGATTTCGTCAAGAAGAAAGGAGGTGTTCCATATGGACTTCAAAGCCAAGATCGAAGGATTTACAACACATCAGGCGATTTACCTCATCCTCGATTTGTTGAACAGGATTTCCGACGAAAATCTGATACGGCTGACCTATCTGGGAGAAAAGCTCACCTCAGATGAGGAGGTTCTTTATGGTATTGCCGGAGTACGCCGTCTTCTTCAGGACCCCCGACATCCTGCCAAGCGTCTTTTCCAGCGGGTACTCAATTATCTACCTCCTCAAAACAGTCGTTCCCTCTTCGAAACCCTGTTTTATAGGGCATGGTTTCTGGGAGGGAAGAAACGTGAGCAATTCGAGTCTGAACATGGATTCTGGCCTCCTTTTGTCATGATCCTTTCACCGACGCTCCATTGCAACCTCCGATGTCAGGGATGTTATACCTTAGGATTTGGGACCAAACCCGAGGTTCCCTATGAACTGGTCAAAAGGGTCCTATCGGAGTGCCAGGAGATGGGAATCCATTTTATCACAGTCCTGGGTGGAGAGCCCTTCGTTTATCCGGATCTCTTTCAAATGATAGAGGAGCATCACGAGATTTTCTTCCAGGTCTATACGAACGGGACCTTGATGACCCGTGAAAAGGCAAAAAGATTATCAGAATTAGGAAATGTCATGGTCGTGCTCAGCATCGAGGGCTATGAGGAAGAGACAGACCGGTGGCGAGGGAAAGGGGTCTACAAAAAGATCATGAACGCTTTCGACGATCTCAGAGAGGCCAGGGTTCTCATCGGAACATCGGCAACGGTCACCAAGGAAAATGTAGAAGTTGTGGCTTCAGAGCCCTTTGTGGATTTTATGCTTGAAAAGGGAACTTTCGCCCAAATGTACTTCCTGTATCTCCCTGTAAATGGTCAGGCCGATTTTTCGCTGATGGTTACCCCCGAGCAGCGCAATCATCTTCGGAAACAGGTCATGTATTTCAGGCAGACGAAGGAGATGTTCTTCCTGGACTTCTGGAATGATGGCCCCCATGTGAATGGCTGTATTGCTGGAGGACGCCGTTACTTCCACTTGAATGCCAAGGGAGATGTGGAGCCCTGCGTTTACACCCACATCGCAACGGACAACATTCGTGACACCACACTTGCCAAGGCCCTGGACAGTCCTCTTTTCAGATCCATTCGGGCAAGACAGCCTCATAATTCGAATCACCTCAGGCCCTGTATGATCATTGATAATCCCCATGTGATGAGGGAATTGATCGAAGAGACAAAGCCCTACTTCACCCACCCGGGTGCTGAGGAGATCTATACAACAAAGAGTCATGACATGGATGCCTACGCCGAACGTTTTGCGAAATTGGCTGATCAGGTTTGGCAGAATGAGTATACCAACGGTCAGGTGGAGCCGGAAATTCAAAAGACGGAAAGAAGTAGCTTTTCGCGGCCTTTAGATGGAGTCCAAAGGAATTCAAGAGGGGCAGCATAAGTATAGGTTAACAAACGGTGCGAGTTAATTCTCCCCGTCTTCTCGCTTATCCTCTGGCGAAGGGGACCTCTGATTCAGGCTTTTGCTAAGGGGATCAGAGGGAAGATCCGTGAGATACGGCACCAAGGAGGGAGGTATGCTAAAAGAAGTCTACGAATCTTATAACGAGTTGGATTCTCGACTAAGGGAAGCAGTGGTTTTAAAGAAAGCAGGTTTTTTTCTCACTGAGGATTTGCTCCTTATTCCAGTTCCGAATTGGGAAGGGTGGGAACAAATTGGACCTCATATATGCGAGTCTATAAATCATTTTGCCCACTGGGAGTTCTTCTTCCATCCAAGGGATGCGAATTTCTGGATTTTTTTGCGAATCACCTGGCCATCGGTTACCCAAATTCTTCTGGGCTTCGTCTATCCTGACGACCGCAGACTGTTGGACGAAATCGCTCTCTACCATCGTCTCTCCTTAGTGGATCTCCCCCTGCTCGAAGGTAGACCCCATCCGTTATCGAAGGGCATTATGGTCAATAACATTCCCACAGACCTATTGGGGGTTTTTGGTATAGTTTCTTCTCATGGAAAGAAATCGATCCAGCAGACCAATGGGGTGAATCTTAAAAGTTAATAACCCTGATCAAGCTCTCCCCAAGACAAAGGAAACAGAGATGGGGGCTAAAAAACAAAAAATAAAAAAAAATGATTTGGCCAGGCGTTACCAGGACCTTCTGGAAATGGCCCGTTTGGTAAGCTGGTGTATGAACCCGGATTATCTCGTCAAAAACTGTCTTTTACATCTTAGCCAAAGATTGGGAAAGCGAGCGCGATGCGTTCTCTTTGAAGAAGACGAATTGAAGCTCCGCTGCTGGGTGGGCAGATATGAGTGTCCCATAGAACAAGTTCCAATTTGCAAGGAGAGTATTGTGTGGAGGGTTTTCGAAAAAGGGGTGCCTGTCAACTTAATGGATGCCCGTGAGACTCAGGATTACACACATACTCTGTCAGAAGAGGTCAAGATCAAAGCCATTATTCCGCTCTGGTATGTGGATACGCTAACCCAGGTGGAGAAAAAAGTGGGAGCTTTAATTGTCGATTCAGGTAAAAAGGGAGTTCCCATCTCATCCGAAGATTTCGAGTATCTGAAGGTAGTGGGGGAGTTGATTGGAGCGGCAGTAGGTAGAGCTGAGTTAGCAGAAAAATTACTGGAATCCAACCGAAGGAAGGAGGCAATGGTTAAGGAAACCACCCATGCGTTTCGAAACCGCATCACAGCCATCGGAACTTTCTCGCGACGCATTGCACGAATGGCTAAGGACACGGATTTGGCCAAGGAGGCCAGTATGCTATACCGGGAAGTGCAATTGCTGGAGTTTAATTTGGGGCGATTTGAGAAATATATGGGTATTTGAGGTTTGGAAATAACAAAAAACTATGGGAGGTGATCGAAAATGTCAGTAAAGATCATCATCGACCGAGAGGTCAGAGATGGGAAAGAATCAGATTTTTCAAATTTACTGAGGGAATTGAGGAAGAAGGCCATTACTTCGAAGGGTTATATCTCAGGTGAAACACTTAGGTCCTCAAACGACCCTTATAACTATGTTGTAATCTCAACATGGCGAGGTGTCGATGACTGGAAAGATTGGGAAAAGAATCCAGAAAGGAAAGACATCCAAGCCAGAGTTGAAAAATTGATGGCAAGGCCCACAAAGGTGAAGATATATTTGAATGCCTAAGTTATCCGGTTAGGAATTAAATTATTTAAAGTTTTGTAACTCAAATACCAAGATAAGGAGGGAGGTAGAAATGATATCAACTCAAATTCTAAAGAGTTTTAGTGTGTTTGGTGGATTGAGTGAGACAGAATTAACAAAAATAGCCAAACTTTGCCGCGAACGGACCTACGAGGATGGTTCGGTCATTTTCACAATCGGTGGTTCATCCACAGATGTATACCTGTTAAAAACCGGGAAGGTGGACATCCAAATTGAGTTCAAGATTTATGAAAATGAAATAAGGGCCACGGTCTACACGGTGGGAAAAGGTGAGATTTTCGGCTGGTCAGCTCTGGTTCCACCCCACAGGTTAACTGCATCAGCCAGATGTCAAGGAAAATCAGATATCATCATGATAAACGGGAAAGAATTGATGGAATTCCTAGAGAAGGATAGAGGTATTGGTTATGTGGTAATGAAAAACCTGAGTGCCCTTATAAGTTCAAGGCTTGCTTCTACCACCATTGCCTTACGCCACGAAATTCAAAAGCTGATAAAAAAATAAGGGAAAGGAGAGTTAAAGGGTGAAAGGAGGAGGTAAATGGTCCAGATTGAACTGACACCGATCGAGATTGATTTGCTGCGGGGGGTCCTACAAAGGTACCTCTCGGAAATCACTTTAGAAATGGGCTTCTCCCACTCCCACAGGAAAGATTTCCATGAATTCTTTGAAAGAAGAAGGGAATTTGCAGAGGGTTTCCTCCATCGCTTGGAGAGGGAACTGGCACTCATGAGAAGAGAGGTGGTGAGTATTGACTGGCTTAGGAAAGTGGATATTTTGCAAGGACTTTCAGAAGAGGAATTGCAGAGTGTTGCCCAGTTCTTCGAGGAAGAGACAGTAGCGGCGGGGGTACCCCTATGCGAAGAGGGCGCAAGCGCCGAACGACTCTATGTTCTCGAACAAGGGAGAGTTTCCATTAGTTCCAAGAAGGGGGGCCAGTATGATATTGACACCCCAGGAAAGATTGTTGGGTGGTCTTTTTTGGTCCCCCCATTTCTTTATACAGCTTCGGCTGTAACCACTATTCCTTCCAAGGTTTTGGTGATCAAGAGCCCCGATTTTTATTACCTCATTCATAAGGAACCTAAGATGGGGATGAAGGTGATAAATAACCTGGCTCAGGTTATTGCCAGTCGTTTGAGGGGGCATGGGAATTCATTGTGAAAAATGCATTCGTTTGCATGAGTGGAGTTTCATCCAAGGCAGGGCCGAGACCGTCCTGCTTTTTTTATTCCACACTTCAAACGATAATCTTCAATATCCAGTGCTAGCCGATATTGAAGGTAAGTGGAAGAAACAAACCGCTTTTTGAACATTCCCTTCTATGAGTTTTACGCCTTTTTTTTGTGCCCCTTCAAATGATGATTTTGACAAAATTGGACAAGAGATGTGTCTTGGATTAAACTCCTCAGAAATATTCTTTGGTGAATTTAACAATTTCAATGAGTTATGAGTTTTGGAAGAGGGCATCGTATTTGCATATAATTCAACAGGAGGATTGGCCCATGGATGCCCGTCTGCCTATTTTGATAGGATTAATTTTTTTCCTTTATTTCTGCTTCGTTCAAACCTACCCATGCCTTGGTCAGCAATTTTCCAAAGATTCTTCATTTCTATTGGCGAGGAATGGGGAGCAGCCTTCTTCCAAGGAAGATTCAAAAGAAGGTCCCCCTTCTGCCATCGAGGAATACGAAAAAGAAAAGCTCGCCAAAATGAAACGGAACATCGGCAGACGGTTGTTGACTGTTAGAACAATCAATCCTGCAGAATTCTATGAATCCCCGGGCGATTTAGAAAGAAAATTGAGAATAAAGAGAGAGAAAGAAGGTTTCGTGATCATGGAGGTGGTTCAGAATCAATTGGGGACGATGAATTTCTATCGAGTAAAATTGGATACGGGTCAAACAGGCTATTTAAGTGCAGATGGGAACTATTTAGAAATAAAAATTAAGGAGGGGAGCCTCATTTCTGTTCCAATGAGAACGGGCGCCAAGAAGAAAAGTTTGACTCAATCGAACGCCCTTGCTTCTCAGGCTGTGGAGCTGGTGAAGAACCATCTCACTCTGGCCGACCCAGTGACCGGTGAGAAGAGGTCTGTTGAAAAGAGGATGATGGATGAAAAGGCGAGATCATTCCCAAATTTGAGATGGAGATACGAGGCCAAGGAAATCGGAAGCCATAGATACCGGGTCACCCAATATGCAGGGGAAGGAGTGGGTCCCCCATTAATCAGGACATGGATTGTTGATCTTTCAACGACTGAGATCAAGCCCGAAAATCTGGCTGCCAAGGAGATGTATCGTTAATTCGGTCTGCTGAGAGGCGAGTGGGTTAAAGCTCAGAGATGGTGTTTTCGATCTTTTTTTGAAGGGTTTCGTCAACCTTCCCTTTTCTCCACTCCCAACTGGCTTCGATTTCGGTTCGAACCAGTTCTACTTCTTTGACCCTGCCTTTTTTAGAAATGGTGAAGATGTAAGAGAAATCCATTTTTCTCAAACGGTGGATGGTGACATCGGGGTCCTTATTTTGAATTACACTTTCGACTAAAAGCTTCACCTCTCCTTTATCATCGAAGTTGCTGTAACCATCAAAACGATCAAATTGAGAGGACATGGATCACCCTGGTTTCCCAAAAAGCTTTAGGCTTTTTAAATTCGTAGGTGGTATCATCTTCCGCAAATTTGGTAATCACGTATTTCAGCCCCATCCTGAAGGCGATTTCTTCCTCTTAGGCCTGACGCGTAAGAGTCAGGGATTTTTCCATAGCAGATTCCATCCCAGCACCAAGAGAACCACAGGTTAATCCGTGGTTGAATTGGTCCTCTGGTGCGGGATGTTCGCCCCAAAGGGACGTTTGGAGTGGTACCATGGGCTTGCCTGTGGGGCTCCATTGGTCAGACTTTTGCAATCTCGAAGGAAAGCTGATCATCGTCGTACTTGAGAGGCCTGATTGTCACGTCCATGCCCACCTTTACATCTTCAGGCTTTATATCCTTTGCTATGCGGGCGAACAGCTTCAGGCCATCGCCAAAGTCCACAACACCCATTGTGTAGGGAGGGTCCCCCTCGAAGCCAAACGGTGCATAATAGGCGGTGGTAAAGGTCTCAAGTTTGCCTTTCTTGGGCATCTCGAACCAGTCCATGTTCTTTGAAAAACATTTTGTGCAGTCGGCCCTTGGAGGGAAGAACTTTGCACCACAATCCTTACAAACGGTCCCTTCAACCTTCCCTTCTGCCAGGAAATCAACAAACTTTGCCGTCTTTGTCACGGCGGTAAAGCTTTTCCTTCCGAATTTCTCGAAACCCATACTTCACCTCCCTTGAAAATAATCAATGCAAAATGGGCAATAACAATTAACAATTATCAATGGTCAATGATCAATTATCAATTATCAAGGGGGAAAAGAAAGACACTTTCTTCATGTTTTTCATTGGAAATTGTTAATTGAGTCCCGCCGCTGCGGGACTAATTTCGCATTGATCTTTTCTCAGTTTCTGCCAAATATTGTTACATTTCCGTATAGTCCAACGCCGCCAATGTTGTGTACAAGGCCGATATCCGGCTCACCTGCTACCTGCATGGGGCCGGCCTCACCGCGAAGCTGCAGAATGATGGTACGGATCTGGGATCCACCCGTTGCACCAATGGGATGGCCTTTTGAAAGGAGCCCGCCATCGACGTTCACGGGGATTTTTCCATCTTTATACGTCGCTTTCTCGCGAATGAGCTGTTTACCCTCACCCATCGGCGCAAATCCAAGACCCTCATACGCCATGATCTCTGCGATGGTGAAGCAGTCGTGCACTTCGGCCACTTTGACATCTTTCGGGGTGATTCCAGCCATCTTGTATGCCTGGGCGGCTGCTGCATAACCAACGCTCAGACCCTTGGTGAAATCGGGTCTTGCTGCCATGTTGACTGCCTCTGACGCCGCACCAATACCTAGAATCCAGACTGGTTTTTTGGAAAAAGCCTTTACTTTTTTAGCATTTGCAAGGATGATACAGGAACTTCCGTCCGCGTTTGCGCAACAGTCACCCACCCGGAGCGGCCATGCTACAGGGCCTGCCATTTTTGCTTCCGGGTCGCCCTGCTTGAAGTCTTCCGGTTTTATCGGTTTCCTGTAGACCGCCCTCTCGTTGATTACACCATAGGTGGATGCCTTGAGCCTGACACTCATCAGGTCATCGTGGGTCAAATCGTGCTTCGCCATGTAGGCCTGTGCATAGAGGGCGTAGTACGCAGGCATCATGGTTCCAAAGGGTGCCTCCCACTGGATGTCAGCGCCCCGGCCCATTCTCTCCTGGGATTCCGCAGATGTAATCTCGGACATCTTCTGGAACCCGAGGACAACAACCACGTCATGGAGGCCGGACTTAATCATGCTGTATCCCACTTTTACACCAGTGCTACTCGAAGAGCAAACGGACTCCACGTAAAACGTCGGCTGAGGATTAAGACCCAGGTATTCTGCGAGGACGCCCGCAGGGGAGCGTTGTTTGTCATATTCAGGGGCCGAACAGAAAATGGAAGCATCAACATCTTTCTGGGTGATGCCCGCATCTTGCATGGCTTCCCTGAAGGCCTCGAAGGCCAGTTCCCGGATAGACCCTTCGTAACCTCTGACGAAGCTACTCTGGCCCACACCAATGACCGCTACGTCTTTCATTACAAACCTCCCTTTTCCCCTTACCTCTACCCTTTCCCCTGAGGGGAGAGGGTAGAGATGAAGAAATTGTTTCGCTGATAAACGAACACTAAAGATAAATGAGACTTCATTTTATTGTCAAGTTATTTTTTTGAGAGCTCTGGAAAACCACTATATGCTCTCTTGATTACACAGATTTCAAAAAATGATTAACCAGTTTTTCTTTAAGAGATTTCTGGACTTTTTTAGAAATCTCTTTTTCTTGGATATTTTTGATATTTCCAAACTGCTCGATTATGTTCTTCGATATCAGAAGAAAAATAGTGGGACCCATCATTTTTGGAGACGAAATAGAGGTAGGGAACGGGAGCAGGGTGGACAGCCGCC
>Ga0184631_10000201_pt1 | contig 12589 bp, 11 predicted proteins | sample PLM4_90_b1_FD_133160 | JGI IMG/M metagenome (GOLD analysis project Ga0184631, IMG submission 133160) | Groundwater sediment microbial communities from an aquifer in East River, Colorado, USA - PLM4_90_b1 | ecosystem: Environmental > Terrestrial > Soil > Riparian zone | place: USA: East River... | reverse complement strand
TAAGATCCCAAATTTTTTCTGCGTCATCTTCATTTCCCTTGAAGTAAAGTTCATAGCCGGGTTCTCCTGTATAACCGGTTCTTGAGACAATCATATTAATTCCCGAAATCCGGGCTTCCTTAAAATGATAGTACTCAAGATCGTCAAACTTTTCTTCAGATACTTTATTCAATACTCTCAATGAATTCGGACCTTGTATTGCAAGCAAAGAATAATCATCGCTTCGGTTGTTTATTGTAACCCCGAATTTGTTGTTCTCTTTCATCCAGTTAAAATCTTTGTCGATATTGGAAGCGTTCACAACAAGTAAAAATTCCTTCTCTGATATTTTGTAAACAAGAAGATCATCAACTATACCGCCATCGGGATAACACATTGCTGAGTACTGTACTCTTCCCGGAAAAAGCTTTGATGCATCGTTAATAGTTATGTGCTGAACAAAATCAAGTGCTTTGTCTCCGGTTATAAAAACTTCGCCCATATGAGAAACATCGAACACACCGACAGAATTACGGACTGCTTTGTGTTCAGCAATTATAGAAGAATATTGTATCGGCATTTCATAGCCTGCAAACTCAACAAGCTTTGCCCCAAGTTTTTTATGAATGTTATTGAGTGTAGTTTTTTTCATTTAAGTGCCCCAGAGAAATAGTTTTATTAAAAGTTTCAAATTGACTATTTAAGTTTTTTCCAATCACTCAAAAATTTATCAAGTCCAATATCGGTCAGCGGATGATTGAACATCTTTTTAATAACATCAAAAGGTATTGTGCAAACATCGGCTCCGATGAGTGCAGATTCCACAACGTGCAGCGGATGCCTTACACTTGCAACAAGCACCTGAGTTTTATAATTATAGTTTCTGTAAATCTGAACTATTTGCGAAATTAAATCCATACCGCTTGTGCTTATATCATCAAGTCTCCCAATAAACGGGCTTACATAAGTGGCTCCTGCTTTGGCAGCAAGAATTGCTTGATTCGGCGAAAAGCAGAGAGTAACGTTTACCTTAATTCCTTCACTTGTGAGCGTTTTACAAGCTTTTAATCCTTCTTTTATCAGAGGAATTTTAACAACAATATTTTTATGGATTTTTGCCAGGTCTCTTCCTTCTTTAACAATACCATCGTAATCTGTGGCAATAACTTCAGCACTGACTGGTCCATCAACAATTTTCAGGATTTCATCAAGCAGTTTTCTAAAATCTTTACCCTCTTTGGAAACAAGTGAGGGATTTGTAGTTACGCCATCAAGAATACCAAGTGCGGCAGCTTCTTTAATTTCTTCAATGTTCGCTGTGTCTATGAAAAATTTCATGGTTTTACTCCAATTTCAGATTATTATATAATTAAAACTAATCAAATTCTCTGGTTAAATCATGCCCGGTTTTGGCAGAATAGAATTCAAAAATATCGGCAGAAAGACTTGCATCTTCTCTTAGAGTAATTTTCACAAGATATTTAAGTTGAAGCTTAAATAAGGACTTAATCTTTCCTTCCCTGATTTTTGCAACGGTAGATGGATGAGATTTGAGAATGATGCTTCTTTCCCGGGATTTCCTTCTGAATTTTCTCAACCAGCTTTCAAGATCGTAAACAAGATGAGAACTCTTAGTTAATAAACCGGTACCGTGACATTCAGGACAGACTTCTTTGATTGCCTGAACGATGTTTTGTCTTATCCTCTGCCTTGTTATTTGAATCAAACCAAAATCAGACATAGGAAGAATAGATACCTTAGCTCTGTCTTTTCTGAATTCCTTCTTCAACTCATCGTAAACTTTTTTCCGGTTCTTATCATCTTCAAGGTCAATAAAATCAATAACAATAATTCCTCCGATATCACGAAGGCGTAATTGGCGTGCTATTTCTCTAGATGCTTCAAGATCCGTCTTGAGTGAATTCAATTCCTGCTCTTTGCTTTTGGCATATTTTCCGCTGTTAACATCAATCACAACCATAGCTTCCGTGTGTTCAATTACAAGATAGCCGCCGCTTGGAAGAGAAACTTTTCTCCCCATAAGCGTTTTAATCTGCTCCTCAACTTTAAATGTATTAAATATACCGTAAGTGGATTTGTAAAGTTCTACTTTTTCAGCAATTGCTGGCTGAACCAGTTCAAGATAATTTTTTATTTCTTTGTGAAGCTTTTTTGAATCGACAAATATTTTGGATATGTCAGAATTAAAAAGATCGCGAATTACACTTACTGTTGTATTCAAATCCTGGTAAACAAGTGCGGGAGGAGTTTGAGATTTTGCTTCCTTCTCAATCTGTTCCCAGGTCTTCATAAGATTTTTCAGGTCATCTTTAAGAATTTCTTCTTCCTGCTTCTGCGCAACTGTTCTGATTATTAATCCGTAATTCTCGGGTACAATTTGTCGAGCAATATATCTTAATCTTTTGCGTTCTTTGAAATCGTAAATCTTTTTAGATATGCCGACTTTATTATCATAAGGAAGAAGGACACAGAATCTGCCCGGAAGCGAAACAGATGAAGTTACTCGCACTCCCTTGTTACTTACCGGTTCTTTAATAATCTGGATAAGAATTTCCTGTCCTTTTTTCAAGGTTGGAATTTGTGGTTCGGTTTTCTTTGTTTCAGGTTTGGTTTGAGTTGAAGTGCTTTCATTAGCTTCGTCTTCATCATCCAGATCAGTATCCTCATCTCCAAGCATATCCTGTAGCTGCTGCGTACGTTCACCAATATCTGAAAAATGAAGAAAGGCATCGTGCTTCATTCCGATATCGATAAATGCAGCACGAATCCCGGGAAGAACTCTTGCAATTCTCCCAAGATATATGTCCCCCACCATTCGGCGGTTTTCAGGGTAGTCTACAAAAAAGTCGACTAAGTTTCCATCTTCCGTAATGGCAACACGTGTTTGCGTGGAAGCGGAGTTGATAATAATTTCTTTTACCATTTGGTACAAACTCACTTAATGAAATTAAATATTTCATTGAAAAACTTTTAAAAAACAAAAAGCTATTACGCGCTCTTCCGTGCTCTGCTGAAAACATAAAACAGAGAATAGTTAAAACAATACTGAAGAAAAATAATTCAATTTGCATAACGAGCTTTTCGACTAAAATTAATTACGAAAAATTCTTTTAATGAATAATATTTTGAGACAGCTTGCTCCTAGGATCTTTTTACTGTCTTCCTATTTTAATAATTCTTTTCTGCTTAGAGAAAATTTACCGTTTTCAATTTTAATAAGCTTTACGGTTACCTTATCTCCTGTTTTAAAATAATCACTAACTTTTTCTACTCTCTTGTTGTCAATCTGAGAGATGTGCAGAAGTCCTTCTTTACCGGGAAGAATTTCTACAAAAGCACCGAAGTCCATCAGACGGGTAATGACACCTTCGTACACTTCTCCGATTTCAGGAGTTGCGGTCATTTTTTTGATGTACTCTTTACATTTTACTGCATTTTCTTTATTTGGTGATGCAATATTTATCGTTCCATCGTCTTCGATGTTTATCTCAACACCAAACAAACGCTGCATTCCCTGAATTGTTTTTCCACCAGGACCTATTACTAATCCGATTTGATCCTGATCAATCTTCATAGAGATTAATCTTGGAGCAAATTCAGAAAGCTGTTCGCGCGGTTTGCCAATTGCCAGATCCATAATTCCAAGTATATGCAGCCTTCCCTCACGCGCTTGCTGCAACGCTTTTTCCATTATCTCAAATGATATTCCCTGGATTTTAATATCCATCTGGAATGCTGTGATTCCGTCTGTGGTACCGGCAACTTTGAAATCCATATCACCAAGATGATCTTCATTCCCGAGAATATCTGACAGGATAGCGTATCTATCACCTTCTTTCACTAATCCCATAGCAATACCGGCTATACTATTGCTGATACCAATTCCTGCATCCATCATCGAAAGTGAACCTGCGCATACAGACGCCATTGAAGATGAGCCGTTAGATTCAAGTATATCGGAAATGACCCTTACAGTGTATGGGAAAATTTCTTCATTCGGGAAAACCATCTTTAAAGCTCTTTCAGCAAGGTTGCCGTGTCCAATTTCTCTTCTTCCGACACCGGTCATTCTTCCAACTTCACCAACACTGAAAGGCGGAAAGTTGTAGTGAAGCATAAACCTTTTAGTGTACTCTTCTCTAAGACCATCAATTATCTGCTCATCGTTTTTTGTACCAAGAGTTACTGTAGTTAAGCTCTGAGTTTCGCCTCTGGTGAACAATGCGGAGCCGTGGGTTCTTGGTAAAATTCCAAGCTCAATAGTAATTGGTCTGATCTGAGTTGTGTTTCTTCCATCTAGACGGATACCTTCCGAAAGTATTCTCTCTCTCATTAATTCTTTCTCGAGATCATGAAGGATAGAAGCGATAACTTTTTCCTGCTCGGGGAATCTATCGGTAAGTGCTGTAACCATTTCTTCCTGAAGCCGCTGATTTTTTACTGATCTCTCTTCTTTAGTGAGGACAGAGTAAACGATATCTTTAAATTTTTCGCCAGCCAGCTCGAGCACTTCTTTTTTCAGCTCTTCATCGATTGCTTTTGTTTTGATTTCCCACTTTTCTTTTCCTGCTTCTTTTCTCAGCTCAATTTGAAGCTGAACAAGTTTTCTAAGTTCAGTCTGTGCAAATCGCAGAGCACTGAGCAGATCATCTTCACTTACCTGATTAGATTCGCCTTCCACCATAATAATGGAATCGCTGGTACCTGCTACGACGAGTTCCAGATCACTTTGCTCGATCTCTAAGTGAGTCGGGTTTACAATAAATTGCCCGTTAAGTCTTCCAACCCGGACTTCGGCTATCGGTCCATCAAACGGAATATCAGAAATAGTCAAAGCAGCAGAAGCACCAATTGCACTAATCACATCTGCATCGTTTTGTCCATCGTACGAAACAACAAACGCAATTACCTGTGTTTCGTTCATAAAACTTTCAGGGAACAGAGGTCTTATTGGTCGGTCAATCAATCTTGAACTGAGTATTTCCTTTTCTGTAGGTCTCCCTTCACGTTTAATAAATCCGCCGGGAAATTTACCTGCGGCAGATGTTTTTTCCCTGTACTCAACCTGCAGAGGAAAGAAGTCCTGATTTTCTTTCACCTCTGTTGATGCAACTGCAGTAACCAAAACCATGGTATCGCCGTAGCGAACCATAACCGCACCGTTAGCTTGTCTTGCATATCTCCCTGTTTCAATCGAAAAAACTTTACCGCCGATTTCGACTTCCTTTTTAACTATCATTTCAATTTCCTTACTTTCTAATGTTCAAATCTTTAATTATTGCTCTGTATCTCTCAATATCTTTTTTTGTCAGATAATCAAGGAGCCTTCTTCTTTTACCAACCATCATCATCAATCCTCTTCTTGAATGATGATCTTTTGCGTGCTTGTCGAAGTGCTCTGTCAGGTCGTTTATCCTCTTTGTGAGAAGAGCAACCTGCACTTCAGTTTTACCCGAATCTTTTTCGTTTCCGCCGTACTTTTTTATGATTCCGGCTTTTTCTTCTTTTGTCATTTTATTTAATCCTTAGTATTAGTTATACGATATAATCCCAGAAGCTATCTGCCTGAGGCGGATAAACCGGGATTAATTAATTAGTTTACTTAAAATTTCTTTTCCTTTTTCTTCGTCTTTTTTCATCTGGATAATCAACTCATCCACCGAATTAAACTTTTCTTCATCCCTGATTCTTTCTATCAAATTCACCTGCATGATTTTATCATAAATATCCCTATCAAAATCAAAGATGTAAAATTCAGGAATAATATCGCCATCTTTATGAAACGTTGGTCTGTTTCCAAGACTTAACAGACCAAAATGTTTTTCGTTTTCAACTATACATTCCGCCGCATAAATTCCCTTTGCAGGGATAAGCTTATCTTCATTCCCAGTTGAGAGATTAGCTGTCGGGAATCCAAGCTTCCTTCCTCTGCCATCACCTCTGACAATCCTTCCTTTGAATGAGTAGTTTCTTCCTAACATTTTTCCTGCTTTAAGAACATCACCGGCAAGAAGAGCATTCCTTATCTTTGTACTGCTCACTGTTTCACCTCCAACAGAAAGTTCAGGAACCAGCGTTACGGCAAAATTAAACTTGCGGCCCAAATCCTGCAGCAGCTCAAAATTTCCGTCTCTTTCTTTTCCAAAATGATGATCGTAGCCAATAACAATTTCCTTCAAACCTATGCCTTTAACAAGATAGGTTTCAACAAATTCTTCGGGAAACTGGCGGGAAAATTCTTTAGTGAAATTAATTACAAAAAGATTTTCCAGACCAAGTCGTTCTAAAATTACAATTTTCTCCTCAAGAGTACTTAAAAGCTTAACATCATTTCTGCCGGGAATAATTTTCCTCGGATGGGGGTCAAAGGTAATCAGGAAACTTCTTCCACCTGATTGCCGGGATTTTTGAATAACTGTATCCACAATCTGCTGGTGACCAAGATGAAGTCCATCGAATGTTCCGAGCGTAATTACACTCTTTTCATCCCGCTCAATTTCCCTTAAATCCTTTATTATCTTCATCTTAAATGGCTTTATCAAAAGGTTGTAAATTTATATTAATCCATTCCGAAATAAAAGTTTTGCTTCAATATATGTTCTTAAGCTATTCATCAATGAGAAACCGCGTTAGCTAAAAATTGTGAAGAAAAGCGATCAATTTTAAATGCATCATCAACCCGAAATTCACCAATTCCTGTCCTTCTCAATTCCAATAAAATTCCGCCACAATTAAGTTTTTTCCCGAAGTCATCAGCAATAACCCTGATGAAAGTTCCTTTTGAGCAAGTGATTCTGAAATGGATGTCAGGCAGATCAATTTTTTCAATTTCAAATTTTTCTATAAAAACTATTCTGGGTTCACGTTCAACAGATTTCCCCTTTCGTGCAAGATGATAAAGCTTTTTTCCCTTCACTTTAACTGCTGAATACATCGGGGGAGTTTGCTCAATCTCACCTAAAAAGCTATCGCGCACGTCAAGAATTTTTTTCTCATCCAGATCTTCAGGCAGAGGAAGTTCGGAACATTCGGTTTCAAGATCCATTGAAGGAGACATCAAACCTAACCTAATAATTCCAGAATATGTTTTATTTAAGTGTATAAAATTATCCATCTCCTTAGTTTTTTTCCCGGTACAAACAATCATCAACCCGCTCGCCTTAGGATCCAATGTTCCCGAATGACCAACCTTTTTCACACCTGTAATTTTTCTAATCTTACTCACAACCTGAAATGATGTAGGACCGGAAGGTTTATCAATAAGAATTATTTCACCCTCAGAGAAATCCGCATCGGAAAGATCAAGTGTCTGATTGGTTATTATTCTTTTTGTGAATTTCATTAATCAATCCTTCTATCTTTTCAACGTAATCGAGTGTGTCATCAATAAAAAACTTCAGCTCGGGCACAAATTTAATTCTTATCCTGTGAGCAAGTTCGGTTCTGATATGCCCCAGCCTCAGGTTAATTTTGTTTAGTACAAAATCTCTTCTTTCCTTTTGAAGAACGGAAAGATAAATTTTTGCAACTTTTAAATCGGCACTTACCTTAACATCTGTTACAGTAATAAATCCAAGATCGTCCTCTGGCAGCTTGTTAAGCAGAATATAACTTATTTGTTCCTTAATTAACTGTTCGACTTTATCAACTCTGTGTGAAGACATGATATTTAAGATGGTATTATATAGAATGAAAAAGTCTTAAGACAATGTTTTTTTCGTTTCAATTAGCTTATATGCTTCTATTATATCGTTAACCTTTATATCGTTATAATTTGCGATATTCATTCCGCATTCGTAACCGGCATCAACCTCGCGAACATCATCTTTAAATCTCTTCAGGCTTCCGATATCTCCTTCGAAGATAACAATGCCTTCCCTTATCAAACGTATTTTATTGCTGCGTGCTATCTTACCTTCAAGAACATAGCATCCGGCGACCGTCCCAAATTTCGGAACTTTGAATGTGTCTCTTACTTCGAGAGTGGCAGTTACTTCTTCTGAAATAATCGGCGACAACAATCCTTCCAAAGCAGATCTGACCTCGTTAATTGCATCGTAAATAACGCTGTAGAGACGAATATCAACATGCTGTTTTTCAGCAAGCTTTCTCGCATTAAGGTTTGGTCTTACATGAAAACCAATAATGATTGCTCTTGAAGCATCGGCAAGAAGAACATCACTTTCGGATATTCCCCCAACTCCTTTATGGATTACTTTAACAACAACTTCCTGGGTTGATAGTTTAAGCAAGGAATCAGCAAGAGCTTCAACAGAGCCGTCAACATCACCTTTTACTATAAGTGGAAGATCTTTAACTCCTCCTATGCTTATCTGTTTTGCAATTTCATCCAGGGTGAGATGATGAATCTGCTTCTGATCCTGTTCACGTTTTAGCTGCTGTCTTTTCAAGCCTATATCCCGTGCAACTCTTTCAGATTCCACAACTACAAATGAATCACCAGCCTGGGGCGGACCTTCAAAACCGAGAACAAGCACTGGTGTAGCCGGAGGAGCTTCAACTACTTTATTTCCTCGTTCATCAAACATTGCACGAACTTTACCTTGATAAATCCCTGCTATAAATGGTTCACCAATCTTTAATGTACCTTTCTGAACTAAAATTGTTCCTGTAATTCCTTTTCCTTTATCAAGCTCGGATTCAACCACAACACCACGCGCCAACCTATCCGGATTAGCTTTGAGATCAAGGATTTCAGCTTCCAGAAGAATTTTTTCCAATAAATGATCTACTTTTGTTCCGTGCTTTGCTGATATTTCCACGGATTGGTACTTGCCACCCCATTCCTCAACAAGAATATTCCTGTCGGCAAGCTGCTGCTTCAATCTTTCAGGATTAGCACCTGGCTTATCTATTTTATTAATCGCAACAACAATTGGAACACCTGCAGCCTGTGCATGGTTAATTGCCTCTATGGTTTGCGGCATAACTGCATCATCAGCGGCAACTACAAGCACCACTATATCTGTTAACTGAGCACCACGTGCACGCATTGCAGTAAAAGCTTCGTGACCGGGAGTATCAAGAAAAGTTATAGATCGCCCACTATCTAAATTAACTTTGTAAGCACCTATGTGCTGTGTAATTCCGCCTGACTCGCCTGCAACAACATTCGTTCTTCTGATATAATCAAGAAGAGATGTTTTTCCATGATCAACATGACCCATTATTGTAACAACCGGTGGGCGAAACTGTAATGCTTCCTGCCCATCATCAATATCCTCAACAGCATCTGATGTATATTCCTCCTGAAGCTCAATATCGAATTCAAATTCGTCTGCAACAAGAGTAATAGTCTCAACATCCAGTCTTTGATTAATTGATACCATCAATCCAAGCTCAATACACTTTGTAATGACATCGCTGACGGGTACTTTCATCAGGTTTGCAAGCTCGCTTACGGATATATATTCATTCACCCTCAGAGTTTTGCCGGCAATTGTTTTCTCTTCGAGTTTTTTCTCCTCCAGCGCTTCTCTTTCTTTTCTTTTTCTTTTTCTTGCACTTGCACGCCCCGGTGCGGAGACATCATCCATACTCATCAGCGTTTTCCTGATAGCTTCCTTCACTTCACGTTCATCAACTTCAAATCGCCTGACCCGTTTCTTCTTTTTTGCTTCGGGAGTTTCTTCCACAACACCTTCGGTCTTTTTCTTTCTTACCCGTGGTTTGCGTTTCTTCTTAACACCTTCTTGCGTTTGACCTTCACTTTTGGTCTCATCAGTTTTCGTTGGCTTTTTCTTTTCATCAAGATCTATCTTGCCGATTACTTTTAATCCTTTAGGTTTGGGTAATCTGCCTTCCTTTTCTTTATCATCTTTTATTTCTGAAGCTACCCCGGCGGTTTCCATTCTCTTTTCTTTTGCAGGATCCTGAACATGTTTCTCTGATTCTATCTGAGCAGCTTCCCCAACTGCTTTTTCTGTTGCCTTAATGATTGATTCGGCTTCAGCGGATTCTATTACCGGGAAAACTTCCTGAACTTCAATTTCTTTTCCTTCTTCCTTAGCATCTTTTATTGCTCTTTCTGTACGTTTCTTATGAAACTCAGCCAATTTTTTGTAATGGTGCTCTGCCTTTTCAATATCTTTTTTATAATGTGCATTGATGGCTACAACCATATCATCATCCAACAGAGACATATGATCCTTAACCTTAAAACCTTTGCTGTTCAGAAACTCAACAAGCGAATCAGCAGAAAGATTATATTCCGTGGCAAGCTTATAAATTCTTGTCTTTTTTTCTTTAGTATCAGCCATAAATGTAGTTAAGTGTTATTATTCTTCTTCCTCAAATTGAGCCTTCAGCAACTCAATTATACTGTTAACTTTGGCTTCATCAAACCCTTCTATTTCCATAAGCTTCTCGGCACCTGCAGTTAACACTTCCAATGCTGTGTCATAACGGTTATTAATTAATGTATTATAAACTTCCTCGCCAAGTTCTTCCTTCAAATCGATAAGCTCGATATCTTCCTCATATTCTTCAAAAGCTTTTTCTTCACGTAACACATCTATTTCAAAACCGGTTAGTCTCATAGCAAGCCTGATGTTTACGCCATTTCTTCCAACGATTAATGATACCTGGTCCGAATCAGCAGATACACTAGCTTTCTTGGCTTCTTCATCAACTTCAACCTGCTTAATTTTAGCCGGAGCCAGTGACCGCTGAATGTATAACGTTGGATCATCGGTGTAATTCACCACATCTATATTTTCGTTACTCAACTCTCTAACGATCGCGTGAATTCTTACGCCCTTCATACCAACACAAGCACCGACTGCATCAATACGTGAATCCTGTGATTCGACAGCAACTTTTGCTCTTTCACCGGGTTCGCGCGCGATTCCTTTAATCTCAATGATTCCATCATAGATTTCGGGTATTTCGATTTCAAATAATCTTCTCAAGAAATTATTATCTGCTCTTGAGACTATTATCTGCGGACCGCTTCCGGTTTTCTTTACCTCTTTAACGATTGCCCTGATAGTTTCGCCCTTCTTATATTTTTCATAAGGAATCTGCTCATCGCGGGGAAGCATCAATTCATTTTTATTATGATTGATAAGAATATCATTTTTTCTGATCTGATAAATATCGCCGACAACAATTTCCCCAACAAGCTCTTTGTACTCGTTATATATAATATCTTTTTCCAGTTCTCTTATTTTCTGGTTAAGGCTTTGCTTGGCAAGAGTTATTAACCTTCTGCCAAGTGTAGGAAGCTGAATCTTTTCAACATAGTCTTCCCCAACTTCAAGTTCATCTTCATTACCTTTTCGATTAACTTCATCAATGCTTATCTGCATACCGGGATCAGTTACTTCATCAACGATTTGTCTTTCAAGATAGATTTCAATATCGCCGCGATCCGTATTAACAACAACATCGCATCTTGCTTCTTCGCCGTATTTTTTTCTTACTAAAAGAGTGAATACCTCTTCAAGGATGCCTGCAAGCACATCTTTATCAATGCCTTTCATTTTTACCATATCGGCGAAAGATTCAACTATTTCGCGATTCATTTATGTAGATCTCCTTTAATTAAAACTAACTAAAACTTTTGCTTTAATAATCTCTGAGAATTTTATCTTTATTTCTTTGCTTGATTGAAATGTCAGAACTTCATTTTCAATTGAAACCAGCCTACCTTTGAACATTGATGAGGAGCCGGAAGCATTATATTCAATTTCAAACAACCTATTTAAATGTTTTGGATATTGCTTCAAATAGATTAGAGGTCTTTCAACTCCTGGTGATGAAACATCCAGCCGATAAGATTTAAGTAACTCCTTCTCATCAATCTGTTTGCTTATTTCCCTGCTGACCAATGCACATTCATCAGCCGAAATATTTATTTCACCGTCGATAAAGACTTCTAACACTCTGTTGGATTCTGACCCACGAACAATCAAATCAATAAGGAAGAGATTGTTTTGTTCAGCAACCAGTTGAGCAATTTCACGGATATTTTCAAGATTCTGATTCATACAAACAAAAATCGCCCAAAAAGGGCGAATAAGGACAGTCAAAGATACGTTTATTTACCGAATTACCAAAGCAAGTTTTTTCAACACTATTTCATCGGAATATTATCAGAAAGTTTAACTTTTTCGTCCTTTTTCTTCTGTAAATCAACTTCTGCTTTCTTTTTCTTCCTTTCATAATTGCTGCTGAAAATTAAACCGATCACTAAACCCAAAATAAAAATCACCACAATCATAACAATCAGAGGCGCCTGAACTGACCAGAATAAAAACTTGAGTTCGGTGGTAGTTGTATTTTGGCTGGCAATGATTGCGAATAAAAGGAAGAGTGCAGAAATAATTATAATTTTCAGACGCATAGGAACCTCATTTAATAAAATTCAACATTATTAATATAGACAATTTCCCGTAAGGAAAATTAATTAAATAAAAAAGGCGACTCTTAAGAATCGCCTGCAAATTATATGTAGCACAGATTATTAATCTGTGCTACTAAAATGAATTTTACTTCATCAATAACATTTTCTTTGTTTCTACAAAAGTTCCGTTCTGTCCGCTCGCTTTCAACTGATAAACATATG
>Ga0184631_10000200_pt1 | contig 12605 bp, 12 predicted proteins | sample PLM4_90_b1_FD_133160 | JGI IMG/M metagenome (GOLD analysis project Ga0184631, IMG submission 133160) | Groundwater sediment microbial communities from an aquifer in East River, Colorado, USA - PLM4_90_b1 | ecosystem: Environmental > Terrestrial > Soil > Riparian zone | place: USA: East River... | reverse complement strand
GGTGTCGTTGATGTTGCTGTTGAAGAAGGGTATCCTCATGAAGCCGTCATTTGGGCTGGCAAATACCCCGATAAAATATTCGAACCGACCCCAGGAATGCAGAATGGCACATGAGGCGCCGCAATTAAAATAGAAGTATCTCTCCCCGGAGATATCTTTTGCCCTTCTGAATATCCTGTGGAAGTTATCATAGGTAGTCCATTCATCCTCGTTCAGGAAAAACTCTTCCGGAGTTTGATATCTGTCAACGGGATAGGGGAGCCCGTCAAAAAGGTTATCAAAGCGGCCTATCCTGTCAATCAGATAGGTGACTATTATCTTAATATTACGGTTGCTGATGCAGTCTATACGGGTCATGGTTCTATTACCGTTTAAGTGTATTTTTTCTTCCCTTCAACATTCGACATTCTGCATTCGACCTGCCCGCTCATGCCTCTTGGCGATAAAGGCTCTATCCGTTGCAAATTATACTGCAGTAACAAAGAGGCAGAATCAGCGAATTAGAGCTTTGGCAGGCGGGTATTCAATATTCTCTTTTAGTGCTCTTCAGTTGGACCCCTTGATCCCTTGACTCCTCGAACCCTCTTTATCAGTCTCAATTATTAGGTGATAGGTTCCGGATAAAGCTGTTCAACATCTTTTTAACCTCGTTTATATTTTCATTAAGCTCGAAATAAGTTTTTCCATCAATGTACCCAAGATCATAAGCAAGAAGAAGCTGATATTCCGCCTCATTCGCAGATGCCGCTGCAGTAATCAGGAACCTGGAAAATTCCCGTATGCTTTCCCTTCCACAGCCTTCGGCTATTTTCGCCGATACAGATGCCGCGGAACGACGAAGCTCTGCAACAAGGCCGAGACGCTCATCAGGGGGAAAAAATGCCGTAATACGATAAATCTTCAACACCCATTGATGGGCGCTACTCCAAACCTTCAGTTTTTTGAAATCTCGCATAACCGCTATCTTACGTATCCTCACTATAATAGGAAATGATGTTGCAACGAATATGCCACATATACAACATGCTGATATTGGTCATTTAATTAATATGATACTGAACTCTATGCCCGGCTTTTTATGCATTTATGAACATATTTTTATTCATGTCTTGAGGGAGGCATTTATCAGGCCCGGCTTATTGGATTTTTGACCTTGACATAAAGATTGAATATTATATGATATCAAATGCCAGTGTCGGGACGTAGCGCAGTCTGGTAGCGCATCTGAATGGGGTTCAGAGGGCCGCTGGTTCAAATCCAGTCGTCCCGACCAGAAATATCAAGCACTTAGGTCATGTAGACCAAGTGCTTTTTTTGTGGTTTTTGGGGATTTTGTTCCAAATAGGTACCTTACTCTATGTTTGATACATCATGATCGTGCAAATAATGCTTCGCAAGTTGATCTTGCACACGTTGTTTATGTTGGAGCGAAAGATGTGAATACCTATCTGTCATAGAGATATCGGAGTGAGCGCGGCAGCGGCACTCTGAAGAGTCTACTCCTTGCTGCTGCAAGTTCACTGAGACAACCTCTTGGGGACTTCATGGACCGAGTGTTATAAATTGGGTAAATGTAGCTTTATGCTTATCTGATCTCGACGTTAGTTTTGAAGTAGTAGAAAACTGCTATCTTTAAAATTGATATTATAATATGAAATGGAAACCTGTGCTTGCCACTATCCAATTACCTACCTATTTTCATGCATTGAAAAGATATTTGAATCTAAGATTAATCTCCTTACCATTTCTCTATAAAGGCCTTGAGCTTATGTTCATGTGCGACCTTTTTCAAGGATTCGATCATTACTCTCTGACCGCTGTAACTTAGGTTGATAGCCTTTTCCAGGACAACAACCGCGCATTCCAGTCCGTGGATATATGCCTTATCCAGATCTATTTCGGGATAGAGTTTTTCAAATGATATTCTTTCCATGGTGATCTTTCCCCGTTTCTTATTGACATGTTTTTAAAAAATGAAGAAAATGCATTGCATTACTAATAATATTTGATTATTATAGTAATCAATTACTATCAGACCGCACAAAAAACAGTAATCAAAGCCTAAAACAGTATGGGATATAGGGAGTAATAATATGCTGGATGATCTTTTTCTTTTAAGCAGACATTTTTTAAAGACCTTTAATAGGCCCTACAACCGGTATTTTCTTAAAAAATACCCTTTGGACAACAGATTCTCCATTATTATAGGGCCGCGCGGAGCAGGCAAGACAACTGTTATCATTCAACACATATTATCCAAATACAACAATGACATATTCACAAAAGATGCGCTTTATATCCCTGCCGATCATTTTTCCCTTGGGAATAGGACACTCTATGATATATCAGAGGAATTCCATAACCTGGGTGGAGAACTTATCTGTTTTGATGAGATACATAAATACCCTGACTGGTCAAAAGAGGTAAAGAGCATATATGACAGTTTCCCGAAGCTAAGGATCATTGCCTCCGGCAGTTCGGCGATGGAGATATACAAGGGAAGCCATGACCTCAGCAGGCGCGCGATCCAATATCAGATGTCAGGGCTCTCCCTGAGGGAATATATTGACCTGTCGCAGGGCAGGATCACTGAGCCTCTATCACTTGAAGATATTATCAATGATCACGAAAAATCTTCTTTAAAGATCATAGAGTCGCTGGAGAAGGCTAACAAAAAAATACTCTCGCTTTTCAAAGAGTATCTTCAATTCGGATATTTTCCATATTTTCATGAGTATAAAGATGTTTCCCTCTATTACATAACCCTTGAGCAGGGCATTCATACAATCATAGAGAGCGATCTGCTGGCAATATATCCGACACTTAACGGAACAAGCATAAAGATGCTTAAAAAACTCCTTGCTGTCATAGCTGAATCCGTGCCCTTTACACCTGATCTTAAGAAGCTTAAAAAGATAGTAGAGATATCGGATGAAAGGACATTAAAAAATTATCTCCATTATCTTGAGGTCGGTGGAGTTATAACTTGCCTGTATAAAAAGGGCGGCAAGTTACGATCAATGGAAAAACCGGCAAAGATCTATCTTAACAACCCTAATCAGGTCTATGCCATAAGCGGCAAAGGCAGGGAAAATATCGGCAATATCAGGGAAACATTTTTTATTAATATGCTCTCCGCCTTTCACAATGTGGCCGCATCGGAGCAGGGAGATTTTATTGTGGATAACAAGTATATATTCGAAATCGGCGGCAAAAATAAACAAGCAGACCAATTGAAGGGACTCCCGGAAAGCTATCTGGCGGTTGATGATATAGAATCGGGGACAGGAATTAAAATCCCGTTGTGGTTATTCGGGTTTCTTTATTGATGGTCTTTAAAAAGACGGAGTTATCCCAAAGAAATTGTCCCTGTCAGAATCTATGACAAGAAAACGATAATGACTTAGCCGTTGTTTATATTCCTCCTGTCTGTTTTTCCAATTCCTTCTCGTATCTCTCGATTTTCCATATCGGCACCCTCAAACAACTCCTGCTCTTCGTGCGTTTCAGTTCGCCTTCATCGATAAGACAATAGACAATCCTGACTGAGATGGATAAATATTCGGCACCGCATCGACGCGGTAGTATTTTTTTAATAAGTCATGCTTCTTGCCGATTCATCCATCAAGATTGACAAGAGAGTGCAGATTTATTAATAAAAGCACCTATGAAAAAAGGGAAGCTCATAGAAATTTTGAAAAATCTCCTGCAAACCGATACTGACCTGAATTTTCTGCTTCAGCTTGAGGAAAGAGATCTTGAAACACTGGTAGCCTGCATAAGGGACAGGATCGGCCCTACTGATAAATGACATTTAAGTTTTCTTTTTTAGGCGACGTCTCTTTCCTTTTTCAAAAATGTTTTTTCAGTTTTTGCCAGGCTAAGCAGCTTCTCCTCAAGTTGCCCGGTTTCTTTAATCATATCAAGAATCGCAGTTAGAACCTTTTTGGCCTCAGCTAATGGATGAACCGCATCATAGGGGTATGGCGAACTTCTAATATGGTCGATAGCTGATTTTAGAAATTGATTGAATGAATTCAATGCCTGGGTGAGCCTCCGTTCAAATTCAAGGACCTCCTGTTCTATTTTCAGCTTTTCTTCCTCCCCCTCAATCTCAGCCATAATAAGCTTTTTTTCCTTTGCAGAGGACTTTTCAAGGCGTTCCTTCAACTCTCGAAAATGTTGGGCATCAACTGTACCCAAGCGCTGGAAAAGCCTTTGTAAATTCTGCACATTCTTTTTAAAGATCCCCTCGTCCTTTGAAATCTGTTCAAGGAGCCGGACTATCTTTTCCCTTTCTTTCTTCGGTAATTCATTTTGGTGTGTCTGTATGATGTTTATGATTTTATCAAGGGCGGCGGAAATATCCTCCACTGACCTGATCTCCAGCTTCGTTATCTTATCCGCTTGGCCTGTAATCAATCCTTTGTTATAGTTCTCATCTCCAATCTCCCTGACAATCTCATTGGCGATAGGGTTGTCTTTGATTAAGTCTTTAGAATTGATTGGTATGAATTTCCATGGCTTGAACATCATAAATATCGAGACAAAGAATAAGATCAAAAGGCCAAGATTAACGAGCTCAAGATTCTGATCAGCAAGGCCACTGTAAAATCCCGGAAACTTGACCAGTGATATTATGTAGACAAGGATGAATGATAGAAAAAAGGCCTTACTGGCAGACATCCCGAACCCTCTGCAGAAGCCGTAGTGGATGATCGCCACCATGACAACCAGCAATATCGATCCAAGAATACCCCAGCTATCAAAGATGGAGTTCATTTGCTCTTTGAACCTGAAGGCGCCGAAGGTGAGCATAAGCCCTACCGAGATAATCAGGGGTTTTACATAGGGCTTGTCAAAATGCTTCCGTAGGGTAACGCCTGAGACGGAAATAAAAAATACCAATGTGACCGTGAAATAGATCCACTCGGAATACTGGCTGAGAATCTCGCTTGGCTGGATATTGTCGAAGGGGAAAAATGTCAGTGAGGGCATATCCTATACGAGGAGCCGGATGTATATAAAGTTTTCGGTTTTGGTGATTATTCATAGCTAACTTGGAATGATTATCTTGAAACTGATTGTCTTTCATTTCTTTGCCATCGCTTTTTTTAGTCTCACATCCTTAATATCCTATTATAATGACAGACATAATATGCAGGGGTATGGTGAGCGTCTTAAAAGCAATAAGACCAGTTTGACTATACCTTACAGAATCCTATCACAGTATGATCTCTGGAAATTTTGGAGTAGTACAAATTCTGTGGGAGAAAAGAATGGAGAGAAAAATAAAATGATTATAAGTGCAAGTCGAAGAACCGATATTCCAGCCTTTTATACACAATGGCTTCTTAACAGGTTTGACCAAGGGTTTGTAATGGTAAGGAATCATTTCAACCCTAGGCAAATCAGCAAGATTTCTTTAGAGCCTTCAGTTGTAGATTGCATCGTCTTCTGGACCAGGAATCCTAACAAGCTTCTACCTCACCTGCATAATTTCAACAGGTATCCCTATTACTTCCAGTTCACAATAATGTCATATGGACAAATTTTAGAACCTCATATCCCTGACAAAGAGACTGCAATCTCAGTATTTAAACAGCTATCAGAGATGATTGGACCGGAGCGTGTCATATGGAGATATGACCCAATTCTATTGAGTAAAACATTTGATATCCCCTACCATTTCAAAGCCTTTAACAGTATTGCAAGCCAGTTGAAAGGGCATACGAAAAAATGTGTTATCAGTTTTATCGATTTATATAAGAAAACTAAACGCAACATGCAGGATTTACCGCTTCAGGAAATCACAGATGCTGATGTTCAAGTACTTGCAAAAGGGTTGGGGGAGATCGCTCAACGCAATGATCTTAAGCTTTTTACTTGCGCAGAACCATATGACCTATCTCATTATGGAATATTTCACAGCAAGTGTATTGACGATAAGCTTATTTCAGAAATCACAGGGCATAAATTGTCTATCTCAAAAGATAAGACACAAAGGGCAGAATGTGGTTGTGTAGCCAGCATAGATATTGGTGCATATGATACCTGCCCCCATGGATGCCGTTACTGCTACGCCAACTCCAGTTCTGAGCTGGTAAAAAAGAATATGGCCTTGCATAACCCTGATTCACCACTGTTATATGGCAATTTGGAACCCGGGGATAAGGTTAAAATAAGACAGGTGGATTCATACCTTTCAGTTCAAAAGAAACTACTCAGAAATTAATAGATATATGTGACCACTGATACGATTCAAGGACTCTTAATGATCTCCGCACGAAAAGCGGACTGCATATTGATCTACCAAGATTTGCCCCTATCACCTTTTTATATCCGATTTCAAGGATCAAGGATAAGGTTAAAAATGGTAAGGATAAGAAAAATTTTTTGTACCAAATTTGTACCAAATTGTACCGCGTGCATGCTAAGTATTTGATATCATGCAATGCATGCAGATTTCGGAAAGGAAAACAGGCGGAAGAAAATACGTAATATAATTAATAGGTTATAGAAAAATTTTCCCAGTGCTTTCACTAAATGGGGTTCAGAGGGCCGCTGGTTCAAATCCAGTCGTCCCGACCAGAAAATCCAATAATAAGAGCATGTTAGGGACTACCTGATTTGCTCTTTTTTGGTTTTTTTGGGATTTTCTGGTTCCGATTACCTTATCAAGCCTCTTCAACCTGGGATCAATGTCCCTGCGGACCATTTTTTCAAGGGCTTGAGGAAATCGGCGGCTGGGTCTTTCTGGTCGGTCTATCATATGGCCAGCGAAGACAACCACCTTTGGAATGCCAAAACAGTGGTCAAACATGGGTAGTGTCCTAATAGAAAACTACCCAAAATGATTGGTATAAAAGTTCATAAATATGATAATAATTATATATTTAAATAGATGTAAAAAGTTGTTTAAAGAGATTGCGGATAAAATCGGTGGCTTAAAAGGGAGATCGAGATGAGTCATGTAATTGCTGTCGCATCAATCATTGGTGGTGGCAAGACGTCTTTTGTAAAAGCAATCGCAGAAAGATTAAAGAACGCTACAACGATCCACTATGACCATTATGAGAGGTCGACGGAGGAATCAGCGGATAACCTTATACAATGGATGCGGAACGGGGCCGATTTTAACGATTTTGTTATTCCTAGGCTGCCGGAAGATCTGGAAAAATTGAAGCAGGGGAAATCCGTTTTCGATCCGTTGACGGGTATTGAAATAAGACCAAATAAATATATCATTTTCGAGATGCCCCTTGGAAAAGAGCACAGGCTTACAGCGGCGTATATTGACCTTTTAATATGGATAGAAATACCTTTAGATATAGCATTGGCTCGTAAAATAAAGGAGTTCGCAAGTAATTTCTTAACAGAGCACCTTAATTATAAGGATTGCATCACCTGGCTGGATAAATACCTTGATAATTACCTGAGTATAGTTCGAGACGTACTTCAAATACAAAAGGAAAAAGTAAGTGTTAATGCCGATATAATAATTAATGGTGAGGGTGATCTTGAAAACATGGTTCAAAAGGCAACGGATGAGATTCTTCATAGGATACTGTAATGACTAACGCTCACTCTAAAACGGCCTTCCTCAGATTCACCATATCGGCAATCAAGCCTGCTGATGAGGGGGTAATCATCATCCCTATAATAAGAAGGATTTGGCTGACCGCTTATCAAACGATAATAACTTGATGTTAGGGGTTTTTTTCTATAACCTCCCATTAATTTATGAGGACACAGGCAAGATAATGATTTAAGAGATAAGATGTGATAATTAAAAACAAGGGTTTACATGACTAACAAAAGGGGCCGAGAAAAAGCTGAAGTAGCTGAAGGAACCGCTCATACAGACGTCCAAAGGAGGATTATCTATGATAGCTCGAATATACGGAGCGTTTACGCCAATGTAGCCAAACTATCCGCTGGACGGGAAGAGATTATCCTCCAGTTCGGAATAGATCAATCCCAGAATGCCCCGGAGAGAGAGTCAGGGGTTCTATTGACCGCCAGTATCACCCTGAACCCCTTTACAGCCAAACGCCTTGCCTTATTGCTTGATAATGCCCTTCAGGACTACGAAGTCGAATATGGACCGCTGGACAAAGGTTTTTCATCTAATCCAGACATCTCAGAACCGGAAAGTACAGATGAAAAAGCCCGTCTTCTTTTTCAACTCGTAGGAGAGCTCGATGTGCAGATCGGTATCGAGCGTTCTTTCAAAATCTTTGATCAATCCATTCTTGCGAATCGTTTTTTACTGGGCTTTAAAAAGGATACGATCTCAGGGGATTCGAGTGAAAAAATTCTAGATATCTGTGAAAGGATGGATATGCCGGGTAACTGTCTGGAGGCCTTCAGGGAGAACCTATCCGAGGCAAATATCGTCCTTTTCGGTTTTGAAAAAAATGAGACAAACCGTCTTTACAAGGCATACCTGGAGTTTGGCGGTAGATTTGAGAAGTTGATCAAGGATAATCCTGATAAACCTGAGCCATTCTTAATACATCAGGGTTTCAAGTGGGATGCATCGGATAACAGGAGATGCGCCAGGGCAGAATACATTTGCTTTCCATCATTTTCAGTCGAAAAAATGCTGGAAAGATTATCCGGTTTTTTTATACTCGGAAGAGCAATAACCCCTTTGAAATCGTAGAGAGCATTTTAAGACTCGCTTCGGAAAGAATCGGTCCTGACGAATTTTTGTATCTCGAAGTAACCGAGGAAGATAATCCGAGAAGATCCTTTGATATCAATATGTACAGGGCGAATCTCCTGTTGAATGAACTTTATCCTTTCCTGTTGGATATAATGAAACACTATTCAATCCCTGCTGAGGAGTTTCACGTTTTGTATGAGCCGGTAAAATCTCAGATATTCGGGCATCTGTCCGGAGGCATTGACAGACAGGATAGAGATTTTCTAACTATCTATTTTGGAGTGAAAGGAAGCACCGGGACGTTGATTGACAAATGACTACTTACACGCGAGTTGATCTCAGCAAATATGTTGTTATATCCGTATGGTTTGGCTGTAATAACAACTGTACCACCTGCATGCTGTCAGGGATGAAAGGCAAGTTGCCTCCTATTGGTTTTGAGAATTTCAAGAGAGTCGTTGTTGATATCAGGAACGGCGGTATGTATGAGAACCTTATTCTTTCTGGAGCTGAGGTTACCACCTTTGACGACCTGGATAAGTATGTCCAGTTTGCTGCATCCCTCGAATGGTTCAAGAAGATTCAGATACAGACAAACGGTAGAAGACTGAGTAATAAAGAATATCTCAAGCATCTCATTGATCAGGGAGTGAATGAGTTCTTTGTCAGCATATATGGTACTGAGGATGTTCATAATGCGATTACTCGCGAGAAAGGATCATTCAGGGAAACGATGGAGGGAATCAGGAACCTGGAATTTTATGATGTGAATGTTATCAGCAACACAGTCCTTTCCAGGACCAATTATCACGACATCCCTCACCTTATGGCAGCTCTTTCCAAAGAGAGGATCAGTGAGATCCATTTGTGGAATTTCTTCCCTATGGAAAAGATAGACACCGGAGATCTTTTGGTAAGCATGAAGGACTTTATGGAGCTGCTTCCGGAATTGCTTGCTATAATCAAGCCTGAAGGAAAGGTATTGGTCCTTAAGAGCTTTCCTGAATGTCTTTCCATTGATGAACCGGCGGTTTTCGATAACTATTTTCCTGTGACAGTACTTCCGGATACCTTTTGGAGAGAATTCGCTGAATGCGGGTTCGGGACGTGCGCTCATAGGGATAGATGCAAGGCCTTGTCATGCTGGGGACTTTCCAGTGCCTATATAGGGAAATACGGAGATGAAAAAGATCTCCTGTCTCCTATGATATGAAAGAAGGCAGAGTTGCTGTTGAGAGGGCTGCTTTTAGCAGGACTTATCGCAATACGATGAAATTATGGATCGATTAGAATACACGACAATCCAGGATATCTTCTATGATTTCTGCCTGTGGGAGTATAGGCCGGCCTCTCCCTATGAAAACAAGTTCAGGTCCGTAAACATGTTATACAATTCCTTTGATTACATGGGTGTCCATGAACGGTTTTTTGATCTCGTGCAGGCTATCCGTCAAGCTATGGGAGAATCAAATACCGTCTGGGGAATAAAACGGATGGGAGATGATATCCGTTGGGAGTTCTATTTCTATGACTACAGGAGGAGGGGAAGGGAGAGGTCAATCAGGAAGCTCCTGGATATTGTCAGGCCTTTTATCAGGTGTGAGATAAAGGCAAATGAAAATTTTCACTACTTTATGTTTTCCATCGATTTAAGCGGTGAACTCATTACAAAGGCCGGAGATCTAGAAGAGATCCATATGTACATCGGCAACCCTGGAAGTACGGTTTCATCGGGGATCTGCTACTCTTTAACAGGCGGGGGAACGAGGCTGGAGAATTTCTACTTTTTTTTCGACGCTAAAAAAGAGATGGATGAGATTATTGCCAAAGTCGTTTGCTCGTCATATGTTGATTTTACGGAAATAGGAATTGATCAGATTCTCTGGCCCGAACTTAAAAAATGCAAGGTCATTGTAATGGCCAACAAACAGAGTAATGACAGTGTCTATTTTTCTGGAATTGATGTGGATCAATTGTTTTTTTTCCTAAAAAGGATGGGCTACCCGGGGGAGCTTGTCTCTTTCGCAGAGGAAAATAGATCAAAACTGGATCACCTTCAATATGATGTAGGTTTCGACTACAGGATGGAAGGACGAAAGTTGTTAATCCTTAAGAGCAGCTATTATGGTTTTTTCTGATCAACATTTCCATACCATCTGAAGACCAGGGTTAGGATAACCTTATATGACTACTCCAGGCCAGTACCGGAATCATAAGAAAAAAGTTTTTGACTATCTCCGGGTGGATGAATTCATCAAGGGCATAATCGAAGCGCGGGCCCTAGGAACAGCATTTGAATTAGGTATCATTGATTATCTTGTCGAGAATCAGAACTGCACTCTTGATGAAATCAAAAGGATATTCGAATGCGAAGGGCAGGGACTAGGGCTATTAATAAATCTCTTAAAGGCAAATCGAGTCGTTGAGGAATATCATGATGAGATTAGGCTGAGCCGGAAATTCATGAAGGCGTTGCCCTATCGGGATCTCTTGATTGCTAAACTTGAATTTGTAAATTTTGTTACCCCTGATTTCACGGAACTCTTTACCGCCTTGATCAGGAATCCGGATCAATTTAATCAAAATGCCCGTGTTTTCGACCTATTTGGCTACAACAGATGTTATGACTATAGCCCAGGTAACTATGACCTGACCAAACACTGGGTGAGGATTACGACATCACTGACAAGATATGAGGCTCCTGTGTGTATGGAATACCATGACTTTGCCCGGCACCGTCGTATTTTAGATATCGGAGGAAACAGCGGCGAATTCGCGCTTCAGATATGCAGGAAATACTCGGGGATCTCGGCAACTGTTTTTGACCTCCCCCTTGTTTGTGATATCGGGAAAGAGCATGTTCGCTCCGAACCTGAAGCCGGAAGAATAACCTTTGTAAAAGGAAACGCCCTGAAGGATATATTGCCAAAGGGATTTGATCTGGTAATTTTTAAATCCATGCTCCACGACTGGCCGGAAAGAGAAGCAAAACAGTTAATCATAAGTGCTGCTCAATCATTGATACCGGGAGGCACATTACTCATTTTCGAGAGGGGTCCTCTTGATCTTGGGGAACGGACAACGCCCTATTCGATACTACCGTTTTTGCTCTTTTTCCGTTCCTTCCGTTCGCCGCTGATGTACGAAGATCAACTCATGGAATCAGGTTTTCAGGATATAAAAGTTCAGAAAATAGACCTAGCAATGCCCTTCTTCCTGGTTACAGCGATTAAAAAAATATAGGTTAGCCGACCACTCTGTTCATATTTTAAATATTTTCTAAAAACTTCTTCCTTTCTTTAAAAAATCATAGTAAAAATAAACCTCTATTACTCTTACTTTCTATCCAATCATATATCAGTAACTGCCAGACCTTGAAAGGAGGACTGCATCATGTTTCTATATTTTGCCTCTTTCGCTTCAGGATTAATGATATTTATAAAATTATATGTAAAATATGCAATATTATTTTTGATCTTTATGTCTTTGACATTGCACGGCCAATGGGCAAAGGCCGAAGACCTTATGCAGATATACGGCCTTGCCAAAGAGAATGATCCGACATTTCAGAGCCAAAAGAGCAGGCATGAGGCCTCTATTGAGATATACAAGCAGGCCTATTCCGAACTTTTGCCCACTTTAAGCATGGACAGTTACTATCAACGGACCCGTCAGAAGATATATGAGACGGATGTCTCCATATACGGTGAAAATCTGGCACACTACCCGAGCAAGGGCTATAACCTGACCCTGACTCAACCGGTCTTTAAGTATTCATCATTAATTGGGCTGAATCAGGCCAAGGAAGAGGTTAAAAGTGCGGACCTGGAGTTTCAGGACGCTGAACAGGACCTTGTGCTGAGGACCGCTGAGGCCTATATCAGCGCCCTCGAGGCTTATGACAATCTTGAATACAGCCGGTCCGAAGAGGAGT
>Ga0184631_10000199_pt1 | contig 12620 bp, 10 predicted proteins | sample PLM4_90_b1_FD_133160 | JGI IMG/M metagenome (GOLD analysis project Ga0184631, IMG submission 133160) | Groundwater sediment microbial communities from an aquifer in East River, Colorado, USA - PLM4_90_b1 | ecosystem: Environmental > Terrestrial > Soil > Riparian zone | place: USA: East River... | reverse complement strand
TGCCCGTGGGGCTCCACATTTGGGCTTTGTCATTTGAAATTTTAGCGGCTTTCCTCTCCTTGAAAATTCCTTCCTAATGTGATAAACCCCCTTAGAAAAGGAACGGCTCTATCCCCTGGTCTCAAGAAAGAGTGAACGTCCTTTTACTAATCATCTTCCCTCAAGGGGCTAACCTTTCTATACGGGGTAAAGCGTTCCTATCTTTCGACGTGTCAGGGATGGCAGAAAACTCTAAACAGAAGAGGTTGACCATTGCGATTGATGGTCCTTCCGGTGCTGGAAAGAGCACAGCAGGGAAGTCTTTGGCGAGGCGATTGGGCTATATCTACATCGACACAGGAGCGATGTATCGGGCTGTGGCATTGAAGGCCAGAGAGAAGTCCGTTGGAATGGAAGACGAAAATGCGCTTCACCGGTTGACCTCGTCCCTTCACATCACGTTCGTCCCAGAAGAGGGACAAACCCGTGTCCTCTGTGATGGGGAAGATGTCACAGAAGCCATCCGGTCCCCCGAAATCAGCCGTCTCGCCTCAAATATTTCAAAGAGGAAGGCTGTGAGAGAGGCTCTGGTTCAGAAGCAGAGGGAGATGGGAAGAGGAGGTGGGGTCGTATTAGAAGGAAGGGATATTGGAACGGTGGTCTTCCCTGATGCGGACGTTAAGTTCTATCTCGATGCTGAGGCAGAGGAGAGGGGAAGAAGGAGATTTAAAGAACTGTTCGGAAAGGGAATGAATGTCAATCTTAAAGAGACCCTTGAGGAAGTGATGAGAAGAGATCATAATGATATGAGTCGGGATCTGTCACCTCTAAAAAAGGCGGATGACGCCTTGCTTATCGATACGACCGAGCGATCGGTTGAAGAGATTGTGGAGGAGATGGTCGGCTATATGAAAGAAGTTAAACATTTAGGATGATGAGTGGTGAATTGAATTCTGTGCCTTGGCACTACGCGCGGGCACGAGATATGGCCACGTTATTTCCTGAGAAATGAAATGAAGCTTTACATCGCTAAGTCGGCTGGGTTCTGTTTTGGGGTTAAGCGAGCAATGGATATGGCCCTCAAAGCAGCGAAGAAAGAACCCCAACAACTCTACACCTTAGGTCCTCTGATTCACAATCCTCAGGCCGTTGAGTTTCTGAGGGGCTTAGGGGTAAAGGCAAAGGATCGCCTTGAAAATATACCAAAGGGAACAGTGATCTTCCGATCCCACGGGGTCTCTTTGGGGGATCTGAAGAAGGCGAAGAGGAAAGGACTGCATATCATCGATGCCACTTGTCCCATTGTCAAGAAGGCTCAATTTTTTGCAACCTATCTTCATCGGCAGGGATATGCCGTGCTGATCGTAGGAGAGGCTTACCACCCTGAGGTGGAGGCAATTAAAAGTTATCTTGATGAGGGGGTGGTGGTGGATAATGCCAGGGTGGTTCAGAAATTAGGCCCCTGGGAAAAGTTGGGGATCATCGCCCAGACGACCCAATCCTTCAACCTTTTCAAAGAGGTAGTGACTGCCTCGTTGGAGCGGGCGAGGGAGGTGCGGGTATTTAATACGATCTGCCACGCCACCATGACTCGTCAGAAAGAAGCGTTGGAGATTGCCAAAAAAGTGGATGGTATGATTGTGGTGGGTGGTTACAATAGTGGGAATACTCAGAGGTTGGTGGCGATTTGCAAAGAAATTCAGCCCCAGACCCATCATATCGAAACAGCAGAAGAAATCAATCCAAAATGGTTAGAAAAGTGTGAGAAGATTGGTCTGACAGCAGGCGCTTCTACCCCTTCATGGATCATCAAAGAGGTGGAAGAGGAGATTCGGCGTCTTAAGGAATGATCATTCGGCAAAAGAGAAGGTTCAATCTTCCAAAGCTTTGAAAATTTAAAAGATTTGTAATTACTGGAAGACTGTGGTATAAGTCTTTTGGCGTTGGATTTCAAATTATTGGGAGAAAGGGGTTTTTTGAATGACGAAGGAAGAATTGACTCCGGCAGCAGAAGAGAGAGAGGGGCCCGTTGCTGGAGGAGATGGCGAGAAAAAAAGGGCGCAAGAGGTCCGTCACAAGGATGAACCCGAAGATTTTCAAACGCTCTATGAAGACAGCCTGAAGACAATGGAAGAAGGCCAGATTCTAAAAGGGATAGTCATTGAAATTAATCCAGATCATGTGACCGTGGATGTGGGATATAAGTCTGAGGGACATATCCCCGTCCAGGAGTTTCTAAGAAGGAATAAGAAGGTCGATGTGAAGGTTGGAGACCGGATCGATGTATTCTTGGAAAAGATGGATAGTGGGGAGGGGTTATTACTCTTATCGAAAGAGAAGGCGGACAAGGTGACCGTATGGAGGGATGTCAGCCGTTCCTGCCGTGAAGGGGAGGTCATGGAGGGTGAAATTGTTTCGAAAGTGAAGGGCGGACTCTCCGTGGATCTCGGCGGGATTAATGCCTTTCTGCCCGGATCTCAGATCGATCTAAAACCCGTTCGGAATCTCGATGCCTTGATCGGCCAACGTTTGAAGTTTAAAGTGATCAAGTTCAATCGGAAGCGGAACAATATTGTCCTCTCTCGGCGCACGCTCCTTGAAGAAGAGAGGAAGCAGTTAAGAGAAGACACGTTAAAGAATATCAAAGAGGGGGAGCTTGTCGAGGGGACAGTGAAGAACCTAACCGATTACGGTGCTTTTGTTGATCTGGGTGGGATGGACGGCCTCCTCCATATTACCGACATTGCTTGGGGAAGAATTGGACATCCCTCGGAAAAACTCTCTGTCGGAGACCGGATCAAGGTAAAAGTTCTTCATTTGGATCAGGAGAAGGGAAAGGTTTCATTGGGATTGAAACAGGCCCTGCCAGATCCCTGGGATTCTGTGCCAGAGGAATATCCGGTGGGCACTCGCATCAAAGGGAAGGTGGTCAATACAACGGATTACGGGGTTTTCGTCGAGTTGGAGGAAGGAGTTGAAGGGCTTGTTCACGTTTCCGAATTGACCTGGAGCAAGAAGTTGAAGCATCCTTCGAAAGTCGTCCACATCGGGGATACCGTGGAGGTGATGGTCCTCGACTGCGATCCGATCAAACGTCGCATCTCATTGGGCATGAAACAGATTGAGCCTAATCCATGGGCCCTCATTGAAGAGAGATACCCGGTTGGGGCTAAGGTGGCCGGGAGGGTAAAAACCATTACTGATTTTGGTATCTTTATTGGATTTGAGGAAGGCGTAGACGGCCTTGTCCATGTCTCTGAGATGTCCTGGACAAAGAAGATCAAGCACCCTGGTGAGTTTTATAAGAAAGGACAAGAGGTTGAGGCTATCGTTTTAAATATTGATCCCAGGAATGAACGCTTCTCTCTTGGAATTAAGCAGCTGACCCCTGATCCCTGGAAGGACGTTTCACGGCGATATCGGAGAGGAGAGATCGTGACAGGGAAGGTTACCAATGTGACCGATTTTGGTGCCTTTGTTGAATTGGAGGAAGGGATTGAAGGGTTGGTCCACGTTTCCGAGATCAGCCGGGAGAAGGTGGAAAGGCCCTCTGATACGCTAAAGGTTGGGGATACGGTCTCCGCGATTGTCCTCCATATTGATTCTCACGAGCGGAGGATAGGCCTCAGCATGAAAGGTGTTCTGGAGAAGACTGAGAAGGCAGAGATCGAAAAATATATGTCAAACCAGAGTCCCACCTCCCAAACCTTAGGAGAATTGATTCAGGAAAAGATGGAACGCCGGGGTGGAGGATTGCCGAATAAGGAAGAGGAAGAGTGAAGCTCCCCGCCCACAGGACGGGGCTTCCGGGTAGGGTAATTACATTTTACATTGTCGGCTTTCATCCCCGCCTACAAGGCGGGGCATTCAGCCGACTTTCCCGTAAATTTAAATATCGATTGTTTTTTCTGTACCTATGGCGGGCAATTTTTTAAGGGGTTGCGAAAGATTCGCAGCCCCTTTCTTATCCAGATTTCCTTCCAAATTGCTTACAAAACCTCACCTCCCACGGATTGCCGAAAACGTTGATCCCGGGTTGGATGGCCCATCCGCTGGCATTTCTTCTCTGTTAGGAATGGGTGGGCATCGTTCTCTTCACATAAATATCCTTTACAATATCCCTGTCCAAAGCAAGGGTCGTTTCTCCAATCTGCAAGACATGAGAGGGATTTTTCTGGTGCATTCTGACGATACTCCCGGGAACAATCCCAAGGGTGCTGAGCCGGTCGAGTCTTTCATGGGATTTTGGAGCGATAAAGACAATTCGCCCTTCCTCACCCAATCCCAATTCCTCAAGAGGAATAACAAGAGGTTTCATCTCCTTCTTGAACTTGGTACAACATTCTCCTCTCGGTATCGGCTTTCCATGAATGCAGGTGGGCGGATGGCCGAGAAAGGTACAGACACTCTCCGTCACTCCTGGACTCAGAATGTGCTCCAGTTTACAGGCCTCCTCTTCCACCTCCTCCTCCGACATCTCAAAGATTTCAGTAAGGAGCCTCTCGGTTAATCGGTGGCGGCGGATGATCTCTCGCGCCTTTTCCTCCCCACGCTCTTTGAGGACCATTCGATTGTCTTCCATTTGCAGAAGGCCATCCTTGATCATCAAACGGAGAATGGATCTCGTTTCAGTATCTCGGGTCGTCTCGAGGAGTTGGTCAAGATCGGTTACCCCTTTTTCTCTCAACGTCCAGATGCGTTCGAGAAGTTCGTCGACTATCTCTTCATCAAGGCCTTTAGCAGCCCCCCACATCCTCCGATGGGGACCTCTTCCTCTTTCAAACTCCTCGTTCATGGCTTCGCCTTTCTTTTCCAAATGGATTTAAAAAAATCGACAATGGCAGAGCGTTCCTTAAAGGAATATCCGCAATGGGGGCAGCAAAGAAGGTTGCAGTTCTTCGAAAAAAGGCAACCTGCGCATTTTACCTCATTTTCATCGAATTCTTTCCCGCAAAGTGGACACTTCAATGTTGTTTTCATTCCATTCCACCTATAGTGAACGACTCAAAAAAGTTGACACCCCGGAAATGTCATTGCGAACCCTTCGCTCTTTGTCATTCTGAGCGAAGCGAAGAATCTCATGAGATTGCCACGGGCTTCGCCCTCGCAACGACTTCGTCGGATTGCCACGCCTGCTTGCCGTAACGCCACTTCGGCGTGCAGGCACGTCGCTTCGCTCCTCGCAATGACAACTTTCTTTGGGCGTTCACTATCATCACCCTAAACTCCAGTTTCGAGATTCAAAATTGGAAATTCGAAATTAGGATCTTTAGATTCCTATCCATTTCAATAGAAAATTTAACATTCCACCTACTCCAAAGGCAATGGGAAAGATCACCGCCGACATCCAGAGGGTTTTTTTAACCCCTCTTTCCTTGATCATCATGAAGAATTGGGCAATACAGGGGATGAAGAGGGTGAGCGTCACCAGACTCACCAGGATCTGGTGGGAATCGAGCTGCCCGTCTTTGGCCAGGATGAAAAGGCCTGCTGCTCCATAATCTCTCCGAAGGAACCCGATGATAAAAGCTTCGGTCGCCTTGGCAGGAAGGCCTAGGAAATAGACGATCAAAGGGGTAGCCGCCCGCTCCAGAAAGATCAACGCCTTTGTCTTGTGAAGGACGAAGAGAATGATCGTCCCCAGGATGAAAAGGGGGACGGCCTCTTTCAGGTACCATTCGATTCGGGCCAGGGTTTTGACCACGATATTGGAGAGCTGGGGAATCCTCAAGGGTGGGATCTCCAAGATGAAATCTGAACCCTCACCTGGAATGACCAGGCTCGCCAGATATCCCACTATGATTAAAATGCCAGCCATGAGAGAGATCCAGATCAAAAGGTAGAGGGCAGGGAGCCCTGCAAACATTCCGAGGATAACTCCCAATTGAGCGGAACAGGGAACCCCAAGGGCTAAAAGGAGAGTGACGATGGTCCTGTCCTTTTCCGTTTCCAGGATACGCGTGGTCATCGTGGCCATCGTGTCGCACCCAAGTCCTAAAACCATGGGCAGTACAGCCTTTCCGTTCAGTCCCATCTTCTTAAAAATCTTGTTGGTCATCACAGCCAGTCTCGGAAGGTATCCAGAATCCTCCATGAGCCCAAAGACGAGAAAGAAACAACCGACAATGGGTAACACAATGGCAATGGCATAGGTGAGGGCCATGGTGACGACCCCGTAAGGACCGATGAGGAATTCCTGAAGAAATGGGACGGGAATGAACCGGTGAATCAGGTAGGTGATGGGTGGGAGGAACCACTTTCCGAAAACGATTTCTTCCAAGAATTTGACACTGGTCTGGGCTCCGAATACTCCGACAAACTGATAAGTGACCCAGAGGACAAACAGGAGGATGGGGATTCCCCAGAGGGGATGAATCGAAAGTCTTCCCAGGAATGTGAGTAGGGTTTTGGGTGCCACACCCCTTGATCCTATCACTTGGGATAAAAGTTCATCCACCTCCCGTAGCCTCGCCTGATTGACCAAGTATCCAATGGGGTCGGCAAAAAGCGTCTGAATCTCCTGTCGGATTTTTTCAATTTTCAGGATGTCCTCCTCTGACAGGTTTTGATGTAGCCATTCGGCAAGGCTTTCATCTCCTGAGAGGAGCATCAGTGCCAGAGAGCGCCTGGAGATGGGAGTCTCTGGGAGGAGGGAAGTGATTCGTGAGACGCCATTTTCGATAGTTTCTGGATAAGTGATCGAGAACGAAGAGGGAGGTTGAATCTGGAGATTCTCCTTGATCTTCTCCACACCCTTCTTTCTGGTGGCCACGGTCTTGAGAACGGGAGTTCCTAAGATTCTAGTCAGGGTTTCCGTTTGAATCTCAATGCCCCGGCTCTTTGCTTCATCCCACATGTTTAAAAGAATGAGGAAGGGTAGCCCCATTTCTAAGAGCTGGAGGGAGATGAGAAGGCCACGACGGAGGTTTTTGGTATCGATCACCTGAACCAGATGCCTTTGAGGTTCACTGAGCAGGATATCCCGGGTCACCCTCTCATCTTCCGACATGGGGATGAGGGAGTTGATCCCTGGGGTATCGACTACCTGAAACCTTTTCCCTTGGGCCGTCATTGTACCCGTGGCGACTTCCACGGTCGTCCCCGGATAATTTGAAACGGTAACGTATTTGCCGGTGAGGTAATTAAAGACGACCGACTTTCCTACATTCGGGTTTCCGATAAGAACGACTTTTCTCTTGGAAGGGTCAGCCTGTTTTCCCTCTGGTTTGCCGTGCTCCATTCTTATCCTTTTCTCTTGGAGACCTTTTTGGATCGACACTCACCACATTGGCCATAGAGCTCCATCCTGTGGTGAAAAATTCTGAAACGGTGACGCTGGGCAATGCCATTCTGAAGCGCTTCAAGGGCTTTATCCTCGAATTCGATAATCTTTCCACATCCAAGGCAGATCAAGTGGTCATGATGGCTCCTTCCGGAAGTGGGTTCATACTGAGTCTCTCCCCCGGCAAATTTTCGTTGATCAGCCAGGCCGAGGCGGGTGAGGAGCTTCAGGGTTCGATAGACCGTCGTATAGCCAATTTTTGGATTGACCTTAGCGACCTGGGTATAGATTTGGGCAAGGTTTTTGTGCTCCGAGGAGTTGAGAAAGACATTCAGGATCTCCTCCCGCTGCTTGGTTGCCTTCAGCCCTTTCCCACGGACCCATGTTTTGAAGAGGCTCTTTTTGATGGGGACTTTCCTCTTTGAAATTGAATTTCAATTTCATTTTAATTGATTTTTTCCGATTTGTCAAAGGGGATAAAACATGATAAACTTCTTGAATCAAATAGGTATGGACCCTAGGTCCGGAAAAGAGGATGGAACCGTTGAGATACGAAAAGATCATCACCCACCATGATTTTGATGGAATCGTAAGCGCCTCCCTCTGTGCATGGGCCTTGAAGATTGGTAGGATCCTCTTCGCCGGCCCCCTCACCATTAACAAATCTCAGATCACGATCACGGAGAAAGACGTGGTCTGCGATTTACCCTATCCCCTTCAGTGTGGTCTTTGGTTCGATCATCATGAAGGAAATCTTCAGGAATTGGAATATCGGAGAATCGATCCGAAATCAATCCGAGGCCGATTCGATCTAAAACCGAGCTGCAGTCGAGTGGTCTATGAATATTTCTCCGAGCAGACCGAACTGCCTTCCTACTTTTTGAAAGTGGTGGAGGAGGCAGATGTCATTGACAGTTTTTCTTACGCCTCGATTGACGATTGGAGAAGGGAGACCACTGGAAAGCTGATCGACCTCACGTTGAAGGTTCGCTTCTCCTCTGCGGAGGATCAAAATACCTATATGAGTAACCTGGTTCAACAACTTCGGGACCGACCGATTGAGGAGGTATCCAAACTTCCATTCGTCCAGAAACAGCTAAAACAATACTGGGAAGAAGAGGGGCAGATGCTTCGAATCATTCAGGACTCCTCCTATTCCCTTGAACGGGATGAACGGAAAGAAGTGATTGTCATCGATCTCACCCAACATCGTCGGAGGCCTCACCTCATTAAGAATCTGGCTTTCCTGATTTATCCTGAGGCAATGGGCGTGCTGGAGGTCTATAACCTAACGGACCTTGGAGTGAAGAGTAATAACCTCGGTTTCTCCATGTCCCTTTCAATTAATGGGAATCGACAGGATAAAACCAAGAATATTGGTGAGATCATGCGAACCCTCAACATCGGGGATGGCCATCCGGGAGCCGCCGCGGGTACGGTGCGCTGCAATTCAAAACAGGAGATGTTGAAGAAAAAGAAAGAGATTCTGGACCAGATTTTCAAACTCTGGTCGTCCCAGTAACTCCAAGGATTACGGGGAAACCCCCTTCATGCCCCTGTAGCGTCACCTTCAGTCCAATTCTTCTTCGATGCTTCTCTGGGAAGTGAAGTGACCCGTCACTCTCCCTCAAGAATTACCACTAAAAATGCGATCGCAATTATAGTCGCACTTTTTGGATTCAATGGAAATTTTGCGCCCGGCGTGTCCAACAAGAGGCGAGCAATTTTATCAAAATATTCCAGAATACCCCCCAGCTCTGCTGGGGGGATGAATGGCCTACCCTCTCCCCTGGGGGGAGAGGGTAGGGTGAGGGGGGAATGATCTAATCATCACCCCCACCTTAATCCTCCCCCATCCCCACCATAATTCAGCGGGATCTTCGACAAGGGGGAGGAAAGTTTTTTAGAGAATTAGATGCCCGCAGCTCTGCTGCGGGGTACTTCACTGGGGCGCAATAATTTTTTGGATTTCCTCTTCGGTTAATTCATTCCTTCGTTTTAAATTCCATGATCCGATCCAGCTCTTAAAGACCTTCAGGTTTTTCTGTCTCTCCTCTTCATCCTTTCCCAGGTACGGGTACATATTCCCGGGTTTCCCATCTGTCTTGCTTTTCCCATCGTCGAGCCGCCTCATGATAGCACCGGCATCTTTTCCTTTAACAAATTCTAACAAGAGAGGATAACTGTCCATGCGAGGGCCCTTATTCTCTTTTGTATACCTCTCTTTCTCTTTCTTAAATTCGTCCACCAGAGGCGATGCTGGACCATGACACATTGAGCATTTTGCTTCAAAAAGAGGGCGAATATCTTTTTGATAGGCCACTTGCGCCCGGACCATTCCTGGAAGAAAAAGAGCGAGCAGTGGGATGACAAAAATGATTTTCATTTTGGTTATCCTTTCTCCCCCTGTTTGGTTCAAAATCCCCTCCCGCCCCCTCCCCCCCTGAAGGGGGAGGGGATAGAAAGCGCTATTTCCCAAAAAGATATTCGTAGGTCTTTACACCAGCCTGGTATCCCGGCTCATCCTTAGCCCAATCCTTGTGGCAAACGTTGCAGGAATTAGGAGCCACATTTTTGGGATCCTTCTTAAACATATCCAAGCTTAATTGAGGTTTGATAATCCTAAAATCATGGGCGTGGATATCACCGGCCTCTGCAGAAGAGGCAGTTTTCACCATATGACAGGAGGAACACCGGCTGGTGCCGATTGTCTCTGGTGCATAATTATGTTTAGTATGGTTGCGGATGGCCGCCGGATTGGCAAACTTTTTATCCTTTCCATGGCAAGAGAGACAGAGGGTGTTATTAAAATCGGCTTTGACCATTTGGAATCGACCTGGCCCTCCATGGGGATTGTGGCAGTCGAAACAGGAGACCTTGGCTTGGAAGTGTGTGCTCTTTTGGTAATCAAGCCATTGCTGGTGATGTGATTTGGAATGGGCTTCAGGATCTCCCCACAAACCAGGTTTAAATTGAAAATATTTGGAAAGGGGTTCTGCTAATTTATAGGGTTTGTTATCCTTATCATTCCAAGGAAATTCGAAAGTTCCATTGGGAAGGCTCACCCCTCTTGAGTGACATTGCCCACAGATCTCCAATCCCCGTTCGTAATCTAACTTTCTCGGATTGGCGATTTTCCCTTTGACCCTTGGTGCTTTGACATGCTCAGAACCAGGGCCATGGCATTTTTCGCATCCGATGTTTAGATCCACATATTTGGATTCATATCCTTTGTCAACCTTCTTAAGTTCCAGCCCTGTGTTGTGACAGCCGGCGCAGCTCATTTCGAAGGATTTTTCCACAGCGGGGACCTTCAGACTTCCATCCTCGTTATACCAATTTTGAAGATTGTAAGGAACCCATCGAGAGGTCGCCTGATTCCATTGAAACGGGAGAATGTAGTGATTATTTCCAATCTTCACCTGATAGCGTTGTTTCCATCCCCATCCTCCGTAAGTTCTCACCGCATTATAGGTGACTTCTTTGGAAGGGTCTTTGGCGTCGATCAAGCTGGCCTGATGAACCTTATCGGGTGTTTCGTTTAATTTAACGGTCACCTCCGGAATCTTTCCTGCCATCAATTTGACCGTCCCCTTCCACTCCACGACCACCGTATCGTTAGTGGGAGTCAATACTTGCTGGGATTTGTTGTGCAGGGTATCCTTCCACGTCTCATAGATTCCCTTGTGGCAAGACATGCACCTTCCAGAACCTACATAGGCAGCCTGAGCCATGGTCAATGTAGGGATGAGGAGTAAAGCAGAAAAGAGAAGTGGCCATTTCAATCTTAGAACTTTTCTCATCAAATCTAACCTCCTTTCCTTAAAGCCTTTTAAATTTAAAACCCTTTTCACCTCCACCTGTTGACATTAAAAAAGGGTGAACGGATTTTTTCCGTTCACCCCCCTAAGGCTTACCTTATTCTATTACCATAGAATTTTTTCGAAAATCAAGCACTATTTTTATGGAGTAAGCATCTTTTTTCCGTAACAGAGATCCATAGCGATATCAGGACGGCTCTTGACGGTGCTGAGGAAGCAGACCGGCCTGGCTGAGAATGCTTCAGACCTGCCTGCCGGCAGGCAGGGCGGAACATCTTATGCATTTGATTCGAACGCTCCAAGACCCTGAAAAGTCCCGTCTCTCGTGATTACGAAATTTACCCCTAACCTTTGAGCTGACCCGCAATTCTAAAGCTTTCGAAGTCCGGTCTGTCTGCTTCCGCCATGTTATTTCTTCCATCACGGAATTGGGGATGCTTCCTTTTATGGATATGCGAGCAACCCTTTTCTTGCCAAAGGAATATGCTCCTCCTTGCCGATATGGGCTTTATGGCAACGCGTGCAGGCTCTTAAAGCATTTTCTCTGGCAATCTTGCCGCCTTCCTGGGCCTCTGCTCCCGTCATCATCTCCTGGTATTTTTCACCAGGGCCATGGCAGGCCTCACAACCAACGTTCTTCTCTTTAGAGGTCTTCTTTTCTGGGTCGTATCCAGTCGCATGACAGGGGACACACTTGGTTTTATCCTTTTCATCCCGGATGAGGGAGAAAGCTTTTGTTGCCATGGACGACTTTCTCCAGGCATCGATATGTTTCTTGTTGAGGCCTTCGTGGCATCCAATGCAAGATTCTGAGCCCACATAGGCCACTTCCTCGTGGACAAAAGTAGGCCTCTCCTTGGACGGAGCCTCTTCGGGTAGCGTAGGCGCTGTCTTTTCCCAGCTTCGGATAAAGGCTACGAGCTGATTGATCTGTTCGGGATTGAGCGGGCCTCCCTCATTGTCGCCGAGAGCCACCATCCCTGTTCGCGGGATTCCGCGTTCGATGATTTTATAGAGGACTGTATCATCCACACTCTTGAGGTAGTTCTTTGAGTTGATCGACCTGATCCCTTTCCGGCCACCTCCACTCTCTCCATGGCATCGGGCACAATGGGTCATATAGAGACCCTTTCCCTTTTCAGCGGCATCCAGCCTCATTTTTTCGGCCTCGACCTTCACTCGATGGGGTTCCAATAGCCAATAAACAGAGAGAAAAGCGGCGATGGCTACGGTCAATATCACGGCTGAGACAATCTTCTTTTCCATGAGCTTCACTAACCCTTGACCAAGTGGGAAGGATCGAACTTGCTCCTTTCGATCGGACTGGCCCTATCAATCACCAGATTTCCCGCAACAATTTGGAGTTTGTAAAGGTCCAAAGGCCGCGGCGGTGGCCCCTCAAGCACCTCTCCATTTTGATTGAATTTAGCACCATGGCACGGGCACTCGAACTTTTTGAGCACTTCATTCCAATTGACGATGCAACGGAGGTGGGGGCATACTGCAGAAAATGCTAAAAACCCTCCTTCCGTTCTCAG
>Ga0184631_10000198_pt1 | contig 12624 bp, 9 predicted proteins | sample PLM4_90_b1_FD_133160 | JGI IMG/M metagenome (GOLD analysis project Ga0184631, IMG submission 133160) | Groundwater sediment microbial communities from an aquifer in East River, Colorado, USA - PLM4_90_b1 | ecosystem: Environmental > Terrestrial > Soil > Riparian zone | place: USA: East River... | reverse complement strand
CAGGCGGTGCACACCGGTGGTGGTTTCTTCGGTCACGCCCTTGATTGCGGCGAGGCGTTTTGAGTACCAGGTCTTGTCGGTGGCAAGCTTGGCCTTGATCGAAGCGAACAGGCAGGTCTCTTCTTCCGAACCCGGCTTGCTGATGAGCGTTGCATCTTTTTCTGCGCGGGCGCCCAGGTGGAGCAGCAGCGTGGCATCGCCGCCGTCGTCCAGGATCATATTGGTCAGGCCGCCGTCCGCCCATTCGAAGATGCGGTGCGTGTAGTCCCAGTAATCTGTCAGCGTTTCGCCCTTGACCGCGACCACTGGCGTGCCACCCGCGGCGATTGCAGCGGCAGCGTGATCCTGGGTCGAGAAGATGTTGCACGAAGCCCAGCGCACTTCCGCACCGAGCGCCTTCAGTGTCTCGATAAGCACGGCAGTCTGGATGGTCATGTGCAGCGAACCGGTGATGCGCGCGCCTTTCAGCGGTTGCGTCTTGGCAAATTCTGCACGGATGGCCATCAGGCCGGGCATTTCAGTTTCGGCGATGGCGATTTCTTTGCGGCCCCACGAGGCCAGGTTGATGTCGGCGATGACGTAGTCTTTAGTAGACATAAAGCTCTCCATTCAGGTTAATGAATGGGCGCCGTTGCTACATGTTGAACCACCCCATCGAGCCTGACAGACCCACCTTGCGGTGACTGCTGCAGCGCCCCTCGACGGGGTGGGTTGATGTTTGAATTACAGTCCTGCGTCTGCGCGCAATGCGGCAGCCTTGTCAGTGGTTTTACGAGCCTGCGGCCAGTGATTATGAGTGCCTAGCGCGAATACAGGCTGTGCAAGCGCGAGTGCAGGGTGCAATCAGCTATTACTTCACTCCCGCTTCCTTCTTGAGCTTTGCCGCCTTGTCCGTCTTTTCCCAGGTGAACTCGGGTTCGGTCCTGCCGAAGTGTCCATAGGCCGCGGTCTTCTTGTAGATAGGCCGCCTGAGGTTCAGTGTTTTCACGATGCCCTTGGGCGTCATGTCAAAGTTCTTCCTGATGATCTTGACGAGCTTGTCATGATGGATCTTGCCGGTGCCGAAATCGTCCACGTGGATGGAGACAGGCTCGGGGACGCCGATGGCATAGGCCAGCTGCACTTCCACCTCGGTGCAGAGACCGGCTGCCACAATGTTCTTCGCAACATAGCGGGCCATGTACGATGCTGAGCGGTCGACCTTCGTCGGGTCCTTGCCCGAGAAGCAGCCGCCGCCGTGGCTGCCGACGCCGCCGTAGGTGTCCACAATGATCTTGCGGCCGGTGAGGCCCGTGTCGCCCATGGGACCGCCGGTCACGAACCTGCCTGTGGGATTGATGTGATAGATGATCGTTTTTTCATCGAGCAGTTTCTTCGGGAGCACGGGCAGGATCACCTTCTCAATGATCTCCTTGCGCAACTGTTTGAGTCCGACATCGGGACTGTGCTGGGACGAGACCACGATAGTGTGGAGTCTGTAAGGTTTGCCATTCTTATATTCGATGGTCACCTGGGACTTGCCGTCCGGCCTCAGATAGGGAAGGATCTCCTTCTTTCGCACTTCCGAAAGACGGCGGGTGAGCTTGTGTGCGAGCATGATGGTCATGGGCATCAGTTCCGGTGTCTCATCGCATGCATAGCCGAACATGAGACCCTGATCTCCTGCCCCTCCGGTGTCAACACCCATGGCGATATCAGGCGACTGCGAGTGGACCGACGTGATGACCGCGCAGGTCTCGTAATCGAACCCGTACTTTGCCCGGGTGTACCCGATGTCCTTGATGGTCTGCCGGACGATGTCCGGGATCTCCACGTATCCCTTCGTCGTGATCTCACCTGCAACCATGGCGAGACCGGTGGTCAGGAGCGTCTCGCAGGCCACACGGCTCATGGGGTCCTGTGCCAGCAGCGCGTCGAGGACCGCGTCCGAAATCTGGTCGGCTATTTTGTCCGGATGACCCTCGGTTACCGATTCCGAGGTAAAGAGGTAATTCTTGTTAATACTGCTCATCTGATCTCCTCCTGGCCTTTACGGCCATAAAAATTTTGCTTTTATATCACAGCTGCAATTTTTGTCAAGAGAATATTCTACCTATATCAAGAACATCAGCGCCGCTGCCCCAAGGACTGCAAATGAGGTAGTACAATACATTAAGTGGACTGACTTTTCAATATGTTTTTTGTCAAGCCGGTTTATCGCCTCACCGATGAAGGGTTTGAGTCTCGGGATCCCCGCGTAGGCTCCTGGTCCGCCAAGACGTATGCCCAGCGCGCCCGCCATGGCAGCCTCGGGATACCCGCTGTTCGGGCTTGGGTGCTTGTTCCCGTCGCGGAGCATGATATGCCAGGGGGCATGCAATGCGGAATGGGGAGTGCGGAATGCGGAGTTGTAAATCGAAAAAAGATTTGCTACCAGGCAGATCAGCACCGCAGTTATCCGCGCCGGGATAAAATTCGCGGCATCATCCACCCTTGCCGCTGCCCAGCCGAAGTTGATGTATCTTTCATTCCGGTATCCGACCATGGAGTCAAGGGTATTCACCGCCTTGTACGCAAGGGCAAGTACCGGTCCTCCTATGGCGAGATAGAAGATCGGGGCTATCACGCCGTCGGACGTGTTCTCCGCTACGGTCTCGACCACAGCCCTGGCGATCTCCTGATCATCGAGGTCCGCCGTGTCCCTACCGACGATCATCGAAAGTCCGGTCCTTGCCTGTGCAATCTCCCCGGCATCGAGATGCCTCAACACCCCCTTTGCGGCATTTCCCAGATCTCTCGCAGCAAGTGTCGTGTAAGCAAGAAGAACGGACAGGGCGAAACCGAGAGAAAGTGAAATCCGGGAGGACGTGAATATCAGGAAGTGTGAAAGGAAAGAGACCAGCGAAACAATAAGAACAACAAGAAAAACGCCTGCGGCCTTTTCGGCTAGCGGAGTTATCGCAAAACGTCTGAGGACTATTTCTGTCCTCTGGATCGTCCATCCGATACCTCGGACAGGATGCGGGAGCCAGCGGGGATCACCAAAGATGAGATCAAGGGCAAAAGCAGCAAGGAGAATTGTCCCGTTCAGAGCGAAATACTGCACCTCTTTGATCTCCGCTACCGTATTTCTTCGGCAATTTCTTTGTTCAATTGTACGCGATCAAAAGGGACGACCTGCGCAATAAAACTTGCGATACCTGGCGTGGGCTGTACATAACGCGCCTCGAAGTTGACTTTCCCCTTCGGCGGGATGACAAACCCTTTCCCCTGAAGAATCTTCGCTTTTATTTCCGGCACATTCGCGCCGCGCTTGACCAGGATGTCGTAATCACGTTGGCTGTAGATCTGGTTTCCGTTCAAGAGCCTGAGTTTGGAAAGGACAACTCCCTGGGCATCATATACCTCTAAAACCACATACCAGTCGGACCTTTCCTTGTCCGCGGCGTTTTCAATGATACCAGTGACTAGCAAATCTCCGTTCGCATCCATAGCGCCGGCGGGATTTACGATCTGCAGTCCTTCGATCGAGGTGATCTCATGGGCCGGCTCTTGAACTTTTTTTTGCTGAGATGGCGGAGATGTCGGAGACGGTCGAAGATAGACAAAAACACCATACCCGGCCAGACCAAGTATGATAAGCGTTCCGAACAGGACAAGAATCATTCTTTTTGAACGGGAAGGCGTCGAAGGATACACGGATTCCGTCACTGTTCGTTCCGTTGCAGGCGAAACCGTCGGAGTTTCGGGACGTGGAGTTTCCTTTTTAGGCTTTGACGGTTGGGCTGGATATGTTGGGGAAGGCGCAGCTTTTGTGTCCGCCTCCATCAATAGCTTTGGCTCCTGTTGCGGTTCAGGTTGCGGTTCAACGGGAGGTTCGGTTTTTGGTATAAACAACGTAAGGGGCTTCGACTGAGATTCAGTATCAGGTTCAGACTCTGATACCGAAGCAACTTCAGATTGAACCGGTTCGACAAAAAGCGGAGCCTCTTCTTCCCGCGCATCCCCATGAGTGGATGACGAGGCAGTCTCAAGGGTCATTGCATCCCGGGCCGGAGGAAAAGTCTCTTTGGAAACAGGTCCCTCTGTGTCCGGCGACAAAGGCGCTGTGGGGGGGCTGGGCTTGGGTTCGAACAGGTCGAGACCGGGAACAGTGCTCCGGGACAGGGTGTAATTCTGAAAGTCCTCTTGCGTGATCCTCACGTATTCGCCGCAGCGCGTGCACGGGAACTTGATCCCTCTTCCGGTGATCTTATCATCCGAGACGCGAAAAAGTTTATTGCATGCTCCACACCGGACTTCCATCCTGCGCAGCCTCCTGAGAGTAGGACAAATCGCAAATCCTAATATCTATATCCAAAACAAGACCGAATGACTGAATTCAAAAGTTGTTGCATTTTGATATTTTAATTTATTAGTATAACGTGCATGGGAAGTCGTAGTTAATCTATTGTAGTATATTTTTAATAAATAATCTACTCTTCAGTATGTTTTTTTATTCCCTGTCTATGTCGTCTTTGTCGGGCATCTCTTGCTTTTCACCGGCAATGCAATACTCTTCCGAGGCCCATTTCCCCAGGTCCCTCATTCGGCATCGCTCGGAGCAGAACGGCCTGAACGGATTCCCGTCCCAGGTTGTTTCTTTCTTACACATCGGACAAATATGTTTTTGTGTCTTGTTTTTCATTATTGTACCCAGAAGTCTGATTTCCTGCCTCCCGTCACCTGATTTATTTCAGCACATACCTCATCGGCATTTCCACCCATCCATTCACATATGGCATGGGTGCAGCACGATACACTGCGCTGATGGAGGCGCTGTCCAGAATTTCGTAGCCCGAACTTTTCACCAGCTCAACCGCGTCTACACCGCCGGAATGATTGAGCATGAACCGGATGCGCACCACACCCTCCATGCCCCGCTCCCTCGCCAGACGCGGGTATTTTTTTACCCTGTCAATCGCCTCCACGAGCCCCAGGTACTCGGTCGAGACCAGACCCGATTGCGAACCGCCTGTTCGTCCGGCATCCAGGCCGGGTAGTGACTGATCTGTATCAGCATCTTCTCCAGCGCCGCTCGGCTGCTGTGGGAATGGTTGTTCGCTCCTTGTCTCAGATGGCTGCGCAGGCTGGTGCTCTTCCACCGCAATGCTATCATGGACTGTCAAATCACGCTTTTTCTTCTGATCAGTCCCCCTGACCTTCACTGAACTCCCTGGTGAGATAAGGGTGACTTGAACAACATCAAGACGCGGCATAAATACCTCTCCGGCGTATCTGGCAAGCGCAAGAGCACATCCAAAAAAGAGGATGTGGCAAATAATGGAAAGCGACAGTGAGCTGCGTATCGTCATCATAATGCAATAGAACGTTCAGAGGCTTGATGTTTATTAGAAATCATAAAACTGATAAAAACGTACCACGGAGTCATGAATACGCGAAGAAAAGCATTTTACTAATAAAGGAGGTTCCCTCCGAGACCTTCGTGACTCCGTGGTCTAAGCCGGTTTTTTATGAGATCATCAAAAAACGACACACACAAATTACCCGTTCGTGTATCCGGCCATCCAGCCATCAAGTCTTCCTGACTTCGTCTTCAGAATTGAAGCGCAATACCACCGGACACCTCTGCCGGCGGCATGGGATATCCTTTGACCGTTGAATACTTACGATTAAAGATGTTCTTTTCTCCGATGAATACTTCGGCTTTCATGTGCTGACCGAGAGAGACCGGCATCGTAACCTTTGCATCAACGACCTCATACTGCCATGAGGGCTCTCCAGGCTTCACATAATTTCTGACAATTCTACTTTCAATATAAAGGTTCATTATGGAGAACAAGGAAAGGTTCACATAGCTCTTGATCTGCCTTTGAGGGATCACGTAATAAATCTTTTCACCCGTGGTCTCGTCAACCGGATCCATGTAGGTATAGTTCACTGCCCAGGTCAACTGTTCGACCGGGACCAATTTGACCTCGGCTTCATAACCGGTAATGCGGGCCTTGCCGATGTTCACCGGGCTGTATATAAAATTCGCATCCGGCTGCCACTGGATCAGGTCCTTGACCTTTCGCTCGAACGCGATAACCTTTACCGAGTTGCCTTTCCCGAATGGTTGTTCAACCCCCCCCTCGTATTCCTTTGACGTTTCCGGCTTGAGGTTCGCATTCCCCATAGCGAAACCGTCGAACGACCAGTAGAGGTCGTTCAAGGTAGGCGCCCTGAATGCCTCTCCTGCGGAGGCCCTGATAATTGTTCCGGGGCCGGCAATGAGGTATCGGGCGCTTACGCGCGGGCTGAACTTATCTCCATATACCGAATGGCTGTCATTGCGTCCGCCTATGACCACAATGAGCGGTTCGCCGATGGATATTTCATCCTGGAGATATGCCGCCCAAAGAGACGCGGTATGCTCGCCCGCGTCAGTGCTGGTAAGGTGGTCTTCCTTTACCTCGACCCCGGCGCTCAGTTGGTTCCAGGAATTGACCATCCAATTGGTCTGTGCCTCTGCGCCGGTCGTTTTACCGACATGCTTGCTATCCAGCGCAAAATCAGGATCCTTGTAAATGATCTTGTCCCGGTTCTCATACGCATTCAACCTGAGGTCCAGTTCCTTCGAGAACTTCGTCCGGTATGTCAGGCTCGCCCCGGTATTGCGGTCCCACTCTTGCGCGAGCGGACTCGGGAACTGCTCGGAACCGGGCACTCCGATCTGCTTTTCAAGATAATCTGCGCTCATCTCCAGCGAGGAATCCTGGGACAGCTCGTAACCAAACTTGGCACCGGCGATCGTTTTGTCCAGATCGCTGTTGGTCCTGAATCCGTCTGACTTTTCCTTTCCAGCTGAAAGTGCATAGGAGAATTTACCCATCTTGTTTGCATTCGCAACAGCAACAGACTGGTATCCATGGCTTCCGGCCTCGCCCGTTACGGATGTTTCCGCGGTTGTCGTCGTTTTTGTGATGATGTTGACGACCCCACCGACCGCGTCCGTGCCGTATAAAGCAGATGAAGCTCCGCGCACGATCTCGATACGATCGATCTCATCAACTAGCACCGGCAGATTGGACATATCGAACCCGCCTGCGCTCGAGGAGTTCATCCTCCTGCCGTCCAGCAGCACCAGGACCTGCTGAAAGCTTGCTCCCCGAATACTGATATTGTTGAGTGATCCTCTTGTACCGTAGTCGTTCAATTCCACCCCCGAGGTCCTTTCAATGACCTCGGCAGCGGTTGTGGCCCCGGATTTTTTGATATCCTCCGCGGTTATGACCGTTACGCTCTGGGTGACGTCCTTCTGTTCTTTTTCGGTCCGTGTTGCGGTTACCACTACTTCCTTTATTTGTATGTTTTCATCTGCTGCCGAAACATTCGCAGCAGGGAGAAACAACGCCCATGCCGCAGCCACTAGTATGATGATTCTTCCAAACATATCAAAATCTCCTTCTCTCGAGGTTGTGGGAATGAGAGGTCTCCTGGCTTAGGACTCCCTACTCGCCCGCCTTCCCATCCCGATAAACAGGACAGTGGCAAAACAGGCTTTCGTTTCCATCACAGTTGCGCGACAGCAGGGGAATCACACCCCCTTCCGCTTCATCATTCCCGGATTATTTTTACTCCACTTCCGTCATACTTCATGCTTTCTGGTTATACGTGCTGTTTTGATCGACCACCTCCTCCTTGTTCCACTGATTATCACTTGATGAGTTCCTGAATGAACGCCATATCGATACATTCCCGCAACACGAATGCCCACCTGTCGAGGGACGCATTCCGTGCTTTTGCGAAATCCGTAACACTCTCAACGGGAGCCAAGCCCCGTTTCATCCGAAGCTCATTGATAAGCCCGCGCCTGAGGGCATCATTGTCGAATATTCCGTGGATATAGGTCCCCCAGATATTGCCTTTAACTGAACCATCGGCAATTCGTTCTGAACCGGCTGTGCGACGCTGAATATGGAACAATCCAACATCGCCTGTTGTTTTTCCCATGTGGATCTCGTAGCCCCTCAGTTTGCCGCCATCCGTCACTGACCACTGTCCCATGACCCTTGACGCCGAGTGTATTTCAGCCTCCACTTGGCATGTGGTCTTGACGCGGTCAAAAAAGGTTTCGACATCTAGAAGTCCAAGACCATCAACCTCCTGATGCAGGCCCTCAACGCCGTGCGGATCGAAGATCTTCGTCCCGAGCATCTGATATCCTCCGCATACACCCGCTATCGGGATGCCTTTTGCCATTGCCCGTTTGATGCTCGCCTCAATGCCCGATTCGCGCAGGAACAGGAGGTCCTGCACGGTATTTTTCGAACCGGGGATGATGACAAGGTCTGCGTGCTCGATGTCCGCGTCGCGCAGGGAATATACAAGCTCCACGTCAGGCTCGTACTGAAATGGATCGAAGTCCGTGAAGTTCGAAATGTATCGAAGCCGCACCACGACGACCTTGATCTTCGGTCCCGCGCTCTTCCCATTGCAGGACCACCAAAGCCTTTCGAGCGGGATCCCGTCCTCTTCATGGAGCCCGAGATCGCCGAGATAAGGAACGACCCCGAGCACCGGCCTTCCCGTCTTTTCGTGGATCATCGTGAGGCCCGGTTTCAGGATGTCGAGGTCGCCCCGGAATTTATTAATGATGAAGGCCTTGATATAATCCGCGTCCTTATCCAGGAGCGCGATGGTCCCGTACAGGGAAGCGAATACCCCGCCTTTATCGATGTCGCCGACAAGGAGGACCGGCGCGTTCGCATGCCTGGCCACGCTCATGTTCACGACCTCGTCATTTGCCAAATTTATCTCCGCAGGGCTTCCCGCGCCCTCGATGACGATGAGGTCGTATTGTTCCGACAACCGTGAATATGCTTCTGTAACAGCAGCCCATGCGTGCTCCTTGTACGCATAATATTCCTGCGCTTGCATGTTCCTGTGTACCTTGCCGTTCAGGATCACCTGGCAGCCTGCCTCGCCTGTTGCCTTCAGGAGCACGGGGTTCATGTCCACCGACGGCTCCACTCTCGCCGCCTCCGCCTGATAGGCCTGCGCGCGGCCGATCTCGCCGCCTTCTTTTGTGATGAACGAGTTGAGCGCCATGTTCTGGCCCTTGAACGGCGCGACCTTGATCCCCTGGTCGCTGAAGATCCTGCACAGACCGGCAACGATCAGGCTTTTGCCGACCCCGGAACCGGTGCCTTGTATCATGAGCGCTTTAGTCATAAATGTACCTGATCACCCGGTGATCGATTACCTTCAGAAATGAGAAATTGTCCTGAAAGAAACCTCTTAACAAGTGCAGGATGCGTAATACAAAACATCCGGGTCTCTTAGAAATTATTCTCGAAGCTGATATAGGCACCTTCAGCCCCGGCCTTCCTTATCTCGACATCCACGTCAAAGGCCTGATGCAAAACGTTCCTCGTCAGCACTTCGTGCGCCTTGCCCGATCCGATAATGCTTCCATCCTTTATCAGCATCACCTTCTCGAATTGGAGTGCAATGTTGATATCGTGCAAAGCCATCACTACCGCGATGTTCCGGCTGGCCCGAAGATTTCTGAGAAGCTTGACCAGCTCGATCTGATATTTGATGTCCAGGTTCGCAAGCGGTTCATCCAGAAGCAGGAGTCCCGCTCCCTGGAGCAGCGTCATGGCAATGAACGTCCTTCTCCGTTCTCCGCCGGAGAGGTCCGTAAGCCGCGCATTCGCCTTGCCGGTCAATCCGACCATGTCGAGCGCCTCGTCAACGGTAAGCACGGGTGGAATGTCATACGGGTAAAGACCCATACCGACGAGTTCCTTGATGGTAAACGGTACGCTGATATCGAGCGTCTGGGGCAGATAACTGATCAGTTTGGCGCGGTCTTTGTGCTTGATCGCATTAAGGTTCTTGCCCCAGAGCGAGATACCGCCTGACGCCGGTTTCAGAAGACCGCTTGCAAGCTTCATGATCGTGGACTTGCCTGACCCGTTCGCGCCGAGCAGGCCGATAAAGTCCCCTTCCCCGACCGCGAACGAGAGGTCATGAATAAATGGCCTGCTTTTGTCGTAAACGAAGCTTACGTGATCAAGCTCGAGGATCGTCTGTCTAGAAGCTGAGGACATCTTTTCTCCTAAGCAGATACAGAAAATACGGCGCGCCGATGATGGCTGTGACCACACCGGCCGGGAGTTCCATGGGAGGCAAAACGGACCTGCTGATCAGGTCCGCGATGCACAGGAGCGCCCCACCCCCGAGCGCGGACGCCGGTATCAGCATCCTGCTGTCTGAGCCGATGAAAAACCGCATGATATGGGGCATCAAAAGGCCGATGAACCCGATCATGCCGCCGAGCGAGACCGAAGCCGCGGTCAAGAGCCCGACCGATACAAAGAGAATGAAGCGCTCGCGCTGGGGAGCAAATCCGAGGCTGTGCGCGAATTCGTCTCCGAGGATCAGGGCATTCAATGCCTTCGCCCGTACGGCGGAGAGAGCAATGCCCGCCAGAACAAAGACGAGGCCGTACGGAACGCGCTGCCAATCAGACATGGAGAGATCGCCGAAGATCCAGAGCATCGCCCTTCGAAGTCCCTCGTCCGTCGAGATGCTCATCATAAGCATCAAGAGCGCCGAAAAAAGAAAGCTCAAGCCCACGCCCGCGAGCAGCAGGCGCTCCGGCCACAACCCTCCCCGCTTCCATCCCATGACGCCCACGATGCCGCCGGTGACAAGGGCGCCGATAAATGCAAGTACCGGGATCGTAAACGACCCGAAAAAGGTCAGGCCGCCGATGATGCCGAGCGCAGCCGTAAGCGAGGCGCCGCTCGAGATGCCGAGAATATAGGGGTCCGCGAGCGGGTTCCGGAGGACGCCTTGCAGCACCGCGCCCGAGGCGCCGAGGGCCATGCCCATCAGAAATGCAACGACCGCACGCGGCATCCGGATCGAGAATAGAATCGTGCGTTCGACATCGTTCAGCGCAGCAGGATTGATGATCTTCGGCCCCAGGAAGAGCGAACATAAGAAAATAAAAAACGTGATCAGGACCAACGCCGCTATTTTTGTTTTAGACATTCAGCAAGCTCCTCAATCCCGGACACGACCCGCGGCCCGAGCCGGTACAGGCCGTCGCCGAGGTAGCAGATCGCGCCGGACTTGACCGCGGGTACAGATGTCATCCTCTTCAATATCCCGCGAGAAACCGCCACCATGTCCATGCCCGAGCCCTTGCCGATCAGGATAACGTCAGGCGCCTGACGGATGACCTCTTCAATGGAATATTTGGGATACGCTGCTGTGGCCCCTTGAGCGATGTTCTCATCTTCCAGCAGCGTGATGGCGTCATCGATGATGGTTCCGGGTCCCGCCACAATGAGCGGCTCCGGCCAAACAATATATAGAATCTTCTTCTTGACGGACGATGGACGAGACACGAGAGATGATTTTTTTATTTTTTCGATATCTCCCTCGATTTCGTGAGCCAGTTTATCGGCCGTATTCTTTACTCCCAGCGCTCCTCCCAGTTCCCTGATCCCCTGTGGAAGTTCCGACAGCTTTCGCGCCGTGAATACGTATGTCGTTATCTTTAATGAGCGCAGTCGTTCATCGAACTCCTTCGGATTGCCGTCCGTGGTCATCACGACGATATCCGGCTTGAGCGACACGACCGCTTCGAGCGATGGATTCGACATGCCGCCGATCTTTGCCTTCGCCTTTGCTGCCTCGGGATAATCGCAGAAGGTCGTGACACCAACGATGCGATCGCCGAGCCCCAACGCGTACAGGATCTCCGTCGTGCTCGGCGCGAGCGAAATGATCCGCTTGGGAGGCGATGCGGGTTCAACAGCAAACGCTGAGCAGGACAAGCTGACGATGATCGATAGTATGATGGAGATCTTCTTCATAATAATAAATTCGTCCGAATCGCGTCCGATAAAATAAAAAAATCCCCGGTCTTCTTTCAAGACTGGGGATTAATAGGAGATATTAACCCACACATTATCTTAACGCCGAAGACTGTGCGAGGACATCCAGACAGGTCTTCTGGCTCTCCCACCCCTGCCTGCCTTCCCAGTCACGCTGCGCGTGGCCAGTGGCTTGTACTGACAGAGGTTGAGGCCCTGCTGTTCGCAGGGCCGGGATTACAGCGGCGGGTCCGCTCCCGATTTAAACGGGATTCCCTTCGCCTGGATGTGATCGTTCTCTATGTAGGTTGACTTTATAACACAGGAGGCGGATAAAGTCAAAAGTTTTTAAACCTGACTCATTGGCCTCCCTTATTCTCACCTTCCCCCACCCGTTCCCATTTCGCCGAAGTTACTTTCCATCCATGTGGTTCCTTCTTCAGCGATACCTCGAAGGTATGCATACCGAGCGATTCCGGGATCAGGTCTGCCGCAGACCCGTTCTTGTTGCCACCGGTCAGGACAACATGAAAAACGACCTTGGCGGATGTATTGTCAACGGATATCTCGAGATCGGTGATATAGGCCGAGATCTTCGGATGCTGGAAGAAATAGCCTAGCAGCAGCCCTTTGATCGTATCGAAGTTGAATCCCTGCGGATCCAGATAGGTCTTCGAGAGGTTGTTGATGATCTTTTTGACATTCTTCTCTTCAGCCGCTTTCTGAATGTCGGTAATGACTTTCTTGACCTTGTCCTGCTCGGTCT
>Ga0184631_10000196_pt1 | contig 12695 bp, 9 predicted proteins | sample PLM4_90_b1_FD_133160 | JGI IMG/M metagenome (GOLD analysis project Ga0184631, IMG submission 133160) | Groundwater sediment microbial communities from an aquifer in East River, Colorado, USA - PLM4_90_b1 | ecosystem: Environmental > Terrestrial > Soil > Riparian zone | place: USA: East River... | reverse complement strand
TTTGGAGGATAATTCCACCAACCCTTTTATCGGAGATACCATAGACAAAGATCTTACTCTCGTTTGTAACATTTGTAATTGCATCTTTAATAACTCCTGGAGTTTGATAAAGAAAAGCTAATGAATAGAATAATGACGACTCTGTATGTTTTTCAATGTCATCAGCGATTGACTTTAGAAGTGCATTATCCTTAGAGTGCGGAGAAAATACCACTCTCGCATTTATTCCATTTAAACCCAGATTTGTCCAATTAGCAGATTTAGTTTTTGCAAAGTCTGTAACCTTGTTGCTATTCCAATAATTCTGAAATGCATCGAGAAACGGCTTAATAGCATCCTTACTTTGTAATACAAGGGCATTATTGGCTTGTACAAAAAAACCTCTCCAAGAAAAATTCGTTGATCCACATACTGCCATTTTCACTTTTGGGCCATCTACGATAATGGTTTTATTATGTTGAAGCTTACCCATATGCTGTCTCTTCACATTCTGTTTTCCTGCTGAAGTTTTTAACCGTTTTTCAGCTTGATTTTCAGCAGAGCCTGTTTTACCGTGATCGCCTTCGTTATCAATAATAATTTTAAGTCTTGAACCAAGTTTTTCCAATCGGGAGACGACATCACGCTCACTCAGGTCATGAGCAACAACACAAATTTCAGCTTTTTTATCGTTGATGGCGCTATCTAAAACTTTGAGAATTTCTTCGCGCGCTTCAAATCCCATCCAAGCTAGTGCCTCATCAGCTTTTGGGTGTGTTGGGATAAACTTCAGACCATCTTTAGCACTAGTCGGAATTAAGGTGTTGAACTTACCCGCTGATTCGTACCGATCAACGAATGCTTGCGAGGAAACAAAACCACGCGTGAAGGTTACATTAAGTTTCTTTGGATAAGTTTCACGGTGTAAAACGATCTTAACTATTTGTGTTTCACCATAGCTCAATTCATCTTTATCATTCATAAAAACTGGGCTGACTCGGTATGTAAATTCACCGGGTAAATTTGCATTGCGAGGAAAGTGTACCCAACGGAATTTTTGAATAGGCGATCTTAAGGTAGACAGGCGATTTGGATCGGTTAAATTGTGATCGTTGAGAAAACTCAGGCGGTTCTTAAGAGCAAAAAACTTATCACCTTTTGGCTCTTTATATTCAATTGAAAATCCAACGAAATTTATCGGGGGTTTGCCATTTTTCCAGTTCATTCCAAGGAGCGCCATCCCATCACCCCTGTGAACTTTAAGTGTAAATGGTGCAGAATTATTCTGACCACTAACTTGGAATTCTTTTGTCATAAATGACCTCCGAATTTTATTAACTAAATTAATTTATAAATTCTAATTATCTAATCTGTTCAAATAATGCAGAAGCGTTCGAAAAGACGGACTCGTTAAATCCCATTTTATCAATCGCTTTGTAGTTTTTATCTATTGGATTTTTAATAGACATAGCGTCAAAAAATAATTTTAACCACTTAAAAATATTCTTGCTCTTTTTATAACTTAATTCAGAGGCTGGGATGGGGTAGTCACTGCCGAAAAGAAGTTTATTATGTGGAGTTCTGGCTCTAATATCAGGGATGTAACTGTTACGTAGCGGTGTAGCCAGGGCTGATAAGTCAGAATATAATTTCCAGCCTTTCATTTCTGCCTCCTCAACTAACTTATAATATTCATCCAAATCGTCAAAATATTCTGTGTCCAACATTCCGAAATAGGGAAGGGAACAATGTGCAATAATTACAGTTACACCCAACTCTAAAGGAGTCCTTAAATATTTTGGATTATTCTTCTCAGTAAAGTTATCGTTTGAAGTAGGTATAGCGTACTCCGGACCAGAATGCATAAGTAAGGGCAGTTTATGATTGATTAAGGTTTGATAGAAAGGAATGCACTTGCTATCTGATGGATCGATCTGCTGTGATGAAGGTATCCATTTGCATAGACGGGCTCCATTATTAATACAATATTCTAATTCATCTTTCCAATTCGATTTATATGGGTGAACGGAAGCCCCGAAGAGAATACGATTGTATTTATTGGATAAATTAATTATATAGTCATTCGGCACAAAAAGATGCGTTTCATTATCCTTCGGATTTCCATTTCTATCGTAAACTTTATCCATAGCCAGTAACACACATTTATCTACATATTTTGACTTATTGATTGCCCTGACAAGTTTCTCTTCTATATCTTTAATAGTAAATTTTTTAAATAACGAACCCGACATCAACTTCATAAACCAGTACGCCGGAGTCTGTTCAAATTTTTCAGACCAATAACATCCGCTTACAGGGTCTTTTGGTGCACCAAAATGCACATGAATATCAATTACCTCATTCATATCTGACACCATCAGAATTTTATAAAATAATAATTATTCACTAGTAAATTATCTTATCGCGCTCTGCAAGTCTACTCCCTTGTAAGGGGCAAACTGAGGATTATTGATTAATGTATTAAATGATACTCCCTTTAAAACACCATTTTGATCGACCTTCCACTCCTCTCTGACAAGGCATTGTTCCGTATCTTTATACTCAACAATAAGATTTTTTCCACGTATAAAAAGATTCGCATAACCGTTATAACCAACGGGTGTTTTGGATTCACCGATTTGTTCCTTCACTCTTTTATCATAAAGTACAAGTCCCACACTATATTCTTCATCATCCTTTGGTTGTTCTGAAATATCTTCTATGGGTAAACCGCCATGACCGATGCAGCGACCATAAGCGCTTAGCTTACCTTTTTTTGTTGTATGTTTGCCATAGATAGCAAATCTATGTTCGTGTCCCCAAAACCAGAGTACGGGTCGATCAATGAATTGACAAAGTTGTTTAGCAGGGGTGTTATAACCAGGTTCAAATTGCGAATAATATTGGTGGTGACTTAATAAAATTATCCCACGCTGATGATCATCCTGCAAGCACAAATCGTTTTTCAACCACTCTATTTGTTTGCGGTGAAGTTTAGCATTTGGTTTAAATATCATTTCGAAAATTGGAATCCCTATTGAATAATATCCTGTGTCGAGACCAATTATCAGCCAATGTTCATTCTTTAAGCAAAAGTAACTTGCTTTTTGGCCCTTAAGCTTACCGCTTTTCTGATCAAAAATTCCTAGTGCAGGAAGTAAGTATTTAAAATAGGCCTTACCTCTGGCATACATTTCATGATTTGCATTGAGTGCGAAACTACCTCTCTTTCCAATTGGCCACTGAACCTTCCCGCCCAACATATTTTCCTGTACTTCGCTCTTTGTACCTACATAATAAACATCACCAAGATGGATAGTAAAATCGGGGGAATCTTGCTTAACTCTGTTTGCCACTTCACGTGCGTCTTCTGTTCCTGATCCCCAATCCCCGATGAGAGAGAGGGAAACTGTATCAGAATTTTGCAGATCAGTTTGCAAATTCAGATTATACAGACCATTATCATTTGATGAGGTGTAAGATTGAAAAGCCCATTTCCCGCCGAACCGGCTCTTGATGTAGTGCCAAATCCATTCGAATAAACGAATCTTTAAGAAGTCCTTTGCTCTGTTTAATAAGGATATTCCCTCAACCTTATATTTATAAATTTCTGACTGAGTTTTTCCATGGGCCAGTCCTAAAGATCGTTTCCAGTGTTTACTTAGTTTATACTTTGAAACGTACTGAGTTTTATCGCGTGGTTGAATACCACTTTCAGAATTAGTATTCATATTCGTTACTTATTGGTTTTAGGAAAAGGTTTCATACATAAACTGATTCAAGAATTTGAAAATCAAATAATTGATACTAACCATTTCAGTTAATTTTATAGACACTAACTTTTGATTCCGCTTAACAATAATCGTTTTAATTTTTTACTTTGTAAATCACTCTCAAATCCTCACAGGAGCGATTGCCGATGATAAAAGTAGAGTATTACGAGAAACCGTTTTCTACTTATTTATAGCTGCTCCAGCTATAAAGCCTGCTGCAGCGCTGCCAATAATAACAGCCCAATGCGGCCATCCAAATCTCGGTTTATCTAATTCATTAATATATAGCTTACTAATCTCCATGTAATTAGAATAAGCACTGTCATAACCAACCCTATATGCTTCCGATTTTTCTTTTTCCAATCCGAGTACTTTTTCATGAAGCGAAATGACTGCAAGGTTTAACGAATCCACCGATTCCAATTTATTTCTTTGTTTTTCATAATTGATTGAATTTTTATGATCAATAATAAATGTTTCGCTAAACCAGAGTGGAACACCAAAATATTTCAGGGAAATATCCTCCCGGCTAAAATATTCTTCAAAGATCTTTATTTTTTCTTCCGGTAACTCAGGAAATGTTGATGCGAATTTATTTTTCAATTCATCAGGTGTTTTCAGCATCCTTACTTCCAGCTGTTCTTTTTTTCTAACCGTTTCTAAAATTTTAACCTGTTCTCTTAAACCATCTGCATCTGTTTCTAATTCTGTAATTCTTTTTTGAAGAATATTCTGCATTGAATCTTTGAAAGCCACAAATGCCTTAATCGAATCCCTTTGATACTTCATATCCTGCATTTGCGCTTGAACGCGTGCAATTTCTTCTTTATTAGCATTGTTTCCTAAAAAAAATGCAAAAGCTACTAAAACAACAGCTAATAATATCCAGGGGAGGGCGCTCTTAAGCATTTCTCACCTCCAGTCTGTCTTTTGTTACTTCTTTTAGACCCAGCGCTGAACCAATCCTGTAGACTAAGCCAGGGTCTCCCTGAATAAATTCATAGTAAACAATGTGACCGCTACTTTCTGCATTTCTTAGTTTAATAAACGTGTTCCTTTCATTACTAGCCAATTCCATAATCAATCCTTTAATCATACTTCCTGCCGGCACATACATTTTATTCAATTCTTCCATATTGTGAACAAATAATTTATTAATATCTTCTTCCTTCATTTTAATCATATTGCTTTCCTCCTGTTCTTTAATTTTTACTTTTTCTAATTTGCATTCAGTTATTATTCTCTGCCAAAAATTATTATCCGGTGCCGGATCGCTTTTATCTGATCTGACCATGGTGTGACCTATTATACCCTCGAAGTCAATTAGTTTTTTCCCGTAGTACTCTAAAAAATTTTTGGGTAGTTTTTTAGGAATAGGAAAAGTTTGACACAAGTGATTTATTAAATTTATTACAGAATTAATCTGTTCGTCCTCATATTTATCAAAGTATCGGTAGCCACGGTAGACCGACCCGTAATCAAAGGCTCCATTTCTGTTTTTTAAGGTTTTTGGATTTATTCTATCGAAGCAATAGAGTTTTCCATCAGATTCGATTAATCCGCCCTCGCTTGCTATTTCTATACCTATGAAGCGTTTTTCAAACTTTATTTTTTCTTCTGTTGTCCATTTCAATCCGAACTGCCATGCCCATCCTTTAGGGTCGAATACCTCGTAAATTGTACCATCTTTGTCAATCAGATAAGCTGTCCCTACCATCTGTCCGTCGGTTTTCCACCAGCTTAATGTTGATGATGCATTTCCTCCGACAGTATGATGAAGCACTATACCAGTCTTTTGGCTTCCTTCTTGAAAATATTGATCAGCTGGCAATGTTAAGTTTTTACTCATTTTAAGTGGCATGTAAAACCTCCTTATTAAAAGTTAAAAGATTGAAAATAATATTTTGATTAACGCCCTCTCATGAATTAGAAACATTTGATTGGCAAAATAAAACGCAAGGGAAAAATTTTATTCGTCTTACAAAGAGAAGACTAAAACTGAGGGAAATAAAGTTGGCTAGAGTTGACGCCGCAGTAATGAATAGCCAAAAAAGATATATTAGAAGAAAGGTTAATCTTAAACTTGAAAGCGTAATTCCACTCAGAGCTATCATATAGATCCTTATAAAATAAATTTAAGAAAGATCTATTGAGCAAATAAATTTCCACAAAATGCTACACTATAAATGAGAAAAGTTTCGCTCTGAATATTTTATAGCGTTGTGGCTAATATTTTTTCCCAATACTAAATTTAACTTATAATTAATTTTTGATAATGGCAAGTATTATAAACATTTCGCGGGAATTCTTTATTGAGGACTTTAGTTGATATATTAATTGTTAATTATGGCTAATTCAAAAAGCAGTTATTTAATTCTTCAAAACAGTTTTATAGAATAATAATAATGATTAAACAGAGCTTATTTTTGTTTCTATTAGCAAGCACAAAATAGGTTGATTATAACTGTAATGGGAAAATATTTTATTGAGGAAAATGTAAAACTTGCATCTGATAAGAGTTCAAAAATACGGATTTTTGAAAGTCCAGTTGTGCGTTTAATTAAGGAAGAAAACTATATCGATTTATTTAATAAATTTGTTGAAAAAAATCGCAAGGTGACTGTCTCCACAAACCAGATTAAAAAACCGCAAAGTTATTTCAGTTAGTATTAAAATCCCAGTAAATCTTTTACAAAGCTAAAACGGATACCCTTAACAAGAAGAGCAAATACAACGAAAAGTATAATACCAAGTGCCCATTCAAAAGTAACCAAACGGATATAACTCTTACGTCCCAGCATATCTTTTGGGAAAACCTTTATCCAATCTTTTTGAAACCTTATACCCAATAAAACAGAAGTGCTGAAATAGAGAGCGTGCCAATATCTTGTAAGCGGGTTCATTGTTATTGGAGCTTTAGTAAAATCTGAAATCCTCATTTTAAGTAATTTGAATTTCCCAGACTTTATGAGATACTTATCTTTTGAATCTATCTGAATTGATTTGGGGAAAAGGTCTGATTTGATAAAAACCAGTGTTGGATAATAAAACCAATACCAAATAATTGCAAAAATGAGAATGATCGGTAAGAGAGCAAACAGCAAGAAACGCCAGGGTTGATAACCGTATCCGAAAAATGTGCCATACACTTGCCAATCAAATTCTTTTAATATTTCTTTTCGTTGCCAACCAAGTTCGTACATTACCTCATCGGCAGAGGATTCATTACCTTGAGCGAGAAAATTGTCTCTAAGCTTATGGTAAATTATTTCTATTTGAGTGTAGTCTTCATTTTTTAAACTATCTCCAGAAAGGTATTTGAGCTTTATCCGAAGACTATCTTTGCCCTTGAACTGCTCCCAATAAAAAAGAAATTTACCATCTGAAAATTTTGTTCCTTCCAAGTTAATAACTGTTACTGAATCAAAATTGACCTGTCGGAAATCAATTTCTTCCTTAAACTTAGTACTCCTAAAACTCACCTCTCCTTTAATTACTGCTCTTCGAAAAGAGGAGATACTTCCGAATGTAACACTTTCAAAATCGACACCTTTCTGAAATTTAGCAAACGAGAAATCGGCATCCATATGAAATTTAACTCCTCTGAAATCAGCAAGGCTATCGAATGTAGTCAAATTGAAAGTGGCAATTTGATGAAATTCAGCTCTACGGAAAAAGGTGTGGTTATGAAATTCAGCGTGTGAGAAATCAGCCAAGCCATTGAATGTAACATTCCAGAAACTGGCATCGTTTTTATAATAAGTATATGAGAAATCAGCAAGGCTATCAAATGTAGCTTGATTGAAATCGACATCGTAAACGAAGTAAGAAGTTGAAAAATTTGTAAAACGATTAAATTTGGCCTGAGTAAAATTGGCGAAAGATTCGAATGTAGCACTCTGAAAATCAGTAAAGTGTTCGAATTTAGCATTCTTAAAATTGGCATAACTGCTAAAAATAAGTTCGCCCAACTTTTTACCACCATACGGATATTCTGTTGGATTATTTTCTTGAGCGATAGAAACTTCTATTAAAACAAGAAAAAGAAAGAAGAGAAAACCTGACTTTACATAAAATGTTCTCATCAACAAATCAACCAGGATTATTTTTTAAATAAGATAGATTTATTTGTTTCCATACAAGTTATAAATATTCTTGTTGTATAAGCATCTCGCCTTCCGGCTATACCATATTATATGTTACCCTATACATTAGGAGGAATGAAATAGGTTTGAAATTCCTTCTATTTTAATCAATGGATAAATCCTGTAGACCAATATTAATATCAGGATTTAATATGGCGTTCAGGAATCTTCTCGGTTTGATTAGACCTACAGACTTTACGGTATCTCAGACCCCAATAAAGTATGATTTACATTCGTGTCAGAAAGTCTTTTTGAAACCTTCTTTTTATCCGGTAAAACTAGTTTAGTTAATTCTTCGCGTATCTTTTTATATTCTTCCCATTTAAATTCGTCTAAAAAATCAGAAGCTGCTTTTGCGCCTCTTTTGAACAAATCTAATTTATCTTTATCAGACATTGAAAAATTCAGCCAGTTATGGTTTCCGGTATTTACATGTGTAATCAGTTTTTCATAATCAGGATTTGTTAAAAGGAACTGGTAATCGAGGACGTGGCGTGCACTATTAAAAATTGCCATTAAAAATTTTGGAATATCCTTTATGAGACTTACTTCATTTCGATCATCGCCGAGCTTTACTCCGAATGTAGGAAGCCTTGGAACTATTTTATGATTATGAAAAACATCGATTGGAAAATTGGATATTACACCACCATCTACAAAAACAGATTCTTCAGGGGGTTCACCTTTATACCTGACCCAATTGTACCAGTCTTCTTTATTTTTATTGCCTGTCTTAACTTTAAATGGATGAAAGAAGAGTGGAATTGACATTGATGAACGAACATAATCTGCCGGATTTACTTTTTCTGGTTCTTTCCAGAACAGGACATTCATTTCGGGAAATATAACTCTTGTTTCAGTCGTAATTTCTGCGGTAATTATTTTTAATTTCGGTTCAAGCCCTTCTGTGGTTCTGTTAACACCTTCCCTTATTTTAAGTCCTTTTGGAATTTGTCTTAAATTTTCCAGATCGGATGTTGAAGAAATATTATTCAGATTAAGGATTTTAACCATCCATTTCCTGAATTCTTCACCTGGATTTAAACCCTGATGTTTGAAGAAATATTTCTGAGACCATAATCCCCATAAAAGCTTTAAGAAAATTGAAGATTTATTCCTTACAGCATTTAAAAAATTTTTCACATAAAACGGACCATCAACAAAATCAAAAAGGTTTTGGTTTACCAGATATTCAATTATCTCTTCGGTTTTGGGTTTACTAATTACAACAACAGATCCAAGAAGTATGGTATTTATAGCACCTGCAGAAGTTCCCGCAAGACTGAAGAATCTAATGCCAACCTGTTCGAGCACATAAGTATATCCCAGTAAAGCAATACCGAGCACTCCGCCTCCTTCCTGAACTAAATCAACATACTGATTACCTTCCTCGTCTATAACGTCAGAAACGATCAGATTCTTATTCTTTAAATTCTTTATAATAAGTTGAACTTCCGGATCTTGTGTAAAATATTCTGTTCCCATTATTAAATACTTTCTATGTATTAAATAAATTTGCAGTTAACAATTATTAATCCTGATATTATACATTCTTCATACTTTAACTGTACTACCCATCAGAAGATTTATCCTTTTATTTCGTTTTATTATCGGGAGGTTTTGGTCCTGAACCTCTTAATTTCACAACCTTGCTTAAAAGATCAAACCAAAAGGGAGCACCGAGTGAAAGTGCTAATGCTGTAACAAAGCAGCCCAAAATACTATCCCAGAAACCCTCAAAAAAATCATCCCATGAACGCCAGCCTAATCCCATAATTTTATTTACAGGTTCTATATCTGTTTTATAAACACTATCTGCACGGGCAACTAAAGAATCTAAACGCTTAACTGTACTTGAATCTGTCACAGACAATTTATGATCTTTCACATAGTTTTCAGAAATAAAAACAAGCTGTTCACGCGCAGCTTTATCTTTTGATAGGCGACTTATAATTTCAAATGTATTTACATTAAATGCTATTGCAATTACTAAAGCCGAAAATAGAATAATAAGCTGTGTCTGCCTTTTATACCATCCGGAAGCTCTGTCCATAGTATCGTTAAACCATTTCTCAAGCTTCTCTTTGAATTTATCAAGGTCATTTTTTGAATCTGTAAGAAATGAACTGATAAGTTTTATTGTATCGCTGTCCCAATCAGGAAGATCCTTTTTTTTACCAAGTTCTTCAAGTTTATTATTTATTTTTTGAAGCTCATTAACAGTTTCAGGAGAGTCATATTTTTTCAGAATATCCAAAAGGGTTTTTGAAAAATTTTCCTGTGATAAATAAGAGGGGGTTCTGTTCAAAAATCCGCTGCTCATATATTTAATAAGAGGGTGTTCAAAGAACGCATCAAAAAGTTTTTTATCCAGATTATTTTTTTCATTGTCCGTCAGCATCCGTTTAATTGCACGTTTCAAAGTTCGTGCACGCATATTGAACAGAGAAGCAATAAATTCATTTATAATTGTAGCAAAAAGGCTGTAGATACAATAAATAAATACTAATCCTATTACTACATCAAGAACAGCATTGTCAATCATAGAAACACCTTTTAGTTTGGTTTAAAATATTTTAAAGAATTATATTAAAAATTAGAATAAAGGAATTATGTTTTTTATTTTTTTCCTTATTCCAGTGATCCAACGTTCAATTGATCCAAATATTGTACAAAATGATTTTATTTTCTTTGAATTAGTACCTGCAGATCAGGTCTTCCGGCATCATCATTCCATCGCTGCAGCAGGCCACCTTCGGCAGGCTCAAGATTGCCAGCTTCATCCCTGATCAAATGCAAAAATGTATAAGTTTTATCTTCTCTTACTTCTGCTGTTGAAGTTTCAATCACTGGTATCCATGTTCCTGTGTTATAAAATCTTTGGTTCTCTTTGAAAACATATTCGCCGGGATTGTGGGTATGTCCCATAGTCATTATTCTGTAATTGGTTCCTTCAAATCTTTCTTTAGCAAAATTGTCAAGGCTTGAAGGTTCGGTTAACTGGAACCATGAAACAATCCTTGCAAGAAGGTATGAAAAGAATAACAGGATTAAACTTTTTACTAGTTGAAATATTATTGTTGCTACTCCTCCTGCTTCCTCGATTTTGGAGATATCTCCTTTGATTATTCCTATTAAGTTGGGATTAAAATAAATAAACAGTCCGACAGGGATTAAGATTGCCATAGCGAACCAGAAAATTTTATGGAACATAAAGCGTACATACCTGAAATTTATAAACATTATTCTTATAAGATAAGGGATATGGTGCAAGAGTACTTTAAACCCAAGCGGGAAATTTTCTCTTAAAAGCATTGGAAGTATATTTCCCGAAGGGCGTACATTATCAAGAAATGGATAGAATAATTCTATCTTGTTTAAAAGATATCTGTTGAAAAAAGAACCGAAAGGAATGTTGATTTGTGCGGGATTCGTTTTCAGAACAGGCCCATTAAGGACCAAACAAAACTTATCGTACCTATGACCATGCTCTACATAAAAATCCCCGTCAATTTCTACTGAATCGTCTATGAACGTAATATTCTTGATAACAATATCGGATAGTATAGCTTCAGTACCTTTGTTTTGGGTTATGTCAACAATACCTTCCGATATGATATGCCTCAGATAATTCCTTACTGCAGGCCAGTAAAGTTCAAGATCATGGTTGCCTTTTACTATAATGAGTTTATTGCCTTGTTCCAACCAAACGCTTAATGCTTTAAAGAAAGCAGGATGCCCATGCCTGATCTTAATTAATTTGTAAATGGTTTTATAGTCATCTGTCTTAAGTCCGTATTTTTCTTCCTTCTTTGAAATACTCTTTTCAAGTTCTTTCCTTTTTTTATTAATTCCGATTTTTTTAAGTTCATTTATCCATTCTTCAAATTCATTATTGACTTCTTCTTTAGAAGGTTTAATGTTTTTTAAGATTCTTCCCTTAAAAAAGTATTTGAATTTTTTCGCGGGACGGATTTTTTTCTCTTTACCCGGAAATTCTGTTACTCTTAAAAAATCAAAAGTATCGCCGTTAATAACTAGGATAGCATTTTTAGCTTTTTCCCTTGCATATTCAAGAAACCTGTAAAAAGAATCATCCGCAAAAAAGTTTTCCGTTCCTCTATATATACCAATAGAATTTCTGCCGGAAGCAATGTGAAGATCGCTTACAACAAAAACCTCTTCACCATTTGATTGGTAAATAACCGGCTCAGTTCTTACCGGAAGATGCTGACCAAAAAAAGAACTTTTTTGCTCCTGGTAAGTCTTTGCATTAACAAAATATTTTAGAGCTGTTCCATTCTCTTCGCAATGTTTTAGAATTGATGAAATTTTTGAATCAAGGTCTTCCATAACAATTATAATTTATTTACTGAGTTTGATATTTGTAGTTGTTACATATATAGTCTCCTTCATTTAGCTACAAAAGAAGAGGCATACTGCGAAACAGCCATTACAGTTGCCTGGCAATTTGCCCGGATATTTGTAGGAAAAATACTCGTATCAGAGACATAGATATTTTCATAACCGTGTACTTTAAAATCCAATCCAACTACTCCACGGTTTCTATCTTCAGACATTACATTACCGCCCTGCGGGTGAGCCGAACCTATTGTAAGATCGCCTGGATCAGTGATTAATTCGTCAATCAATCTCAGATCATCTTTATTGCTGAACTCTATTATTTTAAAAGTTGCCGGCAATACTTTTGTAGCTCCTCCGTTGAAATATATTTCTGAAAGCTTTTTAATGCCCGCTTTAAGTTTTTCCATTTCACTGTTACTAAATTTCAAATCAA
>Ga0184631_10000195_pt1 | contig 12706 bp, 7 predicted proteins | sample PLM4_90_b1_FD_133160 | JGI IMG/M metagenome (GOLD analysis project Ga0184631, IMG submission 133160) | Groundwater sediment microbial communities from an aquifer in East River, Colorado, USA - PLM4_90_b1 | ecosystem: Environmental > Terrestrial > Soil > Riparian zone | place: USA: East River... | reverse complement strand
TGCCCAAAAATTGGCGGGCCAGGTTGTTTATGTGGAATTGCCTTCCGTGGGGAGAGTGGTTGAACAGGGAAAACCCTGCGGGTCCATGGAATCTGGCAAATGGGTGGGAAGGATCTACGCACCCGTCTCTGGAAAAGTGGAATCCTCCAATCAGGATCTCGAAGAGACTCCTGAACTGATCAATGAGAGCCCCTATGAAAAGGGGTGGATATGTAAAATCAATCCCTCCAATCTTCAGGAGGAACTTAAGAATTTAATGAAAGGTGATAGTCTGAAGGAATTTATAAAGTCTGAGATCGAACGGGTGAAAAAAATGAATCAATAAAAAGGCGAATCGTTGAAAAAGGGGCACGCTTATCTTATAAATTATATATACACGGCAGATTCATTAGAATAACCAAGCTCCCATCACTCATTTCAAGAAATTTGGTTATTGGTTTTTGATGATTGGTTACCTACATGTTCAAATCTGAGAATTTTCTTCTAACATTAATCGTATTCCCAATAAATCCCCCTCCCCTCGGTGGGAGGGGATAAAGGGGAGGGGGGACTAAAGGGCTTTATTCCGTTCACCCCCACCCTCACCCTCCCCCATCGAAAAGGGGGAGGGGAATAAGCGGGGAAATTTCAAATATCTTTGGCTTAGGTATTGTTTGGAATTTGTGATTTGGTTATTGGAATTTGAAATTCTATGATCGATTCGAAGACGCTCGATCCTGAATTTAAGTTTCTCATTGCCTCAACGCCAGGGGGAGAGAACATAAAGAAATGCTTCTCCTGCGGCACCTGCACAGCAGGATGCCCGGTAAGGGAGGTCACCGATCGTTATAACCCGAGAAGAATCATCCGGATGGCACTTCTCGGGATGAAAAAGGAAGTTCTCTCCAGCCAATTTATCTGGCTCTGTTCTTCGTGCTATACCTGTTTTGAAAGATGCCCTCAAGACGTAAAAATCCCTGAATTGATGAACGCCATCAAGAACATTGCTGTGAGAGAAGGATACATTCCTTCCTCCATGAAGAGTCAATTGGATCTCCTCGCCTCTTTTGGCCGTCTCTTAGAAGTCACCGATTTCGAAAATGAAAAAAGGAAGGAATCAGAATTACCCCTCTTTCAAGGACGGACCGAGGATGTGAAGAAGATTTTGCAGAACCTAGGTTTCCATCGTGAAGAACAGGACAGGGGATAGTCCTCAAAACTCTGAATATACCCTTTTCCTCGGATGTACAGTCCCGGTCAGGGCTTTGAATTATGAGATCTCGGCGAGGAAGGTGGCCGAAAAACTTGGCCTTCGGCTCTCCGACGTCCCTGACTTCAGTTGCTGCGGTTACCCCATCAAATCCGTCAACCGCTACGCCTATCTCCTCATGGCTGCCCGCAATTTGGCCCTGGCTGAGAAGAAGGGCCTTCCTCTCTGTACCCTTTGTAGCGCTTGTTGCGGTGCCCTCACAGAGGCCAACCACGAGATCCAAGAGGATGAAAAACTCCGGAAGCGGATCAACGAAGACCTCTTCGAATGGTTGGGATACCGTTATGAAGGAGGGATTCGGGTCACCCATTTTATTCGAGTCCTCGACCAGGAAGTTGGAAGAAAAAGAATTTTAGAACAGCTCCAGGCCGACCTCTCCTCCCTTCGTGTGGCCCCCCATTATGGTTGCCACTACACCAAACCCTCAACCATTTACAACAGGACAGAGGATCCAGAGGACCCCAAAAGCCTTGATGAACTGATCGAAGCCACCGGAGCCCAATCTGTCCAATATGAGGATAAACTCCAGTGTTGTGGCGGAGGCGTGTTAGCCTTTGACGAGCAGGTGGCACTGGCCATGGCCCATAGAAAATTGGACCATCTCCGAGCCCAACAGGCAGACGCCATGATTCTCCTCTGCCCCTTCTGCAATATCATGTATGAAGGGAATCAGCGTAAAATTGAAAAGGCCTATCAAACGGAATATAAACTGCCCATCCTCTACTATCCTCAGCTTTTAGGTTTAGCCCTGGGACTCGAACCCGATGAACTGGGGATGAAGATGAACCGTGTGAGGACCACGGAATTGGTGAAGAAGATCAACAGGAGAGCGGATTGAGATGAGTCAGCCGTCCAAAGGCCCGGTTGGAGCAGTCCTGGTCGTCGGTGCAGGGATCGGAGGAATCCAAACTTCGTTAGACCTGGCTGAATCGGGTTATAAGGTCTACCTCTTAGAAAAGAATCTGAGCATTGGCGGGACCATGGCACAGTTGGATAAGACGTTCCCGACCAATGACTGCTCCATGTGTATCATGTCTCCCAAATTGGTGGATGCAGGAAGACACCGGAATATTGAGATTCTGACCCATGCAAAGGTGGAAAAGGTTGAAGGAGGACCAGGAAATTTCAAGGTTCGGATTCAAAAGAAGGCCCGCTATGTAACGATCGAAGACTGCAAGGCATGCGGAGATTGTGTCAAGGTCTGTCCTGTCAAGATTCCCAATGATTACGAACAAGGGCTTGTGACCCGTGCAGCTATCTACCAACTCTTTGCTCAGGCCATGCCAAGTGCTTACGGAATTGATAAGAAAGGAATCCCTCCCTGCCGGGCAACGTGTCCCATTCATGTCAATGCTCAGGGATATATCGCTCTCATTTCAGTCGGTAAATTTGAAGAGGCCTTGGCGCTGGTCAGACAAAAAAATCCATTTCCGGGTATTACCGGTCGAATCTGCACCCACCCCTGTGAATCGGTTTGTCGAAGAAAAGATGTCGAACGGGCTATCGCCATTGACGGCCTGAAACGATTCGTCTCAGACTATGAGAAAGAAGATAAGACCGATCTCGCTGTTCCCGATGAAAATGGAAAGAAGGTAGCGATCGTAGGGGCAGGACCTGCAGGCCTGCTCGCTGCCTATGACCTGAGAAAGATGGGCTACAGCGTCACCCTCTTTGAAGCCCTGCCTGTCGCTGGAGGGATGCTTGCTGTTGGAATCCCTGAATATCGGTTGCCGCGGACGGTTCTGAATAAAGAGATGGGTTACCTTCTCAAGATGGGTGTTGAGCTGAAGCTCAATACCCCTATCGGTCCAAACCTCTCCCTGAAAGACCTCAAGGCCCGAGGTTACGAGGCCGTCTTCATCGCCACGGGTGCCCATCAAAGCAGAAAGCTTGGTCTCGAGGGAGAAGAGGCACGAGGCATCCTCCATGCGGTCGATTTTTTAAGGAAGGCATCGCTCGGAGAACCAGTCAAAACAGGTGAAAAGGTGGTGGTGGTGGGAGGCGGGAATGCAGCCATCGATGCAGCCCGAACCGCATTCCGGCTTGGAGCAAAAGAGGTAACCATCGCCTATCGCCGTACCCGAGCGGAGATGCCGGCCCAGGAGGAGGAGATCGAAGAGGCAGAGCATGAGGGGATTAAGATGGAATATCTCACCGCTCCAATCCGATTGTTGATGGAGCATGGCGAGATAAGAGGGATGGAGTGCTGCCGGATGGAGCTGGGCGATCTCGATGAATCCGGCCGGCCAAGGCCTGTACCCATTTCTGGATCAGAATTCAAAATCGAAGCAGATACCATCATTCCAGCCATCAGCCAATCCTCTGACCTCTCTTTCCTCAGCGAAAAGGATGGCATTCAGACAACGCGTTGGGGAGGGATCGAGGTGGACCCTCTCACCTTAGAGACCAACGTCAAAGGGATTTTCGCTGGTGGAGACGTGGCGACCGGGCCTCAGACCTATATTGATGCCATGGGGGCTGGAAGAAAAGCAGCCATCTCCATCGACCGATATTTAAAAGGAGAAGATCTGAGAGCGGGTCGAGAGGAAGAAGGTCCTCAGAAAGACTATGTTAAGATTGACATCGACGGTGTGGAGTATCGAGAGAGAGCCTCAATGACCGCCCTTCCTCTGAACGAAAGAAGAAATCTTAAGGAGGTGAACCTCGGTCTGAGAGAAGAGGATGCCATCCGGGAGGCGGAGCGCTGTCTTCAATGCGGAGGTTGTTCCGAGTGCCTGGAGTGCATCAAGGCCTGTGAGGCAAAGGCCATTGATCATTGGATGAAGGATCAGCAGCTTGAGATTGAGGTCGGCTCCATCATCCTCTCTCCAGGATTTGATGAGTTCGAGCCTTCATCAAAAAGCGAATATGGGTATGGAAGATTTCCCAATGTGGTTTCAAGCATTGAATTCGAACGCTTCCTTTCTGCCTCGGGACCTTTCAAGGGCCAGGTCCTGAGACCCTCAGATCAGAAACACCCCAAGAGAGTGGCATGGATTCAATGTGTGGGATCGAGAGATTCCCATATTGGAAAAGGTTACTGCTCTTCGGTTTGCTGCATGTACGCTACCAAAGAAGCGGTCATTGCGAAAGAACATGCTCCGGAGATCGAACCCACGATCTTCTACATGGATATGAGGGCCTATGGAAAGGATTTTGATAAGTACATCGAAAGGGCGAAAAAGGAATATGGCGTTCGATATATCCGATCCCGTGTCTCCCATATCAAAGAAGATCCGAACACGAACCATCTCACCCTCCATTATGAAACCGAAGAGGGAGAGATGGTCGCTGAGGAGTTTGACCTCGTCGTCCTCTCCGTCGGCCTCGAACCAACACGAAGCCACCAGGAGATCGCAAAGATTTTTGATATTGATCTCAACGAATACGGTTTTGCTAAAACCTCCACCTTTTCTCCTCTCGAAACCTCGAAGCCAGGGATCTTTGTCAGCGGTGTCTTCTCCGGCCCGAAAGATGTTCCTGAAACCGTGGCCCAGGCGAGTGCTGTGGCCGCAGAAGCCTCTTCCCTTCTTGCTGAGGCAAGAGGAACGTTAGTCACCGAGGAGGAATATGTTCCGGAGAAGAACGTAAATTATCAGGGACCCCGCATCGGCGCCTTCATCTGCCATTGCGGGATCAACATCGGAGGCGTGGTCGATGTTCCGGCCGTCGTGGAATATGCGAAAACGCTACCCCATGTTGCCCACGCGGAGGGGAATCTCTATACGTGCTCTCAAGATACCCAAGAGCAGATCAAGAAAATGATCGAAGAGCATCAATTAAACCGGGTCGTGGTTGCCTCGTGCACCCCGCGAACTCACGAACCCCTCTTTCAGGATACCATTCGTGAAGCAGGGCTCAACCGTTATCTCTTCGACATGGCCAATATTCGAGATCAGTGCTCCTGGGTCCACATGACTCAACCCAAGGAGGCAACCGAGAAGGCAAAGGATCTTGTCCGAATGGCCATCGCCAAAGCGGCTCTTCTGGACCCCCTTCCGACGCAGACCGTTGAGATGAATCAGAAGGCTCTGGTGATTGGAGGAGGTTTGACTGGGATGACCGCTGCCCAGAAGATTGCCCAGAGCGGGTATGAAGTCTATCTGGTTGAAAAAGAACCCTATCTGGGGGGAAAAGCAAGAACGATTCATTACACCCTGGACGGCAATGATGTCCAATCCAAATTGAAGCGGCTGATTAGAAAAGTAGAGAAGGATCCACGAATCCACCTCATGACTGAGACAACCATTGAAAAAATAGAGGGATTCGTTGGAAATTTTAAGACTCAGATCCGAAGGAATGGTGAGGTGAAAACAATCGACCATGGAATTATCATCGTGGCTTCGGGGGCGGAGGAGTATCGACCCAGAGAATTTTCCTATGGCCAGGAACCTCAGGTGATCACACAGAAGGAATTAGAGGAAAGGATAGCGCTTTTTCCTGATCGATTAAAGGGATTGAAGGATGTAGTCATGATCCAATGCGTTGGGTCGAGAAATGGTGAAAGACCTTACTGCAGTCGGATCTGCTGTTCGGAGGCAATTAAAAACGCCTTAAGACTGAAGTCCGTGGCTCCCGAGATGAATGTCTATATCCTCTACCGGGATATTCGTACCTATGGGTTTAAAGAAGGCTATTATGAAAAAGCAAGAGAGGCAGGAGTCCTCTTCATCCGTTATGAGCCAGAGAGAGAACCCCGGCTGGAGACAGGAGGAAACGGTCTCCAAGTGATCGTCCATGAACCCATCCTCCATGATGATTTATTGATTCAAACCGATCTTCTGGTTCTGAGTCCAGGGATTTCTGCTCCCTCTGAAAATGAACATCTCTCAAAAATGTTGAAGGTGCCGCTGAATGAGGACGGTTTCTTCCTGGAGGCCCACATGAAACTGAGGCCGGTCGATTTTGCAACGGAAGGGATCTTCCTGGCCGGGCTGGCCCATAGCCCTAAATCGATCGAAGAGAGCATCTCGCAGGCCAATGCCGCAGTGGCCCGAGCCCTCACGTACCTTTCAAAAACGCACCTCGAGACAATCGGTACGGTTTCCGAGGTAGATGAAAAGAAGTGCATCGGATGCGCGCTCTGTGAAGGCCTCTGCCCTTATAAAGCGATCGAGATCTTGACCAAGAGGACGGCCGTGGGCGAAAAGCTGGTGGCTCAGGTCAACAAGGCTCTATGCAAGGGATGCGGCGCTTGTGTCGCCTCATGCCGATCAGGTTCCATTGACCTGAAGGGATTTACCAACGAAGCGATTGTCGCCCAGATCACTCAACTGGCTATGACGTGACAACTCTTCCTATACCCTCCCCCTTGACGGGGGAGGGCGAGGGTGGGGGTGAGGGGAAAAATACAATTAATGATGTAGGGTTCGCTCACCTCGCCCTGTTTAGTAGCAAGGCTTACTTAACAGGGCGAGCGAACCGACTATTCGGGCTGTTCGGCGAACAACCCCTACAGTGAAGCTCCCCGCCCACAGGACGGGGCTTCCGGGTAGGGTAATTACATTTTACATTGTCGGCTTTCATCCCCGCCTACAAGGCGGGGCATTCAGCCGACTTTCCCGTAAAACAGGATGGAAACACACAGGGAACCTAAAATTTTAGCTTTTCTCTGTAACTGGTGTTCTTATGCTGGAGCAGACCTTGCCGGGACATCGAGGATCCAGTATCCTCCGAACATCCGGGCGATCCGGGTCCCCTGCTCCGGAAGGATCAATCCTCTCTTTATCCTCAAGGCCCTTCAGAGCGGGATTGATGGCGTGCTGGTTTCAGGCTGCCATCCAGGCGATTGCCATTACATCAGCGGCAACTATATCGGAAGAAGAAAGTCAGCAACCTTCAAAAGATTCCTCGAATTCCTCGGGATCGAGGAAGGCCGGGTCCAGTTCTCCTGGGTCTCTGCAGCAGAAGGAGGAAAATTTTCTCAGGTCGTTGATGAGGTCACCCAGGACATTAAGAAGTTGGGACCGGCCAAGAGATTTGTTAAACAATAGGGTCCGAGGGGTCAAGGGGCCAAGGGTTCAAGTGAAAAATTTTAAAAGGCTAGAACCCTTGAACCCGAGAATCCTTGAACCCTTCTAAACAGCTTTAGAAAAAAGAGCAACGTTGGCTATGGAAGAGAGACAAAAGGCAATACAAGACAGGATTAGAGAAAAAGCCAGAGAACTTCTAACAAACAAAGCGGTCGACCTCATCATCGGTTTGGGTGAAGGCACTCTGCCCCTTCGCGCAACGCCCATTTTCATCAGGAACCCTGAAGAGGCGGACCGTTTGATCTGGAATTCCTTCTGTGAAAACAATCTGGCCACTTACCTTCACAAATTCAGCCATTCCAAAGTAGGGATTGTTCTGAAAGGATGTGATGCGCGCTCGATCATCGCCCTTTCCCTCGAGAAAAGGTTCAAGCCGGATCAGCTCTTCTTAATTGGAGTCCCCTGTCAAAGGATGGTCGATCGAAGAAGAGTGACGAAAGCGGTGAAAGGAGAAATCCTTCATGCGCATGAACAAGGGGATCAGATCATTGTAGAGGGTGAAGATTTTAAAACAGCTCTGAAAAAAAATGATTTTCTCTATCCCTCCTGCCAGGTGTGTACTCATCGAACACCCGTACAGGCGAACGTATGGGTGGGCGATCCTGTTGAAGAATCTCCACTCGTGGAAACACATCCTGAAATCAAGGAATTTGAAAAGAAGTCCCCTGAGGAACGGTGGAAATATTTTGAGAAAGAGTCCAGTCGTTGTATCCGGTGCTATGCTTGCCGGGAAGTTTGCCCCATGTGTTACTGCACAGAATGTTTTGTTGACAGCTCGAATCCCAGGTGGATTGAAAAAGGTCTCTCCCCTTCAGACCTTGAGTTCTATCATATCGTAAGGGCTTACCATCAGACAGGAAGGTGTTCGGGTTGCGGGGCCTGTGAACGAGCCTGTCCAATGGAGATTCGGCTCACCTATCTCACACAGAAATTGAATCTGGACGTGAAAGAAATCTTCGGCTTTGAGACAGGGATCGACGGAGATACTCCCCCTCCCCTTTCCACTTATGAAATTGAGGATCGGCAGGAATTTATCAAATGAAGTTGAAGCTGGATAAGAAAGATTTTGAAGATTTCTTGCAAAGCCTGATGGATGAACAGGATCTCTATGCCCCGGTGCAACTGGCTGAGGGGGTATCCGTCTTTAAGAGGATCGATCAACCCGGGGAAGTCAATCTGACGCAGTTCCCTTCGCAGAAACCGGCAAAGGATGTCTTCTTCCCTCAGTCCGAAGTCATGTTCCGCTATGGGAAGGTCGGAAACCAGAACGAGATTCATTCCATGGAAGAGGTGAAGAGGGAGAGGATTCTTTTTGGAGCCAGACCCTGCGATATCGAAGCAATCTCGATCATCGAAAAGGTTTTCGTGGGTAAAGAATACACGGATGTCTATTTTCTTGAGAAGAGAAAAAAGACCACGATCATGGGTCTGGGCTGTAACCATCCCCTCTCCACTTGCTTTTGTTCCTCAGCAGGAGGGGATCCTTTCCTGAGAGCCGGATCGGATCTCTTCTTCATTGATCTGGGCGAAGTCTACTTCGTTGAATTGCTCACTGAAAAAGGGATGGCTTTTCGTAACAATAAATTCTTTAAAGAAGCCGATCCCAAAGATTTAACCTTGGTCAAAGAACTTGAAGAGAAGGCTTTTGAAAAGATCGGCTTCTCCATTCCTGTTGATGGCATCGAAAAAAGATTGGACCTCATGGCGGAGAGCTCATGGTGGGATCGCGTTCATGAGAAATGCGTCGGTTGCAGGATATGCACCTATCTCTGCCCCACGTGCCATTGTTTCGATATGGTTGATGAAGCTTCCATTGATAAGGGCCAACGTGTGAGACATTGGGATTCCTGCCTTTCCTCCCTCTATTCTCAAGAGACTTCAGGACACAATCCGAGACCCACAACCCGTGAACGAACCCGGCAAAGGTTAATGCATAAGTTTAACTATTATCCGAAGATGTTCGGTCAAGTCGCCTGTGTGGGTTGTGGACGATGTATCATCTATTGTCCAGTCCATTTCGATATCCGCCAGGCGATCCTTTGGACATCTCCCAAAAGGTCCAAGAGATTCGTAGGGGAGAGAATATAACGAGCCCATGAAGAATCCCTATTTTCCCATTCCGATGGAGGTCAAAAAAGCCTATGTGGAGACGACCGACCGAATGCTCCGGACCCTCGAACTGGGTTTCTTAAGTCAGGCGGATGAGAAGGCCTTCCATTTCATCCCGGGCCAATTCTGTGAACTCTCCGTTCTCGGAAAAGGGGAAGCTCCTTTCGGAATTGCCTCCTCTCCTAAAGAAAATGGCTCTCTCAAATTCACGATTAATAAAGCCGGTGTGGTCACCACTGCTCTCCACCACCTCGAAGAAGGAGGAAAGATTGGCATTCGAGGCCCTTTGGGGAATGGATATCCGATTGACCTCTTTAAGGGGAAGAATCTATTGGTAATCGGAGGAGGCTTTGCATTCACCACCTTACGATCATTGATTGCCTATCTCCTTCACCCTGAGAACCGATCCAAAGTGAACGAGATCACCGTCGTCTATGGAGCCCGGATGCCTGGTCTCCTTCTTTATAAGGAAGAACTGACTCAGTGGGAGAAGAGAAGTGATCTAAAATTAGTGGTGACAGTGGACTGGGGGGATAAGGACTGGAAGGGAAAGGTAGGACTCGTACCCAATGTACTGGAAGAAGTTGCTCCCTCCTCAGAGAACACTTATGCAGTCATCTGTGGGCCTCCGATCATGATCAAATTTACCTTTCCTAAGTTAATGGCCCTCCGATTCCCCAACGAGCGCATTTACACATCTTTAGAGAAGAGGATGAAATGTGGCATCGGGAAGTGTGGCCGATGCAACATCGGTCCTCTCTATGTTTGCAAGGATGGCCCTGTCTTCAGTTATGCTCAATTAGAAAAGCTGCCCAAAGACTATTGAGAAGCAGCCTGCACGCCGATAGCCCGCCAATTTTCTTTAATAGGTCTCAGCAGGTCGTATCATCATCCGTAAAGATATTCTCCATGGCATATTTTTGAAATAGAGGAATTTTCTTAACTCGCTCTTCATCAATATTCCTAACCGTTACAAGTTTTGGGCAGTAGCACGTGGAGCCCCACGGGCAAAGCCCGTGGCACCCAATTCACGCCCCAGTGGGGCGACATCCCGGCCAAAGGCTGACGCATTCATCCACGGCCAAAGGCCGTGGCCTTCTGCTGCCGGGGTAAAAAGGTGGTTCTAAATTCTCTCTAAATTCTCTTGACTACCGAACCTCTTTGAGTATATTCATGAGGTGACTCTGGTCTAAGAATCTCTATTTGCATACTCATTAAGTTCCCAAAAAGGATGAGGTTGGGAACAAGAAAAAAGAAGCCCAATCAATTAAGCATGAACAGAAGGAAATTTCTTAAGTTGTCAGCCTTGACGGGTGCCGCCGTCGGAATGAACCACATGGTCGGCCCCCTCAACCCTACTTCTGCCTCGCCTCTTCAAAAAAATGCCCAGAATGCTGCCGAGGACAAATGGCTCGCTACATCTTGCTTGAATTGCCCAGCTCGTTGTGCCACTCGAGTAAGGATCGCCAATGGCAAGGCCGTAAAGATAACCGGAAACCCGCTCTCTCTCGATTCGGAGGGAAAGATCTGTCCCAGGGCACACATTGGACTCCAAGTATTATACGATCCAGGTCGTATTTATTCTCCATTAGAAAGAACAAATCATGAGAAGGGGAAGGGAATAGATCCCAAATGGGTTTCGATCTCATGGGATCAGGCCCTCGAGGAAGTAACGAACCGGTTAAAATCAATTCGCGGGCGCGCTCAACCGCACAACGTTCTGCTTTTTTCAGGCCTGAACTCTGTGAGCAGTGAAGATATGATTTCCCGATTTGCAGAGGCTTTAGGAACTCCAAATCTCATCTCAGGAAATGGGCTGGACCTAGAGACAGAAAAATCGGGCAACTGGATGGCAGATGGACATTACAGCCCCACGGCTTATGATCTTGATCACACCAACTATATCCTTGCCTTTGGGGCTGACATGCTGGAATCATGCCAGCCCCTCTCTCGATTTTTGAGAAAATGGGGAAAACTGCGTCGTGAAAAACCAAATCGCACAAAGATGGTGGTGATTCATCCAAGGTACTCCGTGACCGCAGCAAAGTCCGATGAATGGATACCGATCCATCCAGGGACAGACGCAGCTCTGGCGATGGCCATTGCCCATGTCATCATCAGCGAGGAGCTTTATGATAAAAGGTTTATCGACCAATGGACAGCGGGATTCCATGTATACAAAGAATGGGTGACCAGCCAATATCACCCGAAGGGGGTATCCAAAATAACCGGCATTCCTCTTGAGACGATCCAACGAATCGCAAGAGAATTTGCCCTGACCAAACCCGCCATTGCCTTGAGAGGGAAGGAAGCGATTGCCTGGCCGGAGGGGTCCTACATAAGCTATGCCTTATTCTGTCTGAACGCCTTGGTGGGGAGCATCGATATTCCAGGTGGGATCATTTATCAAGAGCATCCGAGGTATCAAGAAATGCCACCTCTGGTGGAGGATGAGATTGCCAGAAGAGGCAAAGCACAGCCTGCCCTCGATTTTCGAGGAACAGCTAAGTTTCCCGCTGCCAAAGTCGTTACGAATCAGATACCAGAATCTTTATCGGAAGGTGTCCCTTATCCCATCGAGATGGCGATCGGTTTCAATAGCAACTTTAACATGTCTGCCCCGGGTTCTGGAAGGTGGGATTCCGCTTTAAAGAAATTGCCCTATTATATTCATCTCTCTCCTTTTATCAGTGAAATGGCCCAGTATGCTGATCTCGTTTTGCCGTCGACTACCTTTTTGGAGGAGTGGGGCTACGACCATTCCGCCTCTGGATCAGGTGTTGCCGAGGTGAGAATCAAGCAGCCCGTGGTAAGCCCCCGGGGCAAGGCACGGCCGATGATTGATATCATTTTTGAAATATCGAAGAGACTCGGAGGAGGAGTTGCACAATCTTTTTTCCATATCGGCGGGGATTCCGAAAGATTTGTTAAATTCCGGACCGCCCCCCTGATGCCTTGGAAAGAACTTCTCTCAAAGGGGGTCTGGAAAGGAAAGGATTACGAATATAGAAAGTATGACCGCATCTTCGACACCCCTTCCAAGAAATTTGAATTCTGTTCGGACAATCTCAAATCCTTACTCGCCAAAAGGGTGAAAAGAGGAAGAGAAGATGTGGACTGCCTGCCTTGCTACAAAGAAGCGAGGTTTATCGGAGAAATAGAAAAATACCCTCTTGTATTGCTTCCCTATCAGCCCTTAATGGTCATTGAGAACGGGAGCCAGAACTATCCCTGGGCGCAGGAAATATACCTTCCCATGCACGGCATAGGCTGGGACACCCTGGTCGAAATCAATAGCGAAACAGCAGAAACGTTG
>Ga0184631_10000194_pt1 | contig 12725 bp, 19 predicted proteins | sample PLM4_90_b1_FD_133160 | JGI IMG/M metagenome (GOLD analysis project Ga0184631, IMG submission 133160) | Groundwater sediment microbial communities from an aquifer in East River, Colorado, USA - PLM4_90_b1 | ecosystem: Environmental > Terrestrial > Soil > Riparian zone | place: USA: East River... | reverse complement strand
GTTTATAAACCCAGTGAGGGGCTATACAATGATCCCGCCGAGATCGAAGAACGCTTTGGAAACCAGTTAGACCTCGTCATTGATGGAGGGGTGATCGTCGCCGAACATTCCAGCATCGTTGACCTCACCGATGATTTTCCCAAAGTGATTCGAAAAGGGAAAGGGGATGTAAACCTTTTCCGATAACGGCGAGTGGCGCAAGAAAGGAGGAGAAGATGGGACGAAAAAGTCTCCCGCCCACCACCGTGCTTTTTCCTACCCCAGTCGTTTTGGTGACCTGCGTAGATGAAGCAGGAAAGCCCAATATCATTACCTTAGCTTGGGTGGGAGTGGTTAATTCAGAACCTCCCATGATCGGGATTTCCATTCGGCCAGAACGATACTCCCATGCCTGTGTGAAGCGATCCAAGGAGTTTGTGGTCAATCTTCCTTCTGAGGAGATGGTCAGAAAGGTGGATGCCTGCGGGGTCCTTTCCGGAAAGGAGACAGATAAATTTACCTCCATGGGATGGAAACAGGTGCCCTCCCAAAAGGTGAAGCCTCCCTTGATCGATGAATGTCCTGTCCAAATGGAATGTCAGGTTAAAGAAATGATTTCCTTAGGGAGCCACGATCTCTTCCTGGGTGAAATCGTTGCTCTCCATGTCAAGGAAGAAGTTCAAAAGGAGAAAGGCCGAATCGATATTACCAAGGCGCTCCCATTGGTCTTCTGTCCAGGTGCCCAAGAGTATTGGAATCTCGGGAAATGCATCGGCCATTATGGTTTTACAAAAGGCAAACCCTGAAGTGACAGAACCGTTGAGGGCAGCTCAGATTGAAGTCCCTGGAAAGTATTGAGACATGAAGGAGACTCGAACTATTTTCTATTATGTACTTCAGGGCAAGCCCTGAAGGGACTCAACCATGATCATTGACTGCCATACTCATATCTTCCCGGAGGAAGTGAGAAAGGATCGAGAAGCCTTCTGTAAGAGGGATGAAGGATTTTCATTCATTTATAAAAATTCAAAGGCGAAGATGGCCGGGGTGGAAGATTTGATTGCCTCGATGGACGAATCCGGAATAGACCACTCTGTCATTTGTGGGTTTCCCTGGAACCAACCTGACCTCTGCTCCTTTCATAACCAATATCTGATGGAGTCCGCCTTACGATATCCAAATCGATTAATTGTTTTTGTTTCGCTCCTATTCTCAAATCCAGATTGGTCAGGTAAGGAATTGGTGCGGGTAATGAAGGGCGGGGCAAGAGGGGTAGGGGAGATCGCCTTCTACCATGATGAAATGACTTCTCAGGATATCCATTTCATGAAACCGATCCTCACCCAAATGGAAAAACAGGGGATTCCTCTTCTCCTCCATACCAATGAAACGCTCGGCCATTCCTACCCCGGGAAGGGGAGGACGCCTCTTGAACGCTTTTATGAACTGATCCTCTCTTTTCCAAACCTTCCCATCATCTTAGGACACTGGGGAGGAGGTCTTCCCTTCTACGAGTTGATGCCGGAGGTGAGGAAGGGCATGGCCAATGTCTATTACGATACGGCGGCTTCGCCTTTTCTCTATTCGAAGAAGATTTACGCTATCGCCAGCGAGATCGTAGGGGTAGAGAAGATCTTTTTTGGGACAGACTATCCACTGATTTCACCTCGACGATATTTTAAAGAATTGGAAGGATCCGGCCTCTCAGGACAGGATCAGGAAAAGATCCTCGGCCTCAACTTTTCAAGACGGTTCGGATTAGACAGGAAGGCAAGCTGATGAAGCATGCCTTCATTGAATTTTATACCTATCTTTTCAAGTACTTATATTTTGATTTTCCTCATTTCTTACCATTTTCTTACCGGTAACTCTCTGAATATCGTATAAGCCATCAAGCAACTGCGCCGTTCGTCTCTGGTATTCCTCCGATAGATGGGCATAGCGTTCCGTCATCTGCGTTGAGGCATGGTTGACATAATTTTTAACCATCAAAGTATCGGCCCCCCTCTCTATTAGCTGAGAAATGCAACTGTGGCGAAGGGTATGAAAGACAATCTTCTGACTTCCCTTACCGGGATCCAGACCAGATTCCTTGACCGCCTTTTTAAAGGATTTGTCAACATTCGTTAGGGCCTTTCCTTTTCGGCCTGGGAATACAAGCTCTCCCTTTACGGATAGGCTTTGGAATAGGGCTATCATATCCTCGCTCAAATGGATGGTCCTGGACTTCTTGGTCTTTTCTTCTGTCAAGGTGATTCGGGCTTTATCAAAGTCAATGTCTGTCCATCGGAGGCAGAAAATATCGTTCTTACGCAATCCGGTAAGAAGGGCCACAAGGATGATAGGTTTTATTTTCTCTGAGCTTGCGTCAATCAACTGACGGGCCTCGATAGGCGTTAAGGCTCTTTCCCGCTTCCCTGTTTTTTTGGAAAAGAGATCATCCCCACGGTCAAAGGGATTTTGTTCTATCCAATTCCATTGAAAAGCCTTCTTAAACATCTTGTGTAATACTGACAGTTCAATATCGAGCGTCCTCTCACTTCTCGGGCCTCCATACTGAGTTGGGACCTTCTTTCTCTCATTTCTGAAATCCTCAAGCTCTTTATACCCGATTTCAGAGAGCAACCAGTTGTTGAATTTTCCTCTCAATACCGGAATGAAATATCTGATTGAGTTTTGAAAGAACTTTTGATCTTGAACTTTTTTGATGTAGGCATCCAAGAGGTCATTGAATGTTTTCTTTCTTGCTTCGATAAAGGCCCGGTATCCCCCTTTTCGTTTTAAATTTTTCATCTTATCCAATTGCTCCTGGGCATCCTTTAGAAGAGATCCGGTGACCTTTTTAACCCTTTTACCATCGGTATCATAATAATCGATCCCATACACTCCCCCTTGTCTGCCTTGATATTGAAATATCCCTGGGTAACGCGTTTTAAGATAGACTCCCATTCAACTCACCTCCCCTCAATTTATTAAGGTCCTCAATTTTTCTTTGTGCTCTTCCGTCCCCAGGAGCGCATAGATCTCAAATAAGGATGAATCAATATAGATTTCCCTTCCCGCTGATCGAATTGTAAATTGCTATATATCCGTAACCATATTGCGGGGCATACGTCGCATTGACACCCGCCTTGACCTTGACGGAATACCCCTTTTTATTATGCGAAATCGTCCCATCGATATAATTGCCTGCCAAAATTTGAACGTCAGCAGAAGGATAAATGAACGATCCCTGGATATAGCCTTTTGTTCCCGTTAATTGATTTACATTTCTATTATTCCAAATAATATTGCCAATCAGATCCCAAATCACATTTCCATTTTCATCTTCGAGTAATCCCCAGAATCTATCCATTGTTTCTCCGGAAATCACGCCGCCTATTGTTAGGGTTCGATTATAGAGTCGATGGGTTTCCATGATATAATTATCTTGGATTACTTTTGCCGACATTGAAGGAATATTGAATATGATCACATAATCGAATGTCGGAATGGTCTGGCCATTTGCAATACCAAAGCAACAAAAAATACCAAGAATAACAATTAGGACACACTTTTTTTGTCTCATAAATCCTCCTTTCGCCATTGGCCGCCTAAAGGGTTAATCGGTTTCACTTCTTTTTTCATTTTATTTCCGCACCTGGGAATCTATATTTGCAAATTGAATTACCACAGAAAACAAATGTATCTGGATTTTTATGTCCGCATTGTGGGCAAAGCTTATACCCCTTTGGAACAACTTGTGATACATCTGTTCCACAAAATCTACAGACAACGGCTTCAGCCTTAATTTCTTCAGCACACTTAGGGCATTTTTTTAATCCTTCTGGATTTTTGGCAATCAACAAAAGAATAATTGCTACAACAATTGTGGCAAAACCTAAAATCCAATTAACGAAAAAAACAAAAATTGTTCCTATAGCACCAAGAACAAATCCAAATACTCTCATCCTATTTCACCTTCTTTTCAAACCTCTCCCAATACTCATCAATGGCACGCCTTAGAATCTCGGATGCTGAGAGACCCAACTTTTTAGACATGGTATTTAACCGCTTCAACTGGATTTCAGATAAGTAAAAATTTCTTCTTGCTGGTTTCGGTGGCATTCTGTTTACCTCCTCTCTAATTATGTATCTTTATGATACACTTTTTATCTCTTTTGTCAAGCCTTTTCTTTGGACTTGATTGGACAAAGGAAAAGTCAAAAAAATTATCTCTTTAAACACAAAATATCCTTCTTGGCAATCCTCCAAACCTTACATAATTTATTTCCTTGACTTTTCTTTGTTTTTTTCCTTTAATGCTCAAAAGGCTTTATATTACTTGGGAATAGTTAAGACCCTATTGAATAACACGCAATAAAAAATAAAAATATCCAGGATTTTGGTTAATATTGCTTGTTTTTGGTAAAACTCACCATTATAATGTATAGAGAGTTAATCTGAGTCTATCCAGATAGAGAGGAGGAAGAAGGGAATGACCGAAACAACCAAAATAGTTCAATCCTTGTGTTACCTCCTATCCGAAATCAAGAGAGCGGATAAACTCACACTAATTAAATTATTGTTCCTTGCGGATAAATATCACCTTATTCGTTATGGACGTACAATCACAAATGATGAATACTGGGCAATGAGCTATGGCCCTGTCGGAACGGCAGCAAAGGATATTTTGAGCCTTGATTCAGGTTTTTTAGACAGCAGAGAATATGAATACGCAAAGAAACATCTAAGAAAAGTTAATGACCACATATTCGAAAAAGGAAATTTTTGTGCTATTGATAAATTCGATATGCTATCAGAAACAGACGTGGAGGCTCTTGATTTTATTTTAGAAAAATTTGGGAAAATGAAAGAGAGAGATCTTATCAAATATACCCACCAATACCCCGAATGGAAACAATATGAAAGTCTTTTTAAACAAAAAGCGACAAAGAGGGAAAGAATTGAAACAGCCGAACTCCTATCCATTCTCAAAGATGATTGTCTTGCTATGCCTCCTGAACATATAGAACATTCCAGGTTAGTCCTAATGGGCACTTACGACTAAGATGGACATCCCACCTGGAGTCCTACTAAAGAGCATAAAAGATTTTTGCATATTGCACTTCAAGGATATAGAACATACCAAAGAAGCACCCCCTCATTTTTATGTGGCTTTCCCAATCAAAGACGATTTAAATCTCATTATCTGTATTCTTACCTCCCAAGTAGAATCACAAAAAGCTTATTACAAAAGGACAAATCCTAAAGCAGTAAAATCTTTAATTAAGGTGAATAGGAATATCTTTTCGTTCCTCAAAACGGAAACCATTATAGATTGTAATAAAGCAGAATTACTATCCAAAGAGGAATTAACAAAAAGGATTGATATAGGTCATCCTTATAAAATAAAAGAAAGAAAGGTTCCTTTATATTTAAAGGGGGAGATTGGTAGCGCTATTATTCAAAGCCCTCTTATCCCCCCCTACATAAAAAAACTGATCAAGTGTAAAAATAGAGAGAAAGTTATTCAAGATTGAGAAAGAAAACCAGCAGCAAAACTTGCCTGAATAAAGAAAATCCATATTCAGTTGTCAAAGAGCAAAGGTACCAAACCCTATTTTAAAAAAGTTACCTTCTGAACCAGTTTATGTCTTTCTTGGCAATCCTCCAGATCCTTCCCACCTTATAGGCCGGGATTCCCTTGGCCCAAAGCCTTCGATAGATCGTTTTGGGATTCACCCGGAAGTGAACAGCAAGCTCCGTCACTGTGAAATAGTCCTCTCTCATATTTCCCCCTACTTAACTCACTCCTATGGTGTCTTGTGCTCTCAGGACCACGCCACACAACGCCACACGCATCAAAATCCCTTACCCCTTGTCCCTACCCTTCACCTTTTGGAATACCCCCATTTCAATGGCCTGTAACCCCTTTTTTGTGCCCTCCACGCCGTGCATGAGAATCAATCCGCCTTCGGTTTCCATCCCATTGCCTTTTTGTAACGAGAAATCAGACCTTGGTAAAATCAAAAAGTTCGCAAATTTTTATCTCTTCCTCTATTGCCTTCTTCTCTTCCTGTTGGCAGCTCTGGCATTGCGGGTGAGGAGTATGAGGTATCGGAAATTTTGGGTTTCCGGGTTGACTTATCATAATCCTTGGTCCCCGTGGACCGGCCAGGGAGGCTGTCTTTTTACACCCTGGTTCACAAGACATTTCACACCTCTATATTCTGAATAAGTTATCCCCGACTTTAACCGAATCTGAAACGAAGGTTTCTGATTCATACTCATCGCCATAAAGGTCCGGCTTAGGGGCATCATTGAAAAACTTTTCGATGGCATCCTTCAACTGCTCAAAATTCATGTTATCGATGGGCAGGTTATACCCCGTTCGCAAGTAGTTCCGAAATTTTTCAAGGGAACTTTCATTGTTCCGAAATTTCGTAACGGAGACCGTTCGAGTCTCCGTGTGTTTCTTCCCGTCAACACTTACCGAGACAGGCTTCTCAATAAGGTATGGACCCCGCTTTTCGATCCTCAAACCAAACCGGGCATTCACTTGCGATTCTTCACCATTGAGGATATTGCTCACGGAGGCTTTGAAATCCCTGAAAAGTAATCGTTTAGCAGCTCCATCCAAATCTTTCAACTTACTCTCAATATCGGCAATCTCCGTCTCACACGCACGTATGGCTCGACTCTCCTCTTCAGTTTGATCCTCTAACCTTGCCTTGTTTTTTTTGTGATTTCGAATATCGGCTTTATAAAACTCCAATTTGTGTGAGACTTCCGTTTCGAACGCTTCGATGTAATATTTTTTGCTCTTTTCTCCAAAGTTTGAGTAAAACATCTTATTTACCTCCCATATTTTAAATTTTATTGAACTTTGGTTTTCCCATACAGCCGCAGGATGGACAAAACTCATTTTCTTTGACTTTTATCCGAAGTCCAGTATTGCCAAGACACCGAGCACAGATACCCTGTTCTTCTGCTTCTTTTTTCTGTTCCCGTAGAATGGCTTGCCTTGGAGTTTCTGTTCGCTCATTCACATCTGCACTGTTCATATTTTCTCCTTTTCATTTTAGATTTTTTGTTTTTTACAACTATTTCTTCAACTATTACTCCCCAACCGATTCAGAATCAGCATCCCGGAGATCCCGAATTTTGCGTCATACCGTTGGACCATCCGCCCCTGTACATCCCGCACAGGTTAGGATTCAATTGAAGGTCACCAAGTTTCATTCAACCCACCCTGCTCTGATTCTGCGTAAGCATAAGCACACCTGCCGTCACGGTTATTTCCGCTTCCTTCCCAGAGATTTGACCCACCCCCTACCATTGTCTCACGACATCCTTCTCCCATTTCCGCCCCCGGTCATGGCCTCAAGCTCCCTGCTCTGTGTCCATGCTGCCTTGTCTCCTTCCTCTGCTCCCTCTTCACCCTGCGCCTGGCTGCAATCAGATCCTTCATCTTTCGTCTATTCGTTAAGTTTGGTGCCATCTCGCGCCGCCGGATCTCCGCAAGGATACCATCCCTGGCAATCATCAATTTTAAATCTCGGAGTGCCCCGTCGATGTCCTCGTTTTGAACAAGGATCTCCATCTTTTCATCCCTCAACTGCGGTCTTTAGACTGATAGCCTTTTAAATATGCTTTTACCGGCTTTTCGTTTTGATCCAGTTCAAGTAAAACAAATCCATTTTCATACGCTGATTCTAAAAGTCCATCCCATTGACCAACGCTCATTGTTATGGTTGCCTGTCCAGGAGCAAATATATTCATCCGGTTTAAATCCATCTCATTTAGATTAGGTCTTTTCATTCGATCATTCCCCTATAAATACATTCATACCACCGGATGAAGGTATATAGGCAGAGTGGTACGAATGTCCCTGATTTAGAAAACCCCATGATTTCAGGTAGTTGATTTGTACCAGTTGCATTTTCCCTGTTTTCTTACTGGTACAAATCAAGTTATTGAAATTATTATGAAACATTTGTACCAACCAGAGATTCGTACCAGTGGTACTGGTCCTAATCTTTCTCATATTTGACCATTAAGCACCCTTGGGTTTTGCTGCCTTCATAGATTATTTTCCCGTCACTTAAAAGACGTTCAAGGATGATTTTTGCATCCCGCCTGGAAAAGCCATAGTTATTCATCATCCATTCCTTGAGATTCGTTTTGTTCGGTTTGCAAGACCGGACATAATCAAGAATCTCCTCAAGGTGATCCGTTTCTGGATTAACTACATAGTAAAGAAGGGTTTCGGGATTTCGTTTGAAATTGAATGAATCGATGGGAACATCGTTTGAAATATGATCGAAAGTAAATACAGCGTCTCTTGTGTGTTTAGCTTTCAGCCTGATCTCAAAATCCATATCAGCAAAAAAGAACATGGGACCGTAAGTCATATCCCAAGAATCTCTATCATCTGTGGATTGCTTTCTGAGGTGATGTGCAATGATGATCAAGAGACCTGGGAACATCTCAATAAGGGAATCAAAACGCCTGATCAAAGGCATTGCGTTTGCTGTGTCCTTTAGGTCAAGGCTTACCATTTTGTAGAAAGGATCGAAGATCAAAACTCCAGCTTTATGCTTTCTTATGAGGTCAACAACCCACTGAAAATCCTTCTCTAAAAGAATATTAAACCCCCGGGTCAGTTCAAAGACGGGTTCGATTTTGATATTTTCAAGACCTCCAAGACCATTGATCATGGCTTGAAGCCTTTTCTTAAATCGTAAATCTTTCAACTCGAATCGGATGTAAAGGACTTTTGAGGGTTCTGGTATTTCCATACCAAGAAAAGGTACACTCATTGAGAGGCAGAGCGCCAGTTGTGTTAGAAAAAGGGTCTTGCCCATTTTGTAAGTTGAAACGACGTAACCTTTGTCACCCTTTGAGAGAAGAGGATTGACCAAATATTTTTCTTCAGCATCGGGTTCACTTAATATCTGAGATAGGAGTTTTCCTTCGCCACGTTTGGCTTTCGGTGTAGTTTCGGTGAAACCATGGGAAAACTTTCCTTTTGGATCATCAGCAGTTTTTACTTGCTCAAAAAATTCATTAATTCCGTTCATTTTTTTCTTTTTCACTTTCCACGCCCGCTAACCAAAGAAGGCGCTGAATCTTCCCCTTTTCATTCCTATAATGTCCAGGCAGACGCGACAACCGGGCAGGGTTACAGCAAGACCGATCAACCCCTAAAGGGATCAAGCCTTGCTCGTAAAGGTGGCTTTTAATCTGTGTATTCCATTCATCTGCTGTATTTATTTGGATGTCGATCCATGCGTGGATTGACTTCCCTCCGCTATCCACCAGACAAACAACCGGCAGCTTGACAGCAGACCAAAACCGGATTTGATCCGTCCGTGATAAATTATCAAATTCACCCAACACAAAACGATAAAATTTTACGTTGGCATCTCCTCGATAGGTCTCTTCATCCCCGGATTTCTTTTTCGCTACTGACCCCGTTAGGGGATTTATAATAATGAATGGTGAAGTCCTCCCGCCGTTCTTGAAAAAATTTATCCAATCTGCTGCAGTCTTAATATTCTGGTTTATCATTCCCGAATGATCATGTTCTCCGATGAAAATTAAATCATCCGGTTGATACATGAATGAAAGAAAATGGAAGGCGTCTTCGTCGGGAGGCCAGTCAATACGAATCGGTGATGATTCCCAAAGGTCGGCTTCATCTTCAATGTTTGCTTTTTTGATTATATTCTGAAGGACAGTCTCGCCGTCCCGAATGATTTTGGGTTTCGGTGATGTGTAACAATGGTATTCTTCTCCAGTTTGATGATCCTTTATTGCGCGGTTAATTGCCTCCTGAATTTCTTTGTCTCTAACCTTTCGCGTTCCAGTTGGTATGGCCTTTTGAATATCCTGAAAAATCATCCCCGGATGAAGACCAGCCATAACACCCAGGTTCGCAACCCCTAATAGTGAAACGTGACAACTGCCGCTGCCTGGTGGTGGTATATCCGATAGGTTTTTCTGATATTTCGTCATGATCTTTAAATCTTCACCCACCTTTACACCCTTTTTTTTGCAAGCCATTCCTCAATTTCTTGACGATTAAATCTTAAACAGGATTCGATCCGATAGCAGGGGATTTTCTTCTCTCGGCAAAGTTTGTAAATCCAGACCCTGGAGACCTTCATCATCTTGGAAATATCATTAACGGTGATTAGTTCCATGTCTTCAATCCACCCGGAAAAGGTCTTGTGGAGTCACTCCCAGGGCCTTTGAAAGTTTTTTTAGTTCATCCGGTCGGGGCTCGATCAAATCATTCTCTATCAAACTGATCCGTGATTGGTGCACTTCGGCCATTAAGGCCAATTTGTGTTGATTAATCATTTTAAAGAATCTGATTTCTTTTAAACGGTTCATAGTGACCTCCAACAAAAAAGGCATGATGATTTTTTATCTCCATCATGCCCTTATTATTAATAAAAATACCTAATAAATCAATGGTAAATATGCGGAATGATTAAGATTATTACATTATAGCGTTATAATGTAACTTTGGAGTGAAATTTTTTATATTCATCTATGAATTTTTGCAGTGATCGTTCCTTGAAATGTTTTATTTCTTTATTATCTAATCCGATAATATAAACTCCCTTTTTCCCGTTCTTCTGCCCAACATGGACGGTAGCACAGTCGTAAAGAATCTTCCCTTTATTCACATTGTCGAATTGCAACATGACGTAGCCAAGTGTCCATAGTTTTGGTGTTCGTGCTTTTTCAAGGACATTACTTATTGCTTTATAAATAATCGCACCCAACGCCTCCATTTTGCGTTTGCGGTTAGTTTGTTTGTCGGCTTCGGCTTTAACCATTTTGGGGATGAGGCCTGCCCTGTATGCAATCGTGGCAATTCGCAGCGTCAACAGGAATGTTTTGAGGTGGTCATATTTTTCTATGAGGGTTTGCAGTTCACGGATATTCTCGATTTCATGGTTCCCACATTGAGATTTTTCAAGCAAGAGTTTTTCAACGTGCCAGAGATACGAATAGGCAAGGTTGTTTTTCCAGAATTGCGGCCGATTATCGTATCCGATCTCTGCCAGTTCCTTAATCTGCGATTGTAAATAATAGTCGAAACTTTCCCATTCATCGGATGTAACAAGCACGTCCGTATAAAAGTGTTGGAGGTCAATCTTCTTTTTCATTGCCATCTCCTCTCATGGCCCTCATGGTTAAGGAGGCCCAGGATCCCGAGGAAAGGATCTTTTCCCCACCGGTAGGGTAGGGCCTCCCTTCGATCTGAATCAAAAACTTCTTACCAACTTCTTACCAGTAGCTAAATTCATACCCAAAAAAACCTTGTAGTTTAGCGTATTATAGATTATACTCTCATCACAAAAAAACACAATTAAAAAACATTAAATCTCTTGTAAAATCAGCCATTACCGGTTTTTGATGTGAAAGAGATAGGACGCTGATGAAGCATGCCTTCCTGGATCACCACAGCCATACTGAGAGCCCCGTTCACCATCTGGATGCCAGGGCAAAGATCATCGTCTTTTTCACTTTTATTCTGATCGGAGTCAGTTCTCCTCCCACCGCCTTTCTTCTCTTCAGCCTTTTGGCCATGGCGCTCATCGGCATCGCCCTTTTGGCACGACTTCCCATAGGCCATTTGCTCAAGAAGGTTCTGGTCATCCTCCCCTTTCTCTTTGTGGTGACGATTTCCATTCCCTTCATGAAAAAAGATGCCGTGGGAGGAGGATACAATTTAGGCCTCGGAAGCCTTTCCATATCCCAGAGCGGTCTCTGGATTCTGTGGAATGTGGTCATCAAATCATGTTTGGGGGTTTTCTCCATTATCTTGCTTTCCTCCACGACCTCGTTTCCCCAATTGATCAAAGGAATGGAGAAGTTGGGTTCCCCTAAAATTTTCACCATGCTCACCTCTTTTATGTACCGTTATTCCTTCATTCTCATCGATGAAATGTACCGAATGAGGCGGGCCAGAGATTCGAGATGTTTTGGAGGAAGATGGTTCTGGCAAACAAAGGTCATCGGTCATATGATTGGAACGCTTTTCTTGAGGAGTTTTTTTCGTGGGGAAAGGGTTTATCTGGCGATGCTCTCCAGAGGGTATCATGGAACGATGCCTGAAACGACAATGGAAAGGTTCGGGTTGGGCGAAATACTCTTCCTCTTTCTTTCTCCTCTTCTCTTTTTTCTGAGGATCTATTTAGCATGATATCCAATAAAGTTATTGAAATTGACCATCTCTCTTATGATTATCCAGACGGGACCCCTGCCCTCAGGGACATCCATTTGGAGGTCTATGAACATGAATCCATAGCGATCCTTGGCCCAAATGGAGCCGGCAAGTCCACCCTCCTCTATCATCTGAATGGAACCCTGATGGGAGAGGGAAAGGTGATCATCTTGGGTATTCCGGTCGATAAAAAAAATCTGAAGGAGATTCGAAGAAAGGTGGGTCTCGTCTTCCAAAGCCCGGAGGATCAGCTCTTCTGCCCTACCGTCTTTGATGATGTGGCTTTTGGTCCTCTCAATATGGGACTGGATGAGAAAAGTGTACAGCATCGGGTAGAAAAGGCGCTTGAGATGATGGGGTTGAAAGGATTTGAAGGAAGATCGGCCCACCATTTGAGCGAAGGAGAAAAGAAAAGGGTGGCGTTAGCGACCGTGTTGTCCATGGACTCTGAGATCTTGGCCCTCGATGAGCCCACGGACAACCTTGATCCTTCAGGAAACCGAATGCTGATTGAACG
>Ga0184631_10000193_pt1 | contig 12769 bp, 9 predicted proteins | sample PLM4_90_b1_FD_133160 | JGI IMG/M metagenome (GOLD analysis project Ga0184631, IMG submission 133160) | Groundwater sediment microbial communities from an aquifer in East River, Colorado, USA - PLM4_90_b1 | ecosystem: Environmental > Terrestrial > Soil > Riparian zone | place: USA: East River... | reverse complement strand
GGTTTGGCCATCGCCTTCTTATTCAGACTGAACAGAGTGGCCATCCTCTTGGGGGTCTGGTCAAATACTCCTTGGTGGATCGTGCCCTATTATACGATTGCCACATGGCTTGGGATGCGGGTGATGAGGTTTCGGATCGATTGGAGAGCCCTTCAGGAGATCTTCCAGTTGGGAAAGGATCAAGGGTTCATCAGTTCTGGCTTTTGGAGTCACATTGCCTCTCAATGGGGCCTTCTTCTCTCTTTTATCATTGGATCTCTGATTCTGTCTGTCCTTCTGAGTTTAGCCGCCTATCCTCTCTCCCTCAGAGGGATAAGATTCTATCGGTCCTATAAGAACGCAGGGAGCAGAGGGCAAAGGGGCGTAGAGTAAACTGCACAGCGTTAAAGATTCGGAAGTCGCGTAGTCCTATAGTCTCATGGTCTTGTAGTTTATTGACTATACGACTAACCGACTATTGGACTATTCGACCTCTTCTTGGCTCTGCCCTATGGGATGTAGGCCTTGACACTTATCCCCCTTTAATTCAAAAATAGAGTGATATGGCAAAAGGGACGGGGAAAATCCCTTCTTTTCAATCCTGGCTCGAATCCGAATCATGGAGAGGGTGGAAGTCTATCGGATTGACCGGGCTCAAAGGCTCTTCCAAAGCCTACATCCTATCTCATTGGCGAGAAAGGGTGAGAGGGCCCCTTTTGGTCATTGTCCCACGACTTCAAGATGCCGAATTCCTTCTTGAAGATCTCCGTTTTTTTCAGAGTGTAAAGGATGCCCAATCCTATCTCTTCCCTCCCTGGGAAACCCTTCCCTACGATGATATACCTCCCCATCCAGAAATCGTGAGGGAAAGGGTGAAATGCCTTTTCTCTCTCATGAGAGGTGAGGAGGCCGTTGTCATCTCTCCAGTGAAAGCCTTGATACAGAAGGTTCTTCCCCCAACCGATTTAAAGAAATTGACCCTTCCTTTCTCCGTAGGCGAAGAAGTAGACCGTAACCGCCTGGTGCATTTTCTTAATGAAAGTGGATATACCCCGGTAAGAATTGTGGAGGAAAGAGGAGACTTCAGCCTCAGGGGAGCGATCATCGACATCTACGCCCCACTCTATGAAGAACCTCTGCGACTCGAATTCGATGGAGATCGACTGGAGTCTATCCGCCGATTTGAAACAGAAAGTCAGCGATCCCTGGCGCAGAGTTTGATGGATGAAGCCATCCTTCTTCCAGCGAGGGATATTTCAAAGGACTCCCCTGATCGACCTTTGGCCACCCTTTTTGACTATCTTCAGAAGGATCAGTTGGTCTTCGTTGAGGAAGGAGAAGAGGTGGAGAGGGAGAAAGAGGCCTTCTTCGGCCTGATCGGAGAGCATTATGAAAAGGCCCTTTCGAAAAAGGAATCTGTGCCTCCACCTGAGTCCAATTATCTCCGTCGGGAGGATCTCCCCGTCCATCTCGATCAGTTTCAAACCATCTTTCTCCAGGAAGGCCCCATTGCCCCTCCTCAATGCCAGCAGCTTTCCTCTTTTGAGATGGAGTCGAATGAGAATCTTCAGAGGGAGATAAAGACCAGTCTCTCTAACGCCGCCGATCTTTCGGAGAGTTCTCCTTTCTCTATCCTTCTTAGAAACCTGAAGGACTGGCAGAGAAAGGGGATGAGGATCGTCATTGTCTCTCATACCACGGGGCAGGCTGAAAGGTTGAGGGATCTTCTCTCCAATTATGAGATGGAATCCCATCTCGAGAGAGTGAAGTCATTCAGGGAGGCCGTCGATCAACCCGAAAGGGAGATCACTCTCCTCATCGGACCTCTCTCCTCAGGGTTTCAAAATCCCCAGGACGGCTGGGTGCTTCTTACCGAAGAGGAGATCTTCGGTGAGAGAAAGAGGCTTCGTGAAGGAAGGGTTAAGAAGGCTTCTCCCCCTATTTCCTTCAGCGAACTTCGAGAGGATGATTTGATCGTTCATATAGACTATGGAGTGGGTCTCTACAGAGGTCTCAAACATTTGAGAATCGGAGGGGTATCGAACGACTATCTGCTCTTGGAGTATCAGGATGGGGATAAGCTTTATGTTCCGGTGGATCGACTCAATTTGATCCAACGCTATATCGGAGGAGATGGAAGGCGGCCCAAGTTAGATAAATTAGGGAGTACGTCCTGGCAGAGGGCAAAGAAAAGAGTGAAAGCGGCTGTGGCAGAGATGGTCAAGGAGATCCTTGACCTCTACGCTGCAAGAAAGGTCTTCAAAGGACATAGCTTTTCTCCTCTGGATCAGTTTTATAAGGAGTTCGAGGCTACGTTTGAATATGAGGAGACTTCGGATCAGACCAAGGCGATTGATGGGGTCATGAGAGATATGGGAGATCCGAAGCCCATGGACCGCCTGATCTGTGGAGATGTTGGCTATGGTAAGACAGAGATTGCTATTCGAGCGGCCTACCGTGCCGTCATGGATGGGAAACAGGTCATCATGCTCGTCCCTACCACGGTCCTGGCCCAGCAACATTATCAGACCTTCCGTGACCGATTCAAGAACTATCCGGTGGCGATCGAAATGTTGAGCCGTTTCAAAAGTCCCAGGGAGCAGAAGGAGATCTTACAGCGATTGGGAGAGGGGAAAGTGGATATTGTGATCGGGACACACCGTCTTCTCCAGAAGGACGTCATCCTTCGAGATTTGGGGCTTGTGGTGATTGATGAAGAGCATCGCTTTGGTGTCTCCCATAAGGAGAAGTTGAAACAGATGAGAAAATTAGTGGATGTGATCACCCTTACCGCTACCCCCATTCCGAGAACCCTCCAGATGGCCATCTCTGGCATCCGGGATCTCAGTCTCATTCAGACCCCTCCTGAGAATCGGCTCTCCATTCAGACCTTTGTGGCTCGCTATGATGATGAGGTGGTCCGGGAGGCGGTGGAGAAAGAGTTCCAACGGGGAGGTCAGGTCTTCTTCGTCCACCATCGAGTCCAGAACATTCATGCGATGGCCCACCATCTCAAGCGGCTCATCCCAGAGGCTTCTCTGGCGATTGCCCACGGCCAGATGCGAGAGAAGGAGCTGGAGAAGGTGATGCTGCGGTTTGTCAGAAAGGAATATAACCTGCTTGTCTGCACCAGCATCATTGAATCGGGTCTCGACATCCCGGCGGCTAACACCATCCTGATCAATCATGCAGAGCAGTTCGGTCTGGCCGATCTCTATCAACTCCGGGGCCGAGTCGGAAGGGGAAGTCACCAGGCCTATGCCTACCTTCTCATTCCCGGAGACCTCGTTCTCTCCAAGGATGCGATGAGAAGGCTCAGGGCGATCCAGGAATTGAGCGAGCTGGGATCCGGGTTCAAACTGGCCATGCAAGATCTGGAGATCCGGGGAGCAGGAAATCTCCTTGGACCTTCTCAATCCGGACAGATCGCTGCCGTGGGATTTGAACTTTATACCCAGCTCATGGAGAAAGCTGTGAGAGAGTTGAGAGGTGAGGAAGTCGTCGAAGAGATCACCCCGGAGATCCACTTCCATCTTCCTGCTTTCGTTCCGGAGTCCTATGTGGAAGGCCCGGCCGAGCGGTTGAGTCTCTATCGAAGGCTTTCCTTCTGCCGTTCCGATGAGGAAGTCGATACCATCCGGGAGGAGATGGTCGACCGATTTGGGAAGATTCCCGAGGAGGTGGTTCATCTCCTCGAGGTGATCAAGGTGAAAATTCTCTTAACGCAATTGTCGATCAAAAAATTTGAGGAGACCCCTTCTCAAATCGTTCTCACTTTTGATGAAACCACGCGGGTGCCTCCCCAGAGGGTGGTAGCGCTGGTCCATCGCGGGGGGGGGCGCTATCGGCTTACCCCAGACTCCAAGCTGGTCATGGAGGGAGGGCCTGAAGTGAAGAAGGACCCCTTTGGGGCGGCCAGAAAGCTATTGCAAGCACTGGCCTGATATGGTAGATTTCTGATGAATCCTTTCGAAAGAGATTATAAGAAGAGAAGAAAATGAAAAAAGATGCTCTCCTCACCCTCTTCCTCATCCTCTTCTTTGCCCTTTGGGGATGTGGCGAATGGGGAGGGGGACTCCCGGATCATATTCTCGCTCAAGTTAATGATGAACAGATCACGGTCGATGAGTTTAACCGAGAAGTGAAGGAGTTGATCCTGGAGCCAGGAAAAGAGACAAAGGGGAGGAGTCTCGAGAATCTGAAACAGGCCTATCTGGATCAAGTGATCGAACGGAAGATCCTTGTCCAAGAAGCCCGGCAACTGGGGATTCGGGTATCTCAGGAGGAATTGAATCAGGCCATCTCAGAGATAAAAAAGGACTATCCGGGAGAAGGTTTTGGAGAGAAATTGGGTCTTAAAGGGGTGACCTTGGAGGAGTGGAAGGCCCGACTGGAAGAGAAATTATTGGCGGAGAAGATGATTCGAAATGCCCTCTATTACCGAGGGGAAATCGACGAGAAGGAGGTTCTCCGATACTATGAATCCTCCCCCTCTTCATTCCAAGTTCCCCAGAAGGTCAGGGCCAGACAGATCGTTGTGGCCAGCGAGGAAGAAGCCATCCAGATCTTGAATCAGCTAAAGAAGGGAGAGAATTTTGAGAAATTGGCGATGAAGAAATCCCTGGGGCCCGAAAAGGTCGAGGGTGGGGATTTGGGTTATTTCAGCCAAGGGGAGAGGCCATCCGAATTCGACCATGTCTTCACGATGGAGGTGGGAACGATCAGCGAGGTGATTAAAAGCCCTTATGGGTATCACGTCTTTAAATTGGAGGAAAAGATCGAACCCAGACAGATTCCGTTTGAAGAAGCAAAGTCAGGAATTTTCCAGGAACTCCGCCAGAAGAAAGGGGAGGAGGAATATCAGCGCTGGCTCAAAGGGCTCAAAGGAAAGGCGAAGGTGAAGATCAACCGAAAGTGGCTGAGGTCATAAGAGGAGAACCGTGAAGAGAAAGAGGCTTCTTTTTATAGCAGGATTCATCCTTCTTCTTTTATCCGGAGGGATCTCTTCCAGCAAAGCCGTGGTCGATCGTGTCGTCGCCGTGGTCAATCAGGAAATCATTATGTTCTCCGAGGTCGAGAAGTGGAGTCGTTCCTTCCAAGAGGAGATCCAGTCCGAGGATCGTTTGGAGAGGCGGGAACGAATTCAAGAGGTTTTTCGGAAGGTATTGGAGAAGCTCATTGAGGAGAAGCTGATTGATCAGGAGGCAAAGAAGTTTGGGATCAAAGTGACCAGTAAAGAGATAGAGGGGTCCATCGAGGAGCTGAGGCGCCAAAATGCTGTCGATCAGGAAAATTTTGAGAAACTCTTGGCTGCCGAGGGGCTGACCTTAGAAACCTTAAAGAAGAAGATTGAAAAGAGGATCCTTCGGACGAAGTTAATCCAAGGTGAGGTGAAGGTGGAGTCGAAGGTTGAAGAAAAAGAGTTAAGGGATTTCTATCGGAAGAATATGGATGGGTATCGAATTGATGAATCCTATCGAACCAGCCACATCCTATTCCTTATCCCAAAAGAGGCGACGCTGGAGCAGATTCGAGAAATTCGAAAGAAATGCCAGAGGGTCTTGGAAAAGATCAGGGGAGGAGAGGATTTCGGGGAGATGGCCTTCCTCTCCTCCGAGGATACGGTGAGTCGAAAGGATCGAGGGGACTTGGGTTATTTCAAAAGAGGAGAGCTCCTCCCTGCCCTCGAGAGGGAAGCCATCCGGCTCCGGGTGGGAGAGGTGAGTGGAGTCATTCGAACAGAATTTGGCTTTCATCTGATTAAACTTCTTGATCGAAAAGGCGGAGAACCTCCTCCTTTTGAGGAGATCAAGGAAAAGGTTCAGGCGGATTATTATGATAAGGAGATGGAGAAGGCTTTCCAACAATTTCTCAGCAAACTGAAGGGAAAGTCCATCATCGAGATCAACCTCTAATTAGAAATCCCAAATTCCAAATAGCCTTCATGCTCCAAACAATCTATGTCAAATCCTAATTGAATTCCAAAATGCAAAATTCACATAACCATCCCCCCATCTCCCCATCTCCCCATCCCCCCACCAACAGATCTCTTCCCATCATCGGAATCACAATGGGTGATCCTACCGGCATCGGACCTGAGATCATCGTTAAAGCCCTCTCCACCAAAGAATTGTATCAAGTGTGCCGGCCCATCGTTTTCGGTGATCGAGAAGTACTTTTAAAGGCTGCTGAAATGCAAAGCCTTTCCATCGTAGTCGTCCTCCTCGAGAAGATTCCGGAGGATGGGTACCTTCCCGGAAGAATCTTTCTCTACTCCTTAAGCCAATTAGACCCAGCCTTCCTCCGCTTCGGGCAACCCGACAGGGAGTGCGGGTTGGCAATGGTGAGATATATTGAAGAGGCAGTCAAATGGGTGAGGAGCGGCCAGGTCGATGCCATTACCACATGCCCCATCAACAAGAAGGCCATCAATGAAGCCGGTCATCCTTTCTCAGGCCATACAGAACTTTTAGCCCATTTGGTTCAAGCTCCCTCCGTCGCCATGATGTTTGTGGGATCTCAATGGAAGGTTGTTCTTGTGACGACTCATCTCCCCATTAAAGAGGTTTCAAAATGGATAACAAGGGATCGGGTCCTTTCCACGTTTCGATTGACGGATGAGGGATTGAAGAATTATTTCGAAATCACTCATCCAAAAATCGCTGTCCTCGGTCTCAATCCCCATTGCGGGGAGGAGGGACTCTTGGGAGACGAGGAGAGATTGGAGATTGTCCCAGCCATTATGGAGGCGAGGTTCCAGGGGTTGGAGGTCGAAGGGCCTTTTCCCGCGGACTCTTTTTTTAACCCTTCAAGCCCTAACCCCTTTGATGCGGTGGTTTCAATGTACCATGATCAGGGTCTCATCCCTATGAAGGTGTCCGATTTCAGGGAAGCCATCAATCTTACCTTAGGATTGCCCTTGATCCGAACCTCGGTTGGTCATGGGACAGCCTACGACATTGCCGGGAAAGGATTGGCCGATCCAACCAATCTTATTAAAGCAGTTCAATTAGCCTCTAAATTATCAAAACTAAAAAGAAATTATTAATTCAATGATTTTAGAAAAAGATGTTGACAAAAAAACTGTTTTGGGCTAAAAAACTAATTTGTGAAAATTATCTTTTGAATTCGTCAATACCATCACAGCACTTCGATCCATACTTTCCAAAAGGAGAATAAGATGAGAGACGTAGTCATTGTCAGTGCGGTGAGGACAGCCGTAGGAACCTTTGGAGCCTCTCTGAAGGATGTTCAAGTGGTGAAATTAGGCGCCATTGCCATCAAGGAGGTATTGAGAAAGGCGAGGCTTAAGCCTGTCACAAAGAAAGAGTTGCTGGAAGTAGCTCCGGATATGTTTAAATGGGCGGGGGTGACAGATCTCGAGAAGCCTTATTATCATTGGGATGATAAATCGGAAGAGGTTCAGGTCGATGAAGTAATTATGGGCAACGTCCTTATCGCTGGGCAGGGACAGAACCCCGCACGGCAGGCGATGATTTATGCAGGGGTTCCGAAGGAGACCAATGCCTTTACGATCAACAAGGTTTGTGCCTCAGGTCTGAAAGCGATTGCATTGGGTGCTCAATCCATTCAATTAGGTGAGGCAGATGTCGTGGTGGCAGGCGGAATGGAGAATATGAGTCAGGTTCCTTATGCCTTTCCTCAGGGCCGCTGGGGTGCAAGGATGTTTAACCAGGAGATGGTCGATCTGATGGTTTTCGATGGACTCTTCGAGATCTTTTATGGATATCATATGGGGCTCACGGCGGAGAACATCGCTGAGAAGTTTGGAATTTCAAGGAAGGAGCAGGATGAATTCGGACTGCTTAGCCATCAGAGGGCGAGGGCTGCTATCAAGAACGGAACTTTTAAAGAGGAGATCGTCCCGGTCATCATCCCGCAAAAGAAGGGAGACCCGATCACCTTCGATACGGATGAGAGGCCGATGGATACTTCCTTAGAGAAGATGGCCAAACTGCCCACTGCCTTTAAGCCAGGGGGAACGGTTACGGCAGGAAATGCCTCTGGGATCAACGATGCTGCCGCTGCTGTCCTCTTGATGTCGAGAGAGAAGGCAAAGGCATTGAAACTGGAGCCTCTGGGAACGATTCGTTCCTATGCCTCAGGAGGAGTGGATCCGGCCTATATGGGTCTCGGTCCTATTCCTGCAGTGAGAAAGACTTTGAAAAAGGCGAATGTCTCTCTGAATGACATTGGGCTGATCGAACTGAATGAGGCTTTTGCCTCGCAATCGATCGCGTGTATCCGAGAGCTCAAGTTCGATCTCGAAAAAACGAATGTCAACGGAAGCGGGATCTCTCTCGGCCATCCCATTGGATGCAGCGGGGCGCGGTTGATCGTCACGCTCCTCCACGAAATGAAACGAAGGAAGGTCAATCTCGGTCTTGCCACCCTCTGCATTGGTGGAGGCCAGGGCATGGCCATGGTCATAGAAAAGAGTTAAGAGTTCAGAGTAGAGGCAATTCATGAATTGCCCCTACAGAGTTTCAAGATCGGAGGGGAGATGGAATACAGGAATATTCTGGTATCCTTTGAAGGTGAAATCGGGATCCTCACCATCAATCGGCCCAAGGCCCTCAATGCCCTGAACATCGAGACCCTTGAGGATATCCAGATGGGCCTCCAGGAGGCTAAAAAGAATGCCGCGATGAAGGTTCTTATTGTGACGGGAGCGGGAGAAAAGGCCTTTGTCGCTGGAGCGGATATCACGGAGATGAAAGGAATGAGTTCCCTCGAGGCCCTCAACTTTTCAAGAATGGGCCATCTCACATTAAAGATGATCCAGGACCTGGATCGACCGGTCATTGCAGCGGTCAACGGTTTCGCTCTGGGAGGGGGGACGGAAATCGCCGTGGCTTGTGACTTCATCTATGCCTCTGAAAATGCAAGGTTCGGTCTTCCAGAAGTGACCCTTGGCATCTTCCCTGGTTTCGGAGGAACTCAGAGACTCCCCCGTCTGATCGGAAAAGGGAAAGCGAAGGAGCTCATTTTTTCCGGAAAGATGATCAGCGCCCAGGAAGCCTATCAGATGGGAATTGTGAATCGAGTTGTTCCCCAGGCTTCCCTGATGGAGGAGACGAAGAAAGGTGCTACCCAGATTGCTGGGAATGGAACCGTTGGCGTGAGGCTGGCCAAGATGGTGATCGATGCGGGTTTCAATATGGATCTCACAGAGGCCTGTGCTTTAGAGTCCTATGCCTTCGGAATCGGTTTCACTACCGAAGATCAGAAAGAAGGCATGACAGCCTTCGTCGAAAAGAGAAAACCCAATTTCAAAGGGAGATAAGGAGGAGAAGGTGAAGATCGTAGTCTGTATCAAACAGGTGCCGGACACCACGGACGTGAAGATCAACCCTGAGACGAATACCTTGGTTCGCGAGGGCGTAGCGAGTATTACCAATCCCTTCGATGAGTACGCTGTAGAAGAAGCGCTTCGCATCAAAGAGAAACTTGGGGGAGAAGTCCATGTGATCAGCATGGGCCCTCCTCAGGCCATGGAGATATTGAAGAATGCTCTGGCCGTGGGTGCCGATAAGGTTTATCTGGACTCAGACAGAGCTTTTGCAGGAGCAGACACCCTGGCCACGGCTTACACGCTGGCCAAGACGATCCAGACGATCGGTGATGTGGACTTGGTCATCTGTGGAAAACAAGCCATCGATGGAGACACGGCTCAGGTAGGGCCCGGGGTTGCCACACGTCTGGGATTGCCCCAATTGACCTATGTGTCTAAGGTAAAGGAGATCAACCTCGAGAAGAAGAAGATTATCGTGGAACGGCTGCTTGAAAATGGAAGGGAGGTCGTGGAATCTTCGCTTCCCGCTTTGATGACCGTCGTCAAAGACATCAATGAACCGAGGCTTCCTTCTCTTTTAGGGATCAAGAAAGCGGCCAAGGCTCAGATCCCCACCCTGACCGCAAAGGACATCGGCGCGGATGAAAACCGACTGGGATTAAAAGGATCCCCTACCTGGGTGATGAAGATCTTCTCACCAGAGGCACGGGGGGGAGGGGGCGAAATTTTGAAAGGAGAGTTAACAGAGGTGGTTCCCCTTCTGGTGAAAAAATTGATGGATACAAAGTTGATCAAATAGATTCCAACCCCCCCCCTTTCCCCCCTTTGTTAAAGTCGGTACGACTCGAAACCGAGGGGGGTTGGGGGGATTGAGAGGAGAAGCCAATGGCCAAACTATTGATCGATAGGGATGCCTGTACGGGATGTGAGTCCTGTGTTCCCGCCTGTCCCTTTGGAGCCTTAAGCATGAAAGAAGAGATTGCGGTGGTCGATGAAAAATGCACCTTCTGCGGGGCTTGTGTGGATGTCTGTCCGGTGAGTGCGATCACCCTTGAAAAAGAAGAGAAGGCTGTCACGATTGATATCGCCGCTTATAAAGATGTATGGATTTTTATAGAGCATGAATCTGGTAAAGTCTCAAACGTCTCCTTTGAACTCTTGGGAGAGGGAAGGAAGTTGGCCAATGTAATAGGGTGTAAGTTATGCGGAATACTTTTTGGGGATAAGGAGGCGGTCGATAAATTTGCCAAAGAAGCCATAGCCTATGGAGCTGAAAAAGTCTATACCATGGAGAGCCCTGTGCTCAAGCAGTATCGAACCGATTCCTATGCGAAGGCTGCAGTGGATCTCATCCGGAAATACAAACCTGAGATCGTTCTCTTCGGAGCCACCACACAGGGTCGGGATTTCGCAGGAACCGTTGCCACGACCTTAGAGGCAGGACTCACCGCAGACTGTACAGGTTTGGACATCGATCCCGAAACGAAATACCTTCGACAAACCCGACCCGCCTTCGGTGGAAATATCATGGCCACGATTCTCGACTATCCCAATTACCGACCACAGATGTCAACGGTCCGGCCCAAAGTCTTTGCCATGCCTCCAAGGGATGATTTGAGAAAGGGAGAGGTCATTCGAGAGACCCTGCAGATGGTAGAGGATCAGATCAGGACAAAGGTTCTGGAGTTCATCAAAGGGACGGAGACGGTCAATCTGGTCGATGCAGAAATTATTGTCTCGGGTGGAAGAGGTGTCGCGGGCCCTGAGGGTTTTAAACCGATCCGCGAACTCGCTCAGGTCCTAGGTGCCGCGGTAGGCTCCTCTCGTGCGGCCGTCGACTCAGGCTGGATTCCCTACGAACATCAAGTTGGACAGACCGGTCGCACCGTCAGGCCCAAGATCTATATTGCTTGTGGCATTTCAGGTTCGATTCAGCATCAGGCCGGAATGAAGACATCAGATGTTATCGTTGCCATCAATAAAGACCCTGAGGCTCCCATCTTCAAGATTGCCACCTATGGGGTGGTGGGCGACCTTTTTGCTATCCTTCCGATGATCAAGGAGGAGTTCAAGAAACGATTGGGGCGATAGCCCCGTGCCAGTAGGCAGAAAGCAGAAGGCAGACTGCAGCTAGCCCATGACGCACAGTGAATTTATCCCTATCACCAGCCTATAGCAGACGCCGTCGTTCGCTGGAGGACTACGGCGTCGGGATCCTTCAACCACCTTGATATTTTGTTCTTGATTTTTCCGATTCCTTTCATCATAATGTCAAAAAACCATCTTGGAGGTATGCCGATGATCGTTACCTGTGCCTCCTGTCTTACCAAGTTTAATTTGGACGAATCCAAAATCCCAGCCAAAGGGACAAAGGTTCGTTGTTCCCGATGCCAGCACGTATTCGTCGTCGTTCCTCCTGAGGAGAAGAAGGAAGAGGAGATCACTGAAAATTTCGAATCCTTTATCAAACAACATGAGGAATTGATCGAACCGGGTCAGGCGGAGAGAACAATTCCATCCCAACCGACCGTCGACAAGAAAGAAATGGTGACAGAGGAGGAAGAGGAGCCCTTTCTTTTTTCTGAAAAGGCTGAAGCAAAGAAAGAGCCACTGGTGTTCCCTTCAGAATTTGGAGAAGCAGGAAGGGCCGAGGTCAAGCCTCCCAAACCGAAGAGGATGGCTCGAAGGGAGAAAAGAGGTCCCTCAATGATCTTCGCCCTTATCGTCATCCTGATCCTCTTGGTCTTCGGTGTTTTCTACTTATGGACCGAATTGGGAACAAAGGGCAAACTTGCTACCTTTTTTGAAGAGCCCATGAAGAAGGTCACTGCCTTATGGGATCAGATTTGGGGAGTGAAGCAAGAGGGCCTGACCGTGGGAGATCTGAACCGATATGATGAGAAGGTAGGGGAGGTAACCCTATCGGTGATTGAGGGAAAGGTGAATAATCAATCTCAGTTCGCCAGAAAACATATCAAAATTAAAGTGGTGATTTTTGATCAGAACAAGGACAAAGTGACTGAGAAGGAGACCCTTTGTGGTCTCAACCTCGGTCGGGAAGGGCTAAAGAACCTACCCCCTGAATTTTTTAAAGGGGAGATGTTGATTCAACCGCAACTGGCCAGGGAGATGATCGTCCTTTCCGGGAAAGACGCTCCCTTCATGGTCCTCTTCAAAGACCTATCAAGCCAAGCCAAGGAGTTCAAGGTCGAAATTTCAGACGCCCCCAACCTCTAATCATGCGGATTGCAGATTGCGGAGTGCGGAATCAAACATAGAATTTCAATGTCAACCCCTCTTCATTCCGCAATCCGAATTCCGCATTCCGAATTCATTGGATCCCCTGGACATAAATTTCAATGAGGGTGAGACAGAGGGTCACAACCAGAGGGCCTGCCACGAGTCCGATCAGTCCGAAGGCCTGAATCCCTCCCAGAACCGAAAAGAAGAGGAGCAGAGGATGAATTTTCGTTC
>Ga0184631_10000191_pt1 | contig 12788 bp, 12 predicted proteins | sample PLM4_90_b1_FD_133160 | JGI IMG/M metagenome (GOLD analysis project Ga0184631, IMG submission 133160) | Groundwater sediment microbial communities from an aquifer in East River, Colorado, USA - PLM4_90_b1 | ecosystem: Environmental > Terrestrial > Soil > Riparian zone | place: USA: East River... | reverse complement strand
CTCGTCTGTCCTGGGCGTACCGCTCGGCGGGCTTCCCCATGATGTCACAAAGCTCCGCATCACCATGGAGCACGGCGACAACCGGCCGATCGAGCTTGGCAAGCTGCAGGTGTCTTATTTCGCTCCGGCACTGCTCTTCCTGGCGTCCGCTGCCGGGGAGCACGCGCTCTACGGCGGGAACGAGAAGGTCGGCGCGGCGAAGTACGACCTGACCTTGGTCCAGGCCCACCTGGCAGATGTCCTGCCGAAGACCGTGGAGATGGGGAAAGTCGAATCGGTAAGCTCCGCGGGGTTTAGGAACGCGTTCCTGGGAGCCTTCGAGGACAAAAGCTGGGGGCTCTACGCGGTGCTCGGCGCGGTGACCCTGATCCTGATGATCGTGATCGCCAGGCTCTTCCCGAAGGCGGAAATATCTTAGAAATATCTTAGGGTCTATACTATTGTACTTTTGCTTGAGTTCCGCTGAAATCCCTTCAGACCGCGAGGAGGACATTGGTTCCTACGGTGATTTAACGAATGAGCGAGCCTTTAGCTGTTCACTGCGACAGGGGACCGCTTTTAGGGTGGTATCGGGTGTGGCATCGGGGTCGTTCATGTATTGAGTGTAAAACTGTTGACGATTCGATAGGTAGGGTAGAACGCTTTTTGCGAAACCAGCCGTCTGCCGTGCCGGTATGGCAACAGAGGAATGAATGGATAGATAGAACGATGCCGGTTTAACTTTACGATACCAGCTGCTGAAATATTACACCCTGCTCTGCGCAAGCTTATAAACAAGATCATGATCGCGCCGTCCTACCGCGATGACTACAATGATCACTCGTTTGTCGTCAACCTGATATAGGAGCCGGTAACCTGCGTCCCTCAGTTTGATCTTGTAGCAGTCCGGCATTCCGGACAATCGGGCGGAAGTTACGTGAGGAGAAAGAAGCCGGCCGGCAAGCCGTTTTTTGAACTGCGCTTTGATGCCTTCATCGAGTTTATGCCACTCCTTCAAGGCTGATTCCTTGAATTCGAGCTTATAGCTCATCGAGCGTTACCTTGACGGAGCGCTCGTTTCTGCGCGCCTTCACCAGACGACGGAGTTGGATTTCATCAAGCCGCTCCAGCATCGCCTCGAATGACGCGGCGGGCACAAGATAAGCGGTGGCCCGGTTGTGATTGAGGATTGCCACCGGCTCGCCCTGCGCCTGGGTTATAATGCCTGAGGGGTTTTTCTTTAAATCGCTGATGCTGACCGACGAACGCGCATGAAGTCTTTGCATGATGATCACCTTTCCTGAAATTATGAGACAATTATAGGTCATTATTCAGGTCATTGCAAGGTAATTATCCCGGAGTGGTTGTGTCACACCTGAGTCGAGCATCACTCGGCAGTCTGAAAAACTATATTGATTGTATTTTCGCTGCTGGTATAATATCCTAAATGACGTCTGAGAACGCAGGTAGAGGATCGACGCTTTAAAAAGGAGAATTTTATGAAAGTTATTGCATTCAACGGCAGCGCACGAAAAGACGGAAACACCACCATACTCCTGAACCTGGTCCTTGATGAGCTCAAGGCCGAGGGGATCGAGACGGAAATCTACTCCCTTGCGGGCAAGCCGATCCAGGGCTGCATTGCCTGCTACAAGTGCTTCGAGAAAAAGAACAAGCGCTGCGCCGTGGAAAAGGACATCATCAACGAATGCATCCAGAAGATGGACGAGGCGGACGGCATCCTGCTCGGCTCACCCACCTATTTCGCCGATGTTTCGGCAGGGATGAAGGCGCTGATAGAACGGAGCGGCATGGTGGGGCGCGCGAACGAAGCTCTGTACAAGCGCAAAGTCGGCGCAGGCGTCGTCGCCTGCAGGCGTGCAGGTGCGATCAATGTTTTCAACTCGCTCAACTATTTCTTCACGATCAATGAGATGATCATCCCCGGATCGAGCTACTGGAATATCGGCATGGGAAGGCAGCCCGGCGAGGTCAATAATGATGCCGAAGGCGTGCAGACCATGAAGAACCTGGGTAAGAACATGGCATGGCTGATGAAGAAAATCAATAAATAGAGAATCGTTTTATTCCGCGAACCGTTTCAGGAGGAAACAATAAGTGGATATTCTTGCAGTACTGAATAAACTGGCCCAGCTGGAAAACGAGGCATCGAAACTCTACGAATGGTTTTCCGATCTTTTTGCCCTTGATGAAAAGGCCTCGGCATTTTTTCGAAAGCTCTCGGAAGAGGAGCAATCCCATTACGATCTGGTGAAATATCAGGAACGGATCGTGCGTAAAGCACCGAAGGATTTTGCGGGCGTGGACGTGAACATGGACGCGATCGATAAAACGCTGTCCGCTATCGCGGCCTTTCGGACGACTTCTCCCGCGCTCAAGGACGCCATCCGTTTCGCCCTCGATCTCGAAACCGAGATCGTGGAGAAATATGCGGCAACGGTGATGGACCAGTCGAACAGGGAATTCGCCGCGTTAATGAAGAGTTTGACCACCAGCCTGAAGGAAGACCATTACAAACAGCTGATAAAATTCGCCGGGTCCTACGAATGACCCATGACACGAGAATAAAATTCTTGACAGAAATCTGCGTTTGAGGTAATGTAGACACGTTCGCCGTAATTCTCTTTAAGTCTGGCCCTGTGAGGCCAGGAAGGGTTTGAAATGAGAAACTTTTACAGCACAGTCACGCTTATTCCGCACACACAAGCCTTCTTCCTAATTCGGGGAGAAGGCTTTTTTTCGTCTTATTGCCTCAATGGAGCCTTGAAATGAGCATAAAAGAAAAAGCACTGATCCTCGACAAGACGGGCATTGACCGGGCGCTCACGCGGGTTGCTCATGAGATCCTGGAGAAGAACAAGGGGGCCAGAGACCTTGTTCTTGTCGGCATCCAGCGGGGCGGCGTACATATTGCCAGGCGGCTGGCCGCTAAAATCCACGAGATTGAAAAAGTAGAGGTCCCGGTCGGAAGTCTTGATATTACGATGTACCGCGACGATCTGGCAACGCGCAAGTCCCAGCCTGTGCCGCAGGCCACGGATATAACCTTCGATATCCAAGGCAAGATCATGGTCCTCGTGGACGATGTGGTTTTTACGGGCAGGACCATCCGGGCGGCGCTGAACAGCATCATGGACTACGGCAGGCCGCGCCGCATCCAGCTTGCCGTGCTTGTGGACCGGGGACATCGTGAGTTGCCGATCCGCGCCGACTATGTCGGCAAAAACCTCCCCACGTCGGCTAAAGAGAAGGTGGAAGTGATGCTGGCCGAGGACGGCGGGGAAGAAAAGATCGTGATATTGGGAGAATGAGTGATAAATCCTAAATCCGAATATCTAAACACTAAAAAAATTAAAAGTTTTAAAATTCGAATTTCAAAATTAGTTATTATTTAGGATTTCGTGCTTGGTAATTAGAATTTAAGGATAAAGTATGTCTATAGCCTCCAAAAACCTGCTTGGTATGAAGGGAATGACCGCGGACGAGATCACGCTCATCCTGGACACGGCTGCTACCTTCAAGGACGTATCCGAGCGGGACATCAAGAAGGTGCCGGCGCTCCGCGGGAAGACCGTGATAAACCTCTTTTACGAGGCGAGCACGAGGACGCGAACCTCCTTCGAGCTTGCGGGCAAGCGGCTGTCCGCCGACGTGATCAACATCTCGACCTCGACCAGCAGCGTGGTCAAGGGCGAGACGCTTCTCGACACGGCCCGGAACATCGAGGCCATGAAGTGCGACATGATCATTGTGCGCCACTCCTGTTCAGGCGCTCCGGAATATCTCGCTCAGCGGCTTAAAAGCTCGGTGATCAACGCAGGCGACGGTTTTCATGAGCATCCGACCCAGGCCTTGCTCGATATGTTCACGATCCGGGAAAAACTCGGCAAGCTCAAAGGACTGACCATCACGATCGTCGGAGACATTGCGCACAGCCGCGTGGCACGATCGAACATCCATGGGCTCATTACCATGGGCGCACACGTACGGGTCTGCGGTCCGCCGACCATGATCCCTCCGGGAATTGAAGATTTGGGGGCGAACGTGTACTACGACATGGACAAGGCGGTCGAGGGGACCGATGTGGTCATGATGCTCCGGCTCCAGCTCGAGCGCCAGACCGCAGGGCTCTTCCCGGGTGTGCGTGAGTACGCGGGACTGTATGGTCTCAATCAGTCACGGGTTGAGCGGGCGGCAAAGCATGTCATCGTTATGCACCCCGGCCCCATGAACCGGGGAGTGGAAATATCTTCCGATGTAGCAGACAATCGGTCAGTGATCCTTGATCAGGTGACGAATGGCGTGGCAATCAGGATGGCGGTCATGTTCCTGCTGTCGGGCGGAGCGAAGAATAGTGCGGAGTGACGAGTTCGGAGTTCGGAGTAAAAACGACGTTGAAATCCACTGCACTGTGTGTGGTGAAGAGGTTGAATAGTGAATATATTAATCAAAAACGGATGGGTCCTTGATCCCGCGAATCAGGTGGATGAGAAACTGGACCTTCTGGTGTCCGACGGAAAGATCGCCAAGCTTGGCAAGCCGGGCTCAATTTCAGCAAATGACGCTCAGGTGATCGACGCTGCCCAGAGGCTTGTTGTTCCCGGCCTTATCGACATGCACGTGCATCTTCGGGAACCGGGGTTCGAGTATAAGGAAACGATCGCGACGGGCACGGCCGCGGCAAAGGCGGGAGGATTCACGTCGGTGTGCTGCATGCCGAACACGAGCCCGGTGAATGACAACCGCTCGATCACCGAGTTCATCCTGTCCCAGGCCCGGAATGCTCCGGCGCGGGTCTATCCCATCGGCTCCATCACCAGGGGATCGCTGGGCGAGGAACTGGCCGAGATGGGAGAGTTGCGCGCCGCCGGCTGTTTCGCCCTGTCCGATGACGGCAAGCCGGTGATGAATGCATCGATCATGCGCCGGGCGCTGGAATACTCAAAGATCTTCGACCTGCTTATCATCGCACACTGCGAGGACGTCTCGCTTGCGGCAAAGGGCGTGATGAACGAAGGCGCGGTTTCGACCGAACTCGGTCTCCGCGGCATTTCCCGCGCAGCAGAGGATGTGATGACCGGCCGGGACCTCCTGCTTGCGGAGCTGACGGGGGGCAGGCTGCATATTGCCCATGTGAGCACAATCGGCTCTGTTCGGATGATCAGGGAAGCGAAATTGCGGGGCGTGAAGGTTACGGCCGAGACGTGCCCGCACTACTTTACGTTAACCGATGAAGCGGTACGGGGTTATAATACGATGGCAAAGATGAACCCGCCGCTCCGGACCGCGGCGGATGTTGCCGCGATCAAGCAGGGCCTCCGGGACGGTACCATTGATGTGATCGTAACGGACCATGCGCCGCACGGTATGGATGAGAAAGCAGGCGAGTTCGACTACGCGCCGTTCGGGATCGTGGGGCTTGAGACCTCGCTCGGCCTTACCCTGAAGCTGGTGGATGAAGGCGTTCTGTCGCTTTCCGAAGCTATCAGCAAACTCAGCGCCAATCCGGCAGCGGCTCTCAAGATCGACAAAGGCACGCTCGACATAGGGGCTGATGCGGATATCACGATCATTGATCCTGAGGTCCAATGGACCGTTGATTCGTCACAGTTTAAATCGAAGTCACGGAACACGCCTTTTAACGGTTGGCAGCTCAAGGGAAAAGCAGTGCAGACGATCGTGGGAGGCCGGTTTTAATGCGGAGTGCGGAATGCGGAATGCGGAATAAAATAATTATTGCAATAACCCTTCTTCTGTCGGTAGTCGGGTTTGCTTATGCCGCTCAGGACCAGCAGATCAGTCAGAAAATTGCTGCGCTCGAAAAAATCCAGGGGAAGTTCACGTTCGTGGTTTTGGGGGACAGCCGGACAGGTGACGATCAGTATCGCACACTTGTCAAAATGATCGCTGCGCGGAATCCCGATTTTGTCATAAACACCGGAGACATGATCGCGAAGCCCGGCAATAAAGAACAATGGGCTAATTTCTGGGCCATGTCCAGGCCCATTCCTGCCCCGTATTTCCTGACTGTTGGAAATCATGACGCCCATCCCAAGGCGCTGTTCAGCGAAAGGACTTATAAAAAGCAGGTCGACCTTCCGGGGAATGAGCTCTATTATTCGTTTATTGCGGGCAACTCGCTCTTTATCGTTCTTGATTCATTTATAGATGACCAGGAAAAGAGGATTACCGGCGACCAGCTCACGTGGCTTGAAGGAGTCCTTGCTCGTTCCGGTTTTAAACATAAATTTGTATTTCTCCACCATCCACTCTTCACCGAGGCGGGCAAAGGTCATCACTTCGGCGACTGCCTTGACAAGTATCCGCGGGACCGGGACAGGCTTGAGGCTTTATTCGTGAACTCGAAGGTGGATGCGGTATTCGCCGGCCATGAGCATTTTTATCAGCGAACGTCCGTTGACGGCATTACGCACGTCATTACCGGCGGCGGCGGAGCGCCGATGTATGAAAAAGAAGAGGACGGCGGCTATTATCACTTTATCGGCGTGACCGTGGATGGTGACAAGGTGAGCGCGGAAGTGGTGGACATCAACGGCAAGGTGAGGGATAAATTTTAATGCGGAATGCGGAATGTGGAATGCGGAATAATAAAGAGGCGAAGGCATGAAGAAGGCGATACTTGCATTGGCTGACGGCATGGTATTCGAAGGGCACTCTTTTGGCGCGGAAGGCGAGACCTCCGGTGAGATCGTGTTCAACACGAGCATGACCGGGTATCAGGAAATTCTGACCGATCCCTCGTACAAGGGACAGATCGTTACCATGACCTACCCGCAGATCGGCAACTACGGCGTGAACAGCGAGGATGTGGAATCGGGAAAGCCCTATGTGGAAGGCTTTATCGTGAAGGAGTACCTCGATTTCCCGAGCAACTGGCGGGCGAAGAAGTCACTCAACGGATATCTTGAGGAAAACGGCATTGTGGGTATTCAGGGCATCGATACCCGTGCGCTGACCCGCCACCTTCGTGATTTCGGCGCACAACCGGGAGTTATCACGACGATGGACAAGGCCCCCGAAGAAATTGTCGCCCAAGCACGGACGCTTCCCAAGATGAGCGGCCTTGATCTGGTGAAAGAGGTAACCTGCAAAGCGGCATATACCTGGGATGAAGGCGACTGGGGCCTTGCGGCCGGATATGCGAAAAAGTCATCGTCACGGTACTACGTTGTGGCTTATGATTTCGGCATAAAGAGAAACATCCTCCGGTTGCTCACGAGCGCGGGATGCGATGTGACCGTTGTACCGGCGACCATGCCTGCGAAGGAAGTGCTTGCCATGAAGCCCGACGGCGTATTCCTTTCGAACGGACCGGGTGACCCGGAGCCGGTCACCTATGCTATCGAGAATATCAAAGAGATCCTGGGAAGGAAACCGGTTTTCGGCATCTGCCTTGGGCAGCAACTCCTCGGTCTCGCCCTCGGCGGAAAGACGTACAAGCTGAAGTTCGGCCATCACGGCGGGAACCAGCCGATCATGGACCTTTCCACGCGTAAGGTCGAGATCGCTGCGGAAAATCACGGTTTTGCCGTTGATATGGAATCGGTGAAAGATCAGGTCGTATTGACCCACGTGAACCTGAACGATAATACCTGCGAAGGATTTCAGCACAAAACCCTTCCGGCTTTTTCGGTCCAGTACCATCCCGAGGCGTCACCGGGACCTCACGACAGCAGGTATCTGTTCCAGCGGTTTGTGGATATGATGGAGAAGAATAAAACAAATCCCAAATGACAAATTTCAAATTCCAAATAAATTCCAATTTTCAAAAACCAAACGTTTCGATCATTGATATTTGGGTATTCGATATTATTTGGGATTTGGTGCTTGGGATTTGGTGCTTCGCGTATCTTCGCGCATGATTTCAGAAACGGAATTGCAAAAGCGCATTGAAGCGGCCTATAAACTCCTCGAAGAATGCCGTGTTTGTCCCCGCGAATGCGGCGTGAACCGGTTGAAGAACGACAAGCTCGGCTTCTGCCGGTCAGGGCTGAACCCGGTGCTCGCAAGCGTCAGCGCGCACCACGGTGAAGAGCCGCCGCTCTCGGGCACCAAAGGCTCGGGTACGATATTCTTCACGAACTGCAACCTGAAGTGCGTGTACTGCCAGAATTACCCCATCAGCCAGATGGGAAACGGCGAGGAACGGACCTTGGCCGAGGTTGCCTGCCAGATGCTCTGGCTGCAGGATCAGGGCTGCCATAATCTGAACCTGGTGACGCCCACGCACTTCATGCCGCAGATCCTGAAGTCTCTCGCTCTTGCGCGGGAGCGGGGATTCAATCTGCCGATTGTATACAATACGAGCGGATATGAGTCGGTGGAATCCCTGCGGCTGCTTGACGGCATTGTCGATATTTATCTGCCCGACATGAGGTATTCCGACAACGCCGCGGCGATGAAGTACTCCATCGCCCCGCACTATCCCGAGATTAACCGAGCGGCGATACTCGAGATGTATCGCCAGGTCGGCAATCTTGAGCTTGACAATCACGGGATCTCGAAACGGGGCCTGCTCGTACGGCACCTGGTTCTGCCGGGTGGGATCTCGGGCACCGAGGGTGTGATGAAATTTCTTGCCGAAGAAATTTCGACAAAGGTTTACATCAGCCTCATGGCGCAGTACTTCCCGGCGTACAAGGCGACAGAGTTTAAAGAACTGTCGCGCAGGGTCACTGCCGAGGAGTACCAGGAAGCATGCGAGATCATGGAAAAATACGGGCTGGAGAACGGCTGGGTGCAGGAATTTGAATGAAGCAAATGCTAAACTCGAATATCGAAATCCTAAACAAGCTCGAAATCCGAATGTTTGAAACATTTAGAATTTTGATTTTTTGATATTATTTAGAATTTCGGATTTAGGATTTTTGAATTATTGAGAAGGGGTAAGTGTAGATGCCGAAACGGACAGATATTAAAAAGATTATGATCATCGGCGCGGGACCGATCGTGATCGGCCAAGCCTGTGAATTCGACTACTCGGGAGTGCAGGCTTGCAAGGCGCTCAAGGAAGAAGGGTACGAGATCGTGCTCGTGAATTCGAACCCGGCCACGATCATGACAGACCCTGACATGGCGCACCGCACCTACATCGAGCCGATCACACCGGAGGTGGTCGCGAAGATCATTGAACGCGAGCGGCCCGACGCGCTGCTCCCGACCATGGGCGGCCAGACCGCGCTGAACACGGCGGTGTCCCTGGCCGAATCAGGGGTGCTTGAAAAATATCACGTCGAGCTTATCGGCGCAAAGCTGCCAGCCATCAAAAAAGCGGAAGACCGCGAACTGTTCAAGAAGGCGATGGAAAATATCGGCCTCGATGTGCCGAAGAGCGGCTTCGCCACGACAAAGGAACAGGCCTATGAGATCCTCGAAAAGATCGGCTTTCCCGCCATCCTGCGGCCGGCCTTCACGCTCGGCGGCACCGGCGGCGGCATCGCGTACAACCGCGAGGAATTTACCGACCTGATCACGCGCGGCCTGGAAGCAAGCCCGGTAAGGCAGGTGCTGGTCGAGGAATCGATCATGGGGTGGAAGGAGTTCGAACTCGAGGTCATGCGCGACACCAAGGACAATGTGGTGATCGTCTGTTCCATCGAGAACCTGGACCCCATGGGCATCCATACCGGCGACAGCATCACCGTGGCGCCCGCGCAGACGCTGACGGACAAGGAATACCAGCTCATGCGCGACGCATCGATCAAGATCATCCGTGAGATCGGCGTGGACACCGGAGGGTCGAACATCCAGTTCGGCGTAAATCCGGTGGACGGAAGAATGGTCGTGATCGAGATGAATCCGCGCGTATCGCGGAGCTCTGCGCTCGCGTCCAAGGCCACGGGTTTCGCCATAGCCAAGCTCGCCGCCAAGCTTGCGGTGGGCTTTACCCTTGACGAACTCTTGAACGATATCACCAAGGCCACGCCGGCGTCGTTTGAACCGACCATCGATTACGTGGTCGTGAAGTTTCCCCGCTTTGCTTTCGAGAAGTTCCCCCAGGCCGATGCAACGCTCACGACGCAGATGAAGTCCGTGGGAGAGGCCATGTCCATCGGCAGGACGTTCAAGGAGTCGTTCCAGAAAGCGCTCCGCTCCCTCGAGATCGACCGCTACGGCCTTGAATCCCGCCGGGACCGCGACGGGGATGCCGAACAGGGTATCGCTGATATACGGCAGAAGATCAGCGTGCCGAACTGGGAGAGGATTTGGTATATCGGCGACGGTTTCCGCGCCGGGATGACCGTGGACGAAGTGTTCGATCTTTCCAAGATCGACCCCTGGTTCCTGCACCAGATCAAGCAGATCACTGATATGGAGCTGGAACTCAAAGAACTGGGTTCACGCGTTCTTACCGATAAAACAGCGGCCCTTGACCATCCTCTCAGAAAGGCCAAGGAATACGGGTTCTCCGACCGCAGGCTTGCAAAACTGCTTACTACCAATGAGGAAACGATACGCAAAACGCGCTTTGAACTCGGCATCACGCCGGTGTTCAAGACCGTGGACACCTGCGCCGCGGAATTCGAGGCCCATACGCCCTATCTCTACTCTACGTACGAGAAGCCGTTCTATCAGGTGCGGAGTGCGGAGTGCGGAGTGCGGAATGATGCGATAGCGGAATGCGAGGCTAACCCGACTGGCCGGAAGAAGGTCATCATCCTTGGCGGCGGGCCGAACCGGATCGGGCAGGGAATCGAGTTCGACTACTGCTGCGTCCATGCGGCGTTCGCTCTCAAAGAGGACGACTATGAGACGATCATGGTGAACTGTAATCCCGAGACCGTGAGCACGGACTACGACACGTCGGACCGTTTGTATTTTGAGCCCTTGACACTTGAAGACGTTTTACATATTATACATCGGGAGAATCCCTTCGGCGTGATCGTGCAGTTCGGAGGACAGACACCGCTCAAGCTCGCGGTGCCGCTCGAAAAAGAGGGCGTGCGCATCCTCGGCACAACGCCCGACAGCATTGACCGCGCCGAGGACCGCAAACGATTCAAGGAACTTCTGGACAAACTCGGGTTCTTGCAGGCCGAAAGCGGCACGGCCGTGTCCTGCGACGAAGCAGTGGATGCCGCGAACCGGATCGGTTATCCGGTGATGGTGCGGCCGTCCTATGTGCTCGGCGGCAGGGCCATGGAAATCGTCTATGACGAGGAGAGCGTCAGAAATTACATGTCCCGGGCCGTGAAGGCTTCCCCGGACCGGCCGGTGCTCGTGGATAAGTATCTGGAAGATGCCGTGGAGATGGACGTGGATGCGATCTCGGACGGGACAACCGTGGTCGTCGCAGGCATCATGGAGCACATCGAAGAGGCGGGCGTGCACTCGGGAGACTCGGCGTGCTCGCTCCCGCCGTTCTCGCTTCCGCCGGATATCATTCGCGAGATCGATCGCCAGGCCCGGGCCCTGGCCCTTGAACTCGGGGTGGTCGGACTCATGAATATCCAGTTTGCGGTAAAGGAGGGGAAGGTCTATGTGCTCGAAGTCAATCCTCGGGCGTCGCGGACCGTCCCGTTCGTGAGCAAGGCAATCGGCGTGCCGCTTGCCAAGCTTGCAGCCCGGGTGATGGCAGGCAAAACGCTTGCCGAACTCGGGTTCACCAAAGAGGTGAAAATTAATTACATTGCCGTCAAGGAAGCGGTCTTTCCCTTCGCCAAATTCCCGGGCGTGGACACGCTGCTCGGCCCGGAGATGAAATCAACGGGCGAGGTCATGGGCATTGACGCCGACTTCGGCATGGCGTTTGCCAAGTCCCAGATGGCTGCCGGCAACCCGATGCCCGTGTCGGGCCGGGTGTTCCTGAGCGTGAAAGATAAGGACAAGGCGGGTCTCCATGAAGTAGCGCAGGGTCTGGAACAAGCAGGCTTCTCCATTGTTGCAACACGAGGCACCGCGGACTATTTGCGAAAGCGGGGCATTACCGTTGAGACGGTGAACAAGGTTATGGAGGGGCGGCCTCATATTGTGGACCAGATAACGGACATGCAGGTTGATCTGGTGATCAACACGGTCTACGGCGCCCAGGCGCAGCTGGATTCCTATTCGATCAGACGCACGACGCTGATGAAGGGGATCCCTTATTTTACGACGATATCGGCGGCCAAGGCCGCGGTGCGCGGCATCGCGGCGATCAAAAAAAATCTCTTACAGGTGAAGTCCTTACAGGAGTATCATTCATCATGACGCAGAAGATCCCGATGACCCAGACGGGTTACGATAAGCTCAAAAAGGAACTTGACCACATTGTGAAGGTGGAGCGGGGCAAGAACATCAGGGATATCGAGGAAGCACGGGCCCATGGTGATTTGTCGGAAAACGCCGAGTACCATGCCGCCAAGGAGCGCCAGGGCCATCTGGACGCCAAGAAGCGTGAACTGGAGCAGAAGCTCGCCCATGCCCAGATCATCGACGTGTCGAAGCTGACGAACGAGAAAGTGGTCTTCGGCGCCACGGTGACGCTTTCCGACACCGAATCGGGAGATGTGAAAAAATATACACTCGTGGGGCAGGAAGAAGCGGATTTCAAAAAAGGAAAGATATCCGTCCAGTCTCCCGTGGGCAAGGCGCTCATCAGCCACAAGAAGGGCGATGTGGTGACGATCAAGACACCGGTCAAGACCGTGGAATATGAGATCCAGGAGATAGAGATTGCCATCGAATAGGAGTCACCGGGCTCTCATACTATCGAACAAGCCTGTTGGCAGAGGGTACTTTCGTATCATTCTCAAGGCGCCGGAAGCGGCAGCTGCGGCTCTTCCCGG
>Ga0184631_10000190_pt1 | contig 12842 bp, 5 predicted proteins | sample PLM4_90_b1_FD_133160 | JGI IMG/M metagenome (GOLD analysis project Ga0184631, IMG submission 133160) | Groundwater sediment microbial communities from an aquifer in East River, Colorado, USA - PLM4_90_b1 | ecosystem: Environmental > Terrestrial > Soil > Riparian zone | place: USA: East River... | reverse complement strand
TATGCAACAAAAGATTCTTCAGATTCTTCTGATATTATAGATAATACCTGGGAATATTCTGGTGTAATAGCTGATATCTATTTTGATGAAGATGTTATTGAATTGGTCAATGGTAGTCTTTTAGTATACAATAGCTCTACCCTCGCATATACTCGAGACTATAGTGGTGAGTTTAGAATAGAATTATCAGATTTAGTAATAGGCAATGAAGTCTCTTTAAAGGCAGAAAAGTATACTAAGAGTTTTCAATTCTATATAACTCCTGAAGAGGTATCCCAGAATTATTTTAAGCAATTCGATTCAAATATTATAGCTAAGCCATCTTTTCAAGAATATGTAAAAAAAGAGAAAGCTATTCCTAATGGATATACTGAGGGATATAACATTGTTATAGAAAATGGGGTGGCAGTAATAAAAAATATCACCTCAAAATTTTATAAAAAAGAAAATTCAAAAAACTATAAAAATATAAATATCCATAAATACAGCCTTTTTATCAATGATACTTTTACAGAACAGTTTCAGATAAATGATCCGGAAAGATCCCTGACTATTGATGAGGCAACACAGATATTTATTAAGGATTTTGGGTACACAGGTATCCAGGCTCCCGGATCCAACTATAATATTGCAGTTAATAGAACCGGAGAACTTGTAGAAGATTCTACAAAATCTATTGTACAAGCTATAGATACACAAACAGAACTTTGTGATCAGAGAGCTAATTGCGTGTTAAGCAATTATTATGAGGATTCCAGAAAATACTATATATGGCCTGATGTTCAGTTAACTTCAGGATTTTTCAGCATAACCCATGAATTTGAGGTTATAGATCCTCCAGTGGGAGCTTTTGATGTTGGTGGGTGGTATTATCTGTCCTCTGATCCAAATACTTTTACGATGCCTTTATTGCCCATGCTCGGGAGTAGTGGTAGCCCGGCAGTAATTTCCGATATTGTAATTTATCTAAATGGTCGAATAATATATAATGCGGTCACTTTTCTTGACCCGTGGGCAGGTATCGTGGGATTAAACTTCATACCTCCTTTTGATAGCCATCTGAGAATAGATTATTATTTTGCAAAAAGATACCCAGATCAAGTTTATTATCTTAGGCAGATAAGGAATGAAATTCCAAATCCTACACCAGGAAATCTTCCGGGTATTTTTACAGTTATTGGGATAAGTTCTGTTGTCCCAAGATTGGCATGGCCTTTTGATGTTTCGGATAGCTCTTTGTATGGGGATGATCTCGATTATCAAATGGACAAATTCCCAATACTTAATCAGCGTGGGGAACTTGCTACTGCAGGTGAAATAAGTGTACAAGTAGGAAGTATAATATCTTCTGGCATTTTAAGAGTAATCAATATAGACACAAATCTTAATAAGACTACTCTTAAAAGCATAGATTCTGATTGGACAAATGTTGAAGATGGAGATACGATCGTAATTGTTATTCCCAATTATCTTGATAACACACAAATTTACTATATAGAATCAGTAGATCTTGTGCAGGATACTTGCATAGTCCCTAATCGATTACCAATTCTTGATGCAGAATATCCTTATACAGTAATAAAATTTATTGACCAACTTGGGAGTGTAACAGATACACGCCCATTATTGGGACATATACGGGTTAATTTTCTGCCCCCGGTTAATAGTTACATAAAGTTCAAATATTATTATACGGCTCAAAAGAGAAATTATCTTATGATGCCTGATGCACCTATCGTAAGTGATAGTGCATATTATGGGTCAAGCTCATATACTCCAGATACAATATATAATTCTTCGAATAGATACTCTTTACTCGTCGATCAGAATCCTAATGTAGCAGATCAGCCTTATTGGGATTTTGAAGAGCTACTTAAGATAGGATATCGATATAGAGCTTTTAGCCTTTCTAATTCTTCGGTACTTAACTCAGAGAGAATGATCCTCAATGATTATCAGAAGGGTAAGGGGAGAGCCTCTTTTAATCATGGACCAAGTAACTTGAATAGATTTGGATTAATATTCAGCCCTGAATATCTTTATGATAAAGATAAGAATGTTGTGCTCAATGATAGGTATTTGAATAAAAATCTTCCAGCAGTGACTACTCTAAGTCCCGGTACACCTATATTCCCAAAAACTTATACGGATGATGGTCACCATAAGACCTTTCTACTTCCTATTGAGGTAGACACATATGATCCTGGTTTTGAAGGTGGAATGGATCTTAAGGCTTCATTTTCAATTATTGAGCCGGATAATTCTGGGATAATCGATTATAATAGCATATGTGAATTCACTACTAAGAAAAAGATCAATCTATACTCAGATCTTAAGATAGTAGAGCAGAGTAACGATGGGTATGATGCACCTCTTGCTACTATTGATGATACAGGGACTTCAATTCCTTTTAAATTCACCTATATCGATCAATACTATCCCGATCGTGAAATGCGTATAAACGATTATCTTGACTTTATTAATCAGGTCCCTTCAGAAATACGATATGGGGATATTTGTGTTATTAATGGTTCTGATGTAGTTAAGAGCAAAACTGTGCATTTTAGATCTCTGAATATTGGAGATTTGATCACGATCAAGGATGTTCCTTTCAGAGAGTGGTCTACTATAGCGGATCAATGGCAGATTACGTACAAGGATCTTGATTATACTCTTATTGAGATTATCGATTTTCAAACAGGTAGGTTCAGCAGACCTTATAAGGGTACTTCCGGAGAATATAGTTATATTCTTACACGTAGCAAAACCTATGCTGTTGATGTAGGCCTTGCCGGGGGATATGGTGAAACAGGTTGTTTATATGGAAATGTCCATCGTCAGCTATTTTTGAATAATGCACTTGGTTTCAACTATGGCTTGACTGGAGCACAAGTTTCAATATACCCATATAGTTATAGCAGAGATTTTGCTGATCCGGATCCTGATCCATATCCAAGAAATCCAGATAATCCTTGGATAGGTCACCCTGCAGTATCTTATTATGATATAGAGCCTTCTATTATAGATGGTAAGACATATATTACTAATAGAACAAAGGGAATAACTGGCATCGTCAATACATCCTATATCATAGATGCTGAAGGGCGTTCTGTTGGGTATACTGGTGCAGTAGGGATAACTGGTCCTGTAGGAGCTCTTAATCTTGGAATAACTGGTCCTGTAGAGTACGCTAACCCAAGAATTCTTGAAGGTTATGATATTTATACGATTCCTTCCGGTGATACTGGTATTTATATATCGTATAGTGAGGCGGAATATCGAGTACAGTGGAGAAATTTTGATCAGGATATGATCATAGTAAATCTCGCACCTTACGGCATATTTCAAGAAGATCCAATTAATATGATGGATGATATCGGCGATAATATTCTTATGGCATTTTGGGATGTAAATGCAGGAGATATCCGGGAATTACGTTTCTCAGGTACACTAATAACGTCCACAGAAACTGTATCAGTTAGTGATCTTGCAACTTTATATCCAGGGGGACTTATCCTTTTGACAGCTGATCAAGTGGATGATATAAGAAGATTGTCAAACCCAGTACTGGAGCGTCCACAATATCATTTGAATGACACCAGTTATAAAATTAATAAACTACTGATACGTGAATTAATGCATGATGAATTATCGAGAGTGACCGAAGTTCAGCAATTTATTCCGATAGTGTAATATCAATTAATAATAATCTCTTGATACGAATTACCTTTTATAAGGTTTAGGATAAAATACCAGAAGGATTTTTTTATATGAGCTTCTTTAAGGAAAAGACAAAACGAATGTTAAACATGTTTAGGATTTCCCCAGTTTTAAGGGAAAAAGAGGTAGTATCAGGATTAAAAGGTGAACTGATACTAAAGGCTTATGATATGGCTCAGGATGGTAAACTGGTATATGAATACCGTCATTCTAATATCATAGTCAATACAGCTTCTATTCTCATAGCTCGTCTTCTCAAGAACAGCTCAGAGCCTAACAATGGCATCTCTTACTTATCTGTAGGTAGTGGAAGCGGTGAATGGGATTTGTTTGATCCACCAGCACCTACAACATCAAAGACCTACTTGGAAAATGAATTCTATCGAAAAGCTATAGATATATCTACTTTTGTTCACCCAGAGACCGGTGAACCTACTAATGCTTATACAAACATTGTGGACTATGCTGTTACTTTTGGTGAAGGCGAAGCTGTTGGGCCTATCGTTGAGATGGGTCTTTTTGGTGGGGATGCTACAGCAGAGATTCAATCGGGAACTATGGTCAATTGGAGAACTTTTCCAGTTATCAATAAAACATCTACCATGAGTGTCACGGTTATCTTTAGAATCACTTCGTAAATAGAAAGAATTATGAAGCATCTAATAAAAAATATTAAGTCTTCAAATTGTAAAATACTAGCGCAATTTAAAGTAGGTGACTTATCATATACTTTGAATTCTATAGGAAAAACATCAAATATTTCTATAAATGGTCATGATGTAATTGATTGTAGTGATGCAGATATTGAGTATGATAAGATAGCCCATTTGTTGAAGGATCTTATTATTAAGGGTGCAACAGGAATTAATCCTTCATCGATACAAGCATACATGAGAAAAGACACCAAATTTTCTGATACGATACTTTCCACGTTAAAGAAGAATTTGGATTCTTCAATAAAAATAGTAAATCAATCTATGGAGATTCCAGATACTACCCCGTTAAAGCTTGATCTTGAAGAAGCTTTTGTTCCGGAGAAATTCCTATTAAAGATAAAAGAGTTTTCTCAGGCGCTCCATGATATAAATGAGACTTTGAAAGTTTGCCGGGAAGATATCATGATGATATCTTGCGGTAGATTAGTAAATACAATGTGGGGTGCTAAGCCTACTCAGCGGATATTGGAGAACATGAAAAGTACCGTAGCTGAGGATGAAAATTGGGAAAGAGTAGAATTTTATGTAAACATGATTATTAAATCTATAGGCAGATTGACACATAAGCTTGATGCATCGTTGTTTGACGTCTGTGATGAAGAAAAAAAGGTAGTAAATACGGTATTGATCCCGAATATCTTGCAGAGTTTTGAAAAAGTAAAGATGATAGTGTCAAATGTACTTAAGATGCTATCAAGTTTTGTCAATATTGATGAGGTATTTAAAAAGAATACTTCATACCCAGCTAACTGGTTTATAAATGCGGATATGTTTGAAGACATTAAATTGGACTATATGAATCTTGTTCTGTTTGCTCTTAAGATACCTCGTTTTGAGCAGGAACTTTTGTATCCACTCGATATGATGAGACATAGCTTTATAACTAAAGATGAAATAAGGTAATAACGATGTCAGATTTTTACGGCAATGAACAGAATCGTGTTTTAGATGTTAAAGATAGAAACTTGGATAATGTTGTTTTCCAGTACAAGCATCCACCTCTGACATCTGAATGGAATTTAATAAATCAAATAGGTAATGAAAAGATTCAGAACTTAACTAAAATGTCATTGCCTTCGGGATGGTTACACATAGATGATATTTTACAAGATGCCCCCGAGTCTAATGCTCGTACTGGGTCTGTTATATGTTCATCAAATTATACTGCTACTACTTTTAAGTTATTTTCTTTAAACAATAATTATGCTATAGTTAATGGGTGGCCTTTACTTGTGCAAGGTTTTGGTCCAGGTAGTACTCTTGATAATAATGTAATACTATTAGATGAGACTGCTAATCAGAATAATAACTTTGTATTTCTCGAAGTTTGGCGAAAATTAGTTGGAACTAATGATCCTATTTATAAATACGGTAATGTTAACTTGCCCTATTCTGATAATGAAATTGAATGGGATGTTATAGGTTGTGAAACAACTAAACGTGTTCAGATTCAATACCGTATAAGATCTGTAAAGGTATCAGGACTATCAGACTGTACTAAAGAAATTTTAGATAATCCAGGTATCATTCCTATCGGTGGGAGAACCAGTCCTGCTCTTCTTAGTAGCTTTGGTAAGTTTGGACCTTCAGATCCAGGTTTGTACATAGCAGGGGATGGCTCAGACCAAAGCAAAGAGTATCTAAATACTGTTGATGGTTATGTATATGCTATACCTATGTTTGTGGTATATAGAAGATCCTTATCAGATAATAAATTTATTGCTACTAACATCAATAGCACAATGGTTACAAAAGAGATGAGCCTTGAAGGCTTTCGATCTGATCGCCCTGATAATAAATTGTCGGATATCATTTATAAAAATGATATAGTAGACGTGCGTCATCGTGTTATGGTCTCCGATGATGTTAAAAATGTAGTAGATGCTACGATTAGCAAGTTACTGGCGGGGGAGCTTACCACTGCATATAAAAAGTATACTGGTGATTGTGTCAATGCGCTTTCAGGTGGAAACACCTTAATGAAGGTAGAGCGGCTTAATAGTATCAGTGGAGATAATATCCCTGATATTGGTGTAGGGTCTAATACCCAGAATAATGTTTTCAAACGTCGAGCTTTCAGCAACGCTGAAGTTACACATAGTAATAATGTCGTTCAGATTGCTAATGTAGGGACATGGGTAGCGGGAACTTTTACTATAACGTCAAGAGTAACATTTCCCTCTGGTGAGATATTATCTGTTGATGGATTTTATTCTCACACCTACGGAACTGTTACGGGGGTTACTTCCGATGGAATTAATATCACTATAGCAGGAGATAGTTCTATAGTTGGAACTGCTTATGACCTGTTTATGGAATTTACTTTTAAATACAACTCCTCTTCAAATGGTTTTGGGGATGTCCCAAAAGAGTTTATTGAAGTTAACAAAAATGATATGTTAGCAATTGCTACAAAAGATGCTGATATCAATTTAAAATTCAATAATGCAAATGAGCTTCTTAACTTTGGAGCAAGTTCTGGTGAGCCCGGTTATCCCGGGGACATCAATATATCAGATAGAGTGCATTACTGTGGCGGAAGCTACATGGAAAATTCAGATATAGGTCATGAGCTTATTTTGACCAGAACAGCTATAAATGGCATAGTAAATTTATCTCTTACAAATTATAAGTATAATCAATATTCTATCCTTGGAGTAAAGTCCGTAGATGCTTCACCATATTTGGAAAACTTGGTATCATTTAATGTTACTTTAACAAGTGGCTCTTGTATCATTACAATAAGCTCTTTATTGTCTAACCCGAGTTATCCTGTAATAATAAGACTCTACACAGGTAGTGCTGTTGGAGCGTATTCGGTAGCTGATTCCTTTAAGATGTTTGATCTCTCAAAGCAGGGTAGGGGAATCATTGATACTTATGAAATGATAATGGTAGATGCGACTTTAATATCTGGTAAATATGTAATTGATACGGGTAATAAGCCTATCATAAAAATAGCCACAATGTCAACTATTGTTGTGGCATCCCCTATTGACTATACAATAGGATTACCTTTTGTATTTAATAGCTCTGGGGAGATGGTAACCATCGATCCTACTATAAATGATATGCTTCCTATATTTTATGGCGCGGAGTATACCGATGATTGGCTACCTACAAAGATAAAGATAGAGATAACCAGTTTAACAGGTCCAATTAAAGTCCCTGTCCTTGTTCAGAGTTATGTGGCATCTATAGAAGTACCATATAACTTCTATTATTTGACTGTTCCCTATCAGGGAATTCTTAATACAATAGATAACTCTCCTTCTGGTTATAATGTTCATGGTAAAATAATAGGTGAAAGCTCAGCGGTTATATCCTCTTCTGGTTCAGGAGCGATAATCAACTATGCATATAAAGAAGGTCTGGCTATTTTCGTGCAAAATGATCGAGCAATAGTTGGTGTAGGTACTCTATGGAATTCTTATGTACAAGTTGGTGATTACATTAGAAAAGATGGAACACCTTTCTATTATAAAATTACCTATGTAGAGGATGAATTACTTCAGATTTCTGAGGTATATAAGGAAGTAGTTGAGACTGGGGAGGAAAGCGGTACAACATACGAGATAACTCGTTTTGATATTCCAAATTCTGTGATCTCTAATATAGTGGACCGTCTTCCTGCATTTAGTATCGATTCCCTGGAATATATCCCAGATTATACTTGTTATTCTGATGCTTTGGAATATTCAGATGGTCCGAATGACCTTATCAATGTTTCAGCGAGGAATAAACTTCAGGATCCTCTGAATGCTCTAACAAATGACTATTTTTTGGGTCAGGGTACCAGTGCAAAGCGTGGTAGAAATGACATTAAAATGACTGTAGGCGGAAATCCAGTATTTAAAGTGGGTAGTGGGAGACCCTATATAATTTATCCTGAAACATATACTGTACCTACAGGCCATAATAAGAAAGTGTATCAGTTCTTTTTATTCATGAGATCTGGGATGAATTACCACAGTAATTCAGACCTTATGGGTAGGTTATATCTTATGGTTGTCGCCGGTGAAACTAAGAACAATACCAGAAATTACTTGAATCCATTTTCTGATAAAGATGTCGTTGATATTTTTGAGCTGGTTGGAAGACCGATCATTAGAGGATAATGTCAACTACCCACGGATTTATCCGTGGGTTTGGATCGTGAGATTCAGGGTAAGAGTTGATTAGAGGGTAAAAGAGAAATCTTATGCAGAAGTTTAAAGCAAAGTTAAAGAACGCACCAAGGGATGCTCCACAAGTTCCTTGCTCTGCAAATCCTGTATTAAACAGAGATCAAAGTCTCAGTGTACAGAATAAAGTACGGGCTTTAAACAACCTCGAAGTGGATCTACGCCAACATAAGGGCGAACAGGGCTCGAGTGTTCCTGTTATTGTTTATGTACTTAATCAATGGGGTAAATCGTTGATGCCTTGTTCTGCAAGAAAAGCAAGAATTTTACTTAAAAAAGGAGATGCACATGTCGTAAAAACGAATCCATTTTTTGTTATTCAACTAAATCGTGCAAGTGGTGAACAAGTACAAGAATGTTATTTAGGTATTGATTCAGGTTCAAAGAATATTGGATTTTCAGTAATCACAGATATGAAAGAAATTGTAGCAGGCACTTTGATTTTAGACAATAAAACTTCTGATAGGCTTGCTGAAAGAAGAATGTATCGTAGAGGACGCAGAAATAGATTGTGGTATCGCAAACCAAGGTTTAACAATAGAACCAAAAAACAGGGTTGGCTACCACCATCAACGCAGAGAAGATTTGATACTCATATTACTTTAATTAATAAGTTAAAGCAATTGCTATCGATTAAAAATATTATAATCGAAGTCGGAAACTTTGATATTCAAAAGATAGAGAATCCTGATATCTCGGGGATTCAGTATCAGCAGGGATCAATGTATGAATATCAAAATATGCGTAGTTTTTTAATGGCACGAGAGAATGGGAAATGTCAAATATGTGGAAAAAAATTCAGCAAAGGTAATTCATCTCATATACATCATATTATTTCACGAAGCGATGGTGGTACTGATAGAGAAAAGAATTTAGCCTTAGTCCACGAGTCTTGTCATAAAAAGTTACATAAAAACAAGTCTTTTAATTTGCTAAAAAAGAATAAGACATATAAAGATGCAACTTTTATGTCAATAATTAGATGGAAGTTTAGAGAATTATTGTCGGAATGCAAACTGGCATATGGAAATGAGACTTTTGTTAAAAGAAATATTTTAAGGCTTGAAAAAACACATTATAATGATGCTTTTGTTATTGCTGGTGGCAATAATCAAATTAAAGTTCAACCAATTATCTTAAAACAAAAACATAAAAATAATAGAGTTTTACAGCTTAATAGAAATGGATTTAAACCATCAATTCGTAGGCAAAGATATTCTATACAACCATACGATACAATAACTGTAGGCGATAAAAAGTATGTAGTAAAAGGTTGCCATAGTTATGGCAAAAGTATTGTTTGTACAGATGGTATAAACAATTTTGATTTTGGTATTAAAAAAATAAAAAAAGTGTTTCACACTCAAACAATTTACTAAAGGGCGAAAATTTATCCCACGGTTAAAGACGTTTCGCTCTGTGGGTTTCCTTTTCGCAGAAGACCATGATAAATAGAAAAATTTTAAATAATGTTCTGAGAAATGTAATAGCTGGGAAAGAAGTACCACCACAGAGTGCTCCAGTTCCTGAGTTAGATAATCCAGCTTTATTGCCAGAGGCCCCAGTACAAGACTCACTGGCACCGGCACCAGATATGAATGTAGATAAGCCAGTTACGAGGAAAAGGTATTATTATTATAATGCTCTTCCTTCAAATAGCATAAATTTTAAAGGTATTATAAGCATTCTGGAAGATAGTAATAAGAATGAACAAAGACTTAGTCTTGTAAACAGCCTTAAGGGTGGGAACCATGGTAAATACTTTGCAGATTATTTTATCTGGCTTAAAGTAGTAATATCCACAACTCAATATTCTCAGGATGGTAAATCTTTAGTAGTCTATGAAGTTATGCTAAATCCTGATGGGACAAAGAGTGAGGGTACCGCTAATATTTATCCAAAAGATTCTAACGTTACACCAGAGGTATTTGAAAATGATATCAGTCTCTTTCCTAATAGTAGCTCAGGTATTATTGCCATAGATAACTCAGGAGAATCTGTTTATTGTAATGTAAAAGAATCTCCCAGTAATATAGTTAATATCCTCTTGAATGGTGGCGTGCCTCCAAAAGGACAACTTCCTCCTTTAAATTATCAGAATTTTTTTGGTGTTTTCGATGAGTTTAGAATTTGGTCTTTAAATATGAATCAATTAGTTTATCCTGATCATAGCATACCAAAAACTGATGGTGTACCAGGTGGGCATTATATGGGTGGTCCTGAATATTTCAACAAGATAGTTGGACCATATCTTCCGGATATTCAGCAAAAAGCGCAACCTCAGCAACCTTCTTTAAAGGATAAAGCTGAACAGCAGCCTCCTACTGAAAAATCCCCTTTTGAACCCGTGGATGAGCAAAATGAGGGTAGAGTAAAGGGGGATATGTTAGATAAACCAACAGGGAGTCCTATGGAAAATAGTCCTAATAATAAAAGATTTTCATCCGACGCATATAAAATGAAGCGAATGGCTCGAAAAGTTCTCGCGGGATATCTCGAAGAGGAAGCTTCTACTGAAGAGGATGCAGCAATGAGCATGTCCCAAGGTACTGGGGGCTCTATTGGGGGTACTAGCGGAGTTGCAAAAGACTTATATGAAGAATCAGAACAGCACACAAAAGCTGGTAAAAAATTAAAAAGTGTCGCTGATGAACTGGCACGAATGGATCGATAACTTATTTCTGTAATGATATTGACAACAAATTCCTCAGTATGTAGATTTATCTAAGATAATTTTGAAAATATTTTAAAAGTGCTGTAACTTTTTATTACGCACGTTAGGGTTTGATAATGGATTTAAAGTATATTATTTAGGATCTTATAGTCTGAATAAAATCTTATATACCCATTAGCATAAAACGATTATTTTTTTGGAAATTTTTTAGTTGCCTATCAAATCTTATAGATTTGATGGAGTTGTTTATGGAAACTTAAACAGGGAATACCTTATATGGCTGGTTTTTCTAACAGGCCTTCTAATTACCCATTCCTACAAAAACTTCGCCTGGCAAAAAAAGCAAGTCTTAAACCCTGCTCATATCTTAAACCAACTACGCAATTAAGAGATTATCAGGTTATAGGAGTTCTCCACTTCTTATCCCTTTCTCGAATGATTCTCGGAGATGGCGTCGGACTTGGAAAAACTTTGCAGATGATAACAGCATTTGTCTACAGACTCACATCAGAACCAAATCTTAAGTTGTTAGTAGTTACTCCAAAATCGGCTATGGCACAATGGGCTGAAGAATTTGAAAAGTTTTGCAGTGGGATTACTACGCATGTTTTGACTAATGATTATGGTGAAGTTCGGTATAAGGATAAGTCCGGAAAAATACAGAGTAAAGAAGAATATGGAAAAATTGAAGATCTTAAAGCTGCTGGAAAAAAGTGTCGTACTATAAGTGGTTTTGAGGCACGGAAAGCTCAGTATACGACTGTTGATGCTCACGTATTAATAGTTAATTACCATGCAGTGCAAGAAGATTATACCTTCCTTGCTGAAAATCGTGGACCAGTATTTCAGATAGCTTTTGATGAGGCCCAAGAGTTCAAAAATATGAAAACCAAAACTTGGTTTGGTGCCAGTGAATTATCGAGTAAAGCTAAATACTGCTATGGGATGTCTGCCACTATCATAAAGAACAGGCTGGAAGAAGCTTATTATATCTACCGTGTGATCGTGCCTGGTCTCTTCCCGGGCAAAATAAAGTTTTTTTCAGAATATACTGTTCGTAAAAAGATTACCAGATGGGATAAGGGTAGAAAACGTTACTTCAATAAAGTAGTTGGATATAAGAATCTTACTCAATTCAAAGATACTATTGATCCGTTCTTTCTTCTTCGTAGAACACGGGATGTCGCCAGTGAACTCCCTCATCTTATATCCAGAAAACTTGTTCTTGAGATGTCAGAAGCTCAGAAGCAACTTTACCGTAAGGCTCTAAGCGGAGAACTCTATCAGAGATTAATAAAAGAGAAATATTTTAAGTTTGAAGAATATGCAAATAGCAAAATAGAAGATCTTACTGACAAAGAAAGTAAGATGTATGAGCTACTAAAAATAAAATATGAAGAATCGCTGACAAAAGAGGGCATGGCTAAAAATAAGATAGCATCTTTGTCTTATTGTCAGCTTGTCTCAAATGGTCCTGGATGGCTTAATGAGGATGGTGAAAGTTCAAAGGAGACTGAATTCCGCAGACTCTTTGATCAAGAGCTTTCT
>Ga0184631_10000189_pt1 | contig 12858 bp, 10 predicted proteins | sample PLM4_90_b1_FD_133160 | JGI IMG/M metagenome (GOLD analysis project Ga0184631, IMG submission 133160) | Groundwater sediment microbial communities from an aquifer in East River, Colorado, USA - PLM4_90_b1 | ecosystem: Environmental > Terrestrial > Soil > Riparian zone | place: USA: East River... | reverse complement strand
TTGAAAAGCAATTCTAGAAAAATTCTATACTCCCCGAATTTTCTTGATATTCACCAAATTAAAGGCCGTCATCGACACACTAGCTTAAATTATATTATTAAAGCTTACTCGGACAAGGTTAAGTTAAGGAAAAATGAACATAAGGGAATAAAATGGTTTACCAAAAAAGAGTTAAATAATCCTTTTTATAAAATCGAAAAAGACGTAAAATATTTTTGTCTAAAAGCCATTGAAACCGTTAACAAAAATGATTAATTTTATTCAAACTCAACTATTATTTTACCTTGCAATCTTCCTGGTTCTTTTTGTCCCCGGTTATTTTTTGTTGCTTGCTATTGAATCAAAAAGGAAATTGTTCAGCTCGCTGGAACGGATGATTTTTTCCTTTGGTTTCAGCATTATCATCATAGATCTCCTGATGATGCTAATGGGAAAAGCGGGAATATTATTTAATAAAATTTCCATAATTGCTGCCATTTTATTATTTTCCGCCATCTGCTACGCCATTCATAAAATCATAAAAAATAAATCTCCTGATGAATCCGAAGAAAAAATATTCGATTTCTCCAAAAATCAAAAAATCCTGATAATAATTCTGCTTTTCCTGACAATTTTCATCAAGACTGCTTATCTTAAAAATTCCATCTTCCCCACTTCCACCGACCTTGGACACCATATGTATTGGTCAAAAACAATTTCGGAAACCGGAAAACTTCCCATTTATCAGGAAAGCGATATTGTTCAGGTTGATGGAAAATATCAGGTGAGCCAGCCGCAAAATATCGCCGATTTTATCATCGGAGAACATTTAATTTTCTCCGCCATAAATTTAATTTCCGGAATTAATTTCATTTCCTATTTTCCCGCTTTGATATTATTTCTAATCCACATTGCCGGAATCCTGGCGATTTTTATCCTGACCTTAAGACTATTCAGAAGCTATACTTTTGGAAAAAACGCAGCTATTTTATCACTGTTTCTTATGGGACCGCTCTATGCCATTTCCTCATCGCAAGCTAAATTTGTCAGCGGGGGAGTAATCGGAAATACAATAGGGAACTTGCTAATCCCCTTCGCGGTATACTTTCTCTTCCGCGCCCTCAAAGAAAAAAACTCTGCTCTTTTGTCTTTATCGCTGCTCTCCGCTCTCGGAATGGTTTATACGCATCATCTGACGGCATTGATTTTCATTTTCATCTTTATTTTCACTGCAATTATTTTCTCAATTTTAAATTACGATAAATTATCTTCTTATTTCAAAGAATGGCTGAAAATAATATTCAGGCCCCAGATAATCGCGTTCATTATCATCTCAATTTTATTTGTTTTCGCAGTTTATACGCCGACTTATCTCAATACTAAGGCAATTGGAACCGCAGTTGGCGGACCATCCAAAGAAACCCGCGCCGGACTTACTTTCAATCAGCTCAAAACAACTGCCGGAGAAGCCAGAATGGTTTTCGGGCTTATTGGAATAATCATTCTTCTGGCAATCAAAAAGAGGAAAGAATACGAAAATGCTTTCATCCTCGGTTGGTGCATTTCAATTTTGATTATGTCATTAAAGCCTCAATGGCTACTTCTCGATTTGCCCTCAGCTCGAATCGCCAATTATATTTCTTTTCCGCTGGCAATTTCCGGCGCCTTCGCCTTGGCTTATCTTTTTGAGAAAATTAAGTCTTCGGATAACAAATATTTTTTAAGTTCAAAAATTATTGTTTCTTGTTTTTTGTTGCTTGTTTCTTTCGCTTTAGCCAATGGTTTTTATGATAATTCCCAATCAATAAAAGCCCAGAGCAGCTATCAAAAAGCGATGCAGACAATAAATGCATCGGATTATGCTGCTAAAAATTCGAGCGAAAAAGAGCTGGTTGTTAAAGATCACAATTACATTACGGCAGATTCCTGGATAAAATTATCTTTTATGGAGGGTTACAATTATCCGTTTTCCAGAGGATATTTTAAGCGTTATGAAGATGCAACTAATCCGCGCGAAATGTGCACCCTTTGGATGATATCTGAACCGAATACCGCTAACGGGCAAAAATGTTTCAATGATTTGGGAGTTAATTTCGCGATGGCGAATCCGGCATTCGACAGTGCGCAGTTCCAAAAATCAGAAGGATTCTGGCAAGTTTATTCAGGAAAGGAAATAAATATTTATTACAGAAATAAATGAAAAAAATTATAAGCTCACTAATAATACCTCTGGTTCTGAGCTTCTTGTTTTTAGCTTATACTGAAACCAGACAGCAATCTCCGGATTCCCAAAACTGGTGGGTGGTTTATTTTTCCAATCCCAAAGATGAAAGCCTGAATTTTGTGATTGAAAATAACAGCGACAAGAATAACTTTCACTACACCATTTCATTAGACAAAGATTTAATAAAAGAAGCTGACATTGAAATAAACAAGGGGATAAGAAAGAAAATTCCAGTAACTATTGAAAATTCTGAAGGCAAGAAGATTACTATCCGAGTAAGTGTTGGCGCTGATATCAAAGAGATTTACAAAAATTTTGGGAAATAAAAAAGCCACTGACGTTGCGAATGGCTAAGGAGTTGGGTGGCAAGGGCAGGTCGCTTTTTTGCATTGCCTCTTTGTGAAAGCAACGCTCTGAAGCGGGGTTGCCCTTGCCACCATGAGACTGAGTGATATGACATTAACATACCCTTTTTCTATAAAACCTGTCAAGTATAACTTTCTAGTAACATAATAAATTTCTTAAACGAGCAAAAAAATATGTATCTGCCGAACAACGAAACTATGTCTGCCAGAAACGGAAAAAAAATACTTTTCGTCACTCGCCCGATTTGTCCGCCTTGGGATGAAGCTTCCAAGAATTTTGCCTATTATTTAGCTAGAAATACCAAAGGATTCGAAATCCATCTCCTCACTAATGGAATTCTGCCAAATCTTCCGAAAAATATTATCCAGGAAAATATTTACAACTCAAGTGATTTCGGATTATCACAAAAAATAAAACTTTTAAAATTCTTGCGAAAAAACAGGAACAATTTCCATATCATCCATTATCTTTTCACGCCAACTAAGCAAACTTCCCTTTTGATAAAAAATTTCGCGAAAGGCAATTCCAAAACAATACAAACCATTGCTACTCTTCGAGAAGACCTGTATTCCAACGGCGATTTAAAAAAAATACTTTTCGCCGATTCAATCATTACCTATTCAGATTATTCAAAAAATAAATTGGAAAATATTGGTTTTAAAAATATTGAAAGGATTTACCCCGGAATAGATTTGGACTTGTATTCCCCTGCTTCGAAAGATCCTGAAATGGTGCAAAGCTTCGGTATAAAGCCTAGCGATTTCGTCGTTACCTATCACGGAGAGCTCACTCGGCTGGGAGGAATAGACAATTTGGTAAATATGCTGGTTTTAAAATCAGAAATAATAAAACAAAAAAATATAAAAATAATCTTGGCTTGCCGGGTGAAGAACGAGGTAGACCGCAAGAAAAAGGAAGAAATTTCTGAAATCTTCAGAAAAAATAATTTGGAAAATTATCTGGAGCTTTATGTAAAACTTCCGGAAACATTCACTACATTGGAGAAAATTTACAATCTGGCCGACGTTGTTTTATTTCCGGTTGAAAATATGAACGGCAAATTTGATGTTCCCCTGGTTGTTGTTGAAGCGATGGCTTGCGAAAAACCGGTGATCATTTCCGATTTGCCGATTTTCAAAGAGTTCGCAAATGAGCAAAATTCTGTTAAAATAGAAGCAGGAAATATGGAAAAACTTTTCCAGGTTATTTTGGATATTAAGGAAAATCCGGAACGATACGCTGAAATTGGAAAAAACGCCAGAAAGTTTGTGGAAGAAAATTTCGATATCAGAAAAATTGCGGAAAAATATCAAAAAATATATGGGGAATTATAAGATAACAGCTATCTCTCCGCATAAAAAAGAATTCCAAACTCCCGAAATGAAAATTCCGGTTCTTTTTCACGCTTCGGAAAATCTGCTTCCCGATGAGGAAACTTTTGAAAAACTGGAAAAATTAGCCCAGGACCCAAGAATGTTCCACCATATTGCCGCTATGAGCGATATTCATTCCAAAAAAGGGCGCAAGGTTCCGACCGGAACAGTAGCGGCCAGCAAAAATTTTCTTTTTCCCCAAATCAATGACACCGCTCCTAATTGCGGAATGAGATTCCTGAAAACCGAGCTTAATGAACAAAACATCACTCCCGAAAAAATAGACGAGCTTTTTAAGGAATTGGTAAAATCCGTTCCAACCAAAAAATATTTCGGAGAAAAAATTCCTTCCTCCTTGGCTCTGGAAATCTGCAAAAATGGAATTGCTCCAGTAGCGGAATATTTCAAAACCAAGACTAAAAATGAAATTGAAAATACCTACAAAAAAGGAAGCTCTTTTGGTGATGAACATCCGACCAACCGGGAAATTTTCGATGTGATTCCGAAATTATTTCTGAAAATCGGTTCGAAAAGGCTGGGAATTTTGGGCGCAGCCGGCAATCACTTTTTGGACTTAATGAAAATTACCGAGATAAAAGATTCCGTCATTGCTCAAAAGTTCGGTCTCTATCCGGGACAATATATTTTTCTCATTCACACCGGATCGGGACTTATGGGACAATATGTTTCTTATATGTTCACTCCGAAAATTAAAGAACACAAAAGCCAGAAGCTGATGCTGGACTTTGGAAAAATTACTTTTGACAGCCAGCTTAAGAAAGTTTACCGCCATCTTTTCCAAAAAATAAAAAGTTATCAGAATAGGGAAGATTTTTTCGGATATGACGACCAAAGCCTGGAAGGAAGAATGTTTTGGAGAGCTTACCGAGCTGCCGCTAACTTCGGATTTGCCAATCGGACAATCATTACCCATAATATTCAAAAATCAATGGAAAAAATTCTGGGACATGAAGTCGGAATGGACCTTCTCTATGATACTCCGCACATTTCCATTGAAAGAGAAAATCATTTCGGCGAAGATGTTTGGATCCATCGAAATGGATCCGTGAGAGCCAACGGAACAGAAAAAATGAAAGACCATTCAATTTTTGGAGCCACAGGAGAACCGATCTTTATTCCGTCTTCAATGACTACTCCCGCTTACATCGGCGTCGGAACCGATGAAAATGAATCGACATTTTTCTCCGCTCCGCACGGAACCGGAAGGAGAAAAGAATCGGAAGCCGACACTCCGAAAAACAAAAAAGAACTCATCAGAAAAGTGGAGTCCAAAAATGTGAAATTATACAACGCTGCCTCCAGGGGAGTCATCTTACAGGACAGCGCGTATTATAAGGATATAGAAGAAGTAATTGGCGGAATGGTGGAAAATAAAACCATCGGAGTTGTGGCAAAAATGCAGCCGGTAGCGGTGCTAATGTATTAAAAAAATGAAAAATATTTCAATTTCCGGTTTGGATGGCAGCGGAAAATCTACTCAAATCCAGCTGCTCAAAAATTATTTGGAATCGCAGGGAAAGCGGGTTTTCTATTTTCACGCTATTCAATTTGGAATCGCCAATAAAATATCGGGGTTATTCTCAAAAAAATCGAGTTTTAAAAAAAATAAAAGCATTGCTTCGGCAAATTTTTTTCAAATTTGGCTTCGGGAAATATTTTTAAAAATAGACATCTTCCGATTTGAAAAACTGGTTAAAAAACTAGAAAAAGAAGGCTACGATTACTTGCTCACTGACAGATATTTTTATGACAGCATTATTAATATTGAATATCTCTCCGAAAACAGCAACCTATCCGCCGCAAAAATAACTAAGCCGAGTATTGCAATATACCTACAAACTGATCCGAAAATGATAATGCAACGCGAAAAAAAGCCTGACCAAGGGATCGAATATCTGCAAAAGAAAAAGGAAATTTACGATAGATATGCAAAAATTTGGAATTTGAAAATCATTGACGGAAACAGGAGCAAGGAAGAAATTTTTGAAGAAATAAAAAAAGAGGGTCATTTTCAGAAAATAACCCTCTCTAACTCTCTGATTTAAAAAATTCATTTTTATCTTACGATGATCTCCCGTTTCCTCCTGTTGTTGTATTCGATAAAAATACTATTTCCATCATTTTTTAGCGTTCCGATCTTGTGCCCATTTCTCCACACCTCTACTGATCGGGTAACTCGCATAAATGGATGGCCGGCACTTTCAAGTTTCCTTTCGTCAACGAACAATTTTATTTCCATAACTTCACTCTCCTTATTTTATTTATTGAAAATATTTTCAATCTGTAACAATAGCATTAATTATATTAAATGTCAAGTCAATCGCAAAAAATAGCTAAATCCGCCTTGTGGGTCACGTTTTCGGAGATTTTGTTCAATCTCTCCGGTTTTATTATTCATAGCGTTTTAGGACGATTTTTGGGACCGGCGGATTACGGAAGATACGGGATTATTATCACGCTCACGACAATGGTGATTATCCTCATTGGAAACGGAATTCCGACTGCTATGGCAAAATATATCAGTGAATATTTTGAAGCTAATGCCCGCATGGTAAAAACAATCAAGCGCCAAGCTATTATTTTGCAAACTATCATAATTGGAGGGATAACTATTTTATTTTTCTTTTCTATTCCTCTAATCTGTAAAGCGCTTGGCGACCCTACGCTTATTCCCCTTTTCCGGATTTCAACTCTCATTATTCCCGCTTTTGCCGCCGCTTCTTTTTATTTTTCCTATTACACGGGGCTTCATAGATTCAATTTGCAGGCTACGCTTAAAACCCTTCGTTCAATTTTCCGAATCGCTTTTGTAATTGGATTAGCCTATCTTTGGAGAGTTGAAGGTTCAATTATCGGATACATCATTGCTCCCGGAGGCGTTTTTCTCGTTGCCTTTCTGATCGATAAATTTTATATAAGTCCGCGATTAAAAAAACAAGAGGAATCGCAAGAAACACTAAAACAGGACGCGAGTTTCGATTGGCATAAGCTTACCAATTATGCTTGGCAAATTGTTATATTTTTCCTGGCTTACGAACTTCTTATCAGCATTGATTTGTATATGGTGAAAGGAATTCTCCGAAATGATAACCTTACCGGAATTTACAATGCTGCTCTTACTGTTGGGCGCATTCCCTACTATATTTTCTACGCCATGACCATTTTTCTCCTTCCCATGATTTCCAAATCTACTTCCCAAAACAATCAGGAAGAAACTAAAAAAATTCTCGGCCAGTCGCTTAGAATCATGCTTATTCTTCTGATTCCCATGATTGTCCTTATGTCAATTTATGCTAAGCCGATTCTCGTTGATTTCTATGGAGCGAAATATTCATCAGGAGCACTCGCAATGTCAATTTTGGAATACGGAGTCGGATTTTTGACTATTTTCTACGTAATGAGCTTTGCCATGAATGGCGCCGGAAAAACAAAGATTGTGATGTGGATTTCCATTTTCGGGTTCGCAATTAACGCAATCCTGAATTACGTTTTGATTAAAAAATATTCAATCACTGGATCAGCTATCGCTACCACCATTACTTCTTTTGTTATTATGGCCTGGATGCTATATTATTTATGGAAGGATTTCGGCGTCCTGATCAAAATCAAAAGCTTGTTAAAAACAATTTTCGCCGCAGTCCTGATGTATGCTGCTTCCCTGTTTTTCTCGAAAGGAGACGTGGCTTTCATTTTCTGGTCGGTAATTTTATTCTTATTATATCTGTTTATTTTATACTTGGTTAAAGAAATTAAAAAAGAGGATTTGGTAATTCTCAAAGAAATTATTTCCAGAAAAAAGAAGAGGGATGTTCAGGAAGAGTTTTCTGGTACTGAGCCCAGCGCATAAAAAAATGATTAAAGAAAAACTTTCCGTGATTGTTCCCTGTTTCAACGAAGAGAGGACAATCTATCAAAATATCAAGAAAATTTTCCAATATCTCGAATCAAACTTTGAGAATTTTGAAATTATTGCCGTCAATGACGGAAGCACCGACAAAACAGTAGCCGAATTAAAAAAAGTTCAGGACGAATTGTCTCTGGCTATCATTGATAATTATATCAATGAAGGAAAGGGCCATGCTGTGCGGGATGGAATGCTCAAAAGCAACGGGGAAATCGTGATGTTTTTGGATGCTGATCTGGCCATTCCCATTGAAGAACTGGAAAAATTCATGGACGAAATTACAAGTGGATATGACATTGCCATTGCTTCGCGATTTGTTCCCGGTGGAAAAATAATAAAAAAAGTTCTTTGGTACCGGGTAATAATGGAAAAGGTTTTCAGAATAATCAGAATGATTATCCTGAACAATTACAAAATAAAAGACACTCAATGCGGATTTAAGGTTTTCAAGCGCGAGGCAGCCATGAAAATTTTTCCCTTAATGACCATTAAAAGATTTGCCTTTGACGCGGAAATAGTTTTTATCGCCAGCAAGTTCAAATATAAAATAAAAGAGCTTCCGATAGCTCTTCAAAATCCGGCAAGAAGCCACATCCGAATCGTGAGAGACTCCTTGAATATGTTTTTCGACCTGCTTCGGATTCGGATAAGGGATATGAGGAAAGGATACGAAATAGAAAGATAAGCGACCTATCTTCCCCAGCGATAAACCATTACGTCTCCCCTCACTTGCGGATTGCTGACTTTTTGGAAATTTTTCACTATGTAATCAATCGCATCATTGGCAATATAGCTGTCGTCATTGCTTGAAATAATAAACCATCCGCTGGAATTTTCCGCGGTTATTTTTTTAATGTCCTCGAGCGATAATTTTTCTTTCGCCAGCTCCCCGCCGAAATCAAAAACTTTTATTTTAACTCCGCTCCAATAATAATTGCGGAAATTTCTGGTTATCAGGACATCCCCATCGACCTTGGCTTTTTTGAAATAAGTGAAAATTTTCCGGTAATTGGGATTACTGGAATCGGAAGTTTGATTGTAAGCATTGTTGCTTCGGAAAAAATAAGCGTAATTCGGAAGAATCAAAAGCGCCAGAATGATTGTGGCCAGATATGCTTTCTTTCCGTAATTTTGCAAGTTGTCTTTGAAAAACTTAGCAACAAAATATACTCCCGAAGCGATAAGAATTATTCCGAAAGGCTTTATGAAAAATATATACTGGTCGCCGACATTTCGACTCCAAAGAAGAATGGCAGAAAAAAGCGGTACCAGGAATGACATTGCGAGCCAGGTGCTTTCTTTTGGTAAATTTTGCTTTTTGGCAATAAAATATATTCCCAAAACAAGAAAGATAACCGCTAAAATTCCGTTGGCATAATCAGACAAGAATATATTTATATACTCCCAATGATTGTTAAAAAATTGAAGCCCTGAATAAAAATCATTAAACTTTTTAGAGGCGAAAATTAAAACTCCCGCAATGCCCAAAATACCGGCTCCGAAAATAAGCGAGTATTTGTTAATGTGCGATTTCTCTTTTTTCCAAGCCAAAATCGCCCAAAAAAGAAGATAAAAGCCGACTACAAAAACTATGTTAACCGTAAGCTGATGCGTCATCAGGCTTAAAATTCCGACCAGGAGCGCGGGAAAAATATACAGTGGGCTAATGCTCCATTTACCGCTAAAACGCTTCAGGAAGCCAATTTTGCCCTTGTATTTTCCTTCCAGAAATTGGAATAAAAGCCAGGAAAAAATGAGATAAACCGGCAAAAACATAGCATACATTCGAAGTCTGCGGTCAAATTCAATTCCGCTTGTGCTCACCACAAACAAAAACGCGCTTAAAATTCCAATGGTTCTTTTTTTGGTAAAATAGCTTCCGGCTAGATAAATCAAAAATATGCTCAAAACTCCCCATAACGCACTCATAGTTCTGGCGGTTGCTTCGGTCGGGGGCAAGAATTTAAAAAGTTGGGCCACCTGCCATTTGTATACCCAAGCGCGCTCATCCCGAGCTTCAAAAACATTTTCCGTATTCACTTTTCCAAAATTAAAATCCCAATTTTGCCAAATCCCGGTTTTGAAATAAGCGTAGGTTGAATTAATATCCAAAAATTCATCGGCCACGAACGAATTATTGCCAAGCTTGTAAAATCTCAGAAATGCGCCGAGAAAAATTATTATAACTAGCGCGATGTAGATATTTTTTTTGGTAAACATAAAATTTGAAAATTATAAAATATTATTCTCCGTTTTCTTCTTCCTCCGCGCTATTGAATATTTCTTCCCAAGTATATCTTTTCGGCACTCCTAGTTTTTTTATTACATTATCCCCGAGTTCAAATTCCTGCTGAATAGCGTTAATCGCTTCAGCTTTGGGAATAAGCTGAATGACCATAAGGGTTCCGAACTGTTTTTCTTCCCCCTCAGTATAAACCCCTAAGTATTTATTTATTTCCTTATCTAAATCAGAATTGGTCGGATAAACCAGAAAGTAATTCCCGTTCTTGTAAACTTTCCCACTGATTGTCGCGTTTCTGAAATCATCTCTGGGAATATTGAGTCTGTCCAAATGGTACAAGAAAGATCTTCGATAATGCGGATCGCTATTAAGATAGACAGGATAGTTATTTTTTTTATAAAGACTCTCTATATAATCGATTATCAGATACTGCTGCTCAAGCGTCACTCTCTGGTTCTCTCTTAAAATCCTGTCAGCAGAAACTTTCACGGCTTGGCTGGAAGCATTTCCTAATTCATTGAATCTTTTATAAGTCTGGTATAAGTTTGAACTGGCAAGCCCCAGGATGATAATTGTTATTAAAACCAGAGAGAATTTTTTGGGGGTAATTTTCTTGAGCAGTTCGAAAGTAAATCCTAGAAATATGAATGGAAGAGCGCCAACCAAAAGCCAGAAACGGGGCGAAATATCAAAAGCCAGGGGAATAAAAAGGCCGAAGGAAACAAGAAACCAAAGACCGGATATGATTAAAAAATCCTTTTTCCTATGATCTTTTTCAAAAATAATACTTCTAAGAAGAAACAGTAAGCCTGCAGTAATTATTATTAATCCCGCGACTCCGAGAGGAAGGCCTTTATGGCATTTTTCATCGCATTTGATATCCAATGACGGTTTTTGTGTTATTTTAGGAAATTCGGAATTCTGTGAGCTTAAAATCAAAAAATAATTAGCAGAGTGTTCTTCATAATTTCTAGCAATTTTTTCAAAAAGGCTCTTTTTTTTATCTCCGTCAGATTTACCCGTTACAACTGCTTTAAACTCTTTAAAGTTGTCTCCTCCTGTTTTTATTTCGTTAAGAATTACCGGAAAATTCATAAGCAAGATAATACCAATCGCTCCGGCCCAATAAGCCCATTTTATTTTCGGCCTCTTGATAATTAGAAATGTCGCGGTAATAACCGGAAAAGAAACATAAGCCAGGAAATGAAGCTGGGTTGTAACTGCCAGGCAAAACGATCCGAAAAGAAGCCAAGCTCCCTTTCTTTTTTCTTCTTTATCCACTGCCCGAAGCAATGAATAGAAAGTTAAAATCGTAAACAGTGGCAGGGCATTCGGATTCCAGCTAAAGCGAGAATACATTATTAAAAACAATGACGTTGAAAAAATCAAAAGCAAAGCGATAGAAGTCCATTTATTGAAATATCTCCGGATTAAAATATAGAAAGCCGGAACGGCTAAGATTCCAAAAATCATTATTATCATTGCCATTCCTGAAGGAGTGTCTCCAAATATCAAAGCGCTCAAGTATTTAAAATAATAAAAAGCCGGTCCCAGGCGCAGAAAAGATCCGGCCGCTTTCGGTCCGAGAAGAGGCAACTGGCCAGGACCTTCTTTTATTGCCAAGTCAATTACTTTAGCGTCGCGCGACTGGTCCAGCTCAAAATGAAGCCAATCGGAAAAATGATAGGCCCTCAGAAAAAAACCGAGGGCAATAATAGCTGCCACTAAAATTAATTTCCCCTTTTTTGAGAGCAATCTGTTCATTTCATTTTTTATTCTTATATGCTAAAATAAACCTTATGAAACTAACTTAAATTTTAGCCTATAATACCAATAATTACAAGTAAATATGGATAAAGTTAAAAGATTATTTAGCAGCAAGGAGAACCTCATATTATTCTGTTTTTCCCTCTTACTGGGGCTCAATTCCTTGCTCTTTGCCTTTTGGAAAACGAACGCCGGATCGCCGCTAAAAATACCGGTAAATTCTTCATTTATTTTTATAGTTTATTTTATCCTCTCCGTTCTGGTAGCCGGAACAATTGCATTTTTCAGCCAGAAATTTGAATTAAAAAAAATAGTTGAAAAAATAATTTTAACCTACTCAATTACCGAGATTATTCTCCTTTATAGCCTTGAAAAGATGACCTGTTTGGAAAAAAGTTTTGCCTGCTTGGCAATTAATAATATTATACCGGCATTCACTGTTGTTTATTTTATATTAATCGGCTATCTGATAGTAGCTTACCGAAGAAACAAAAAAACAAGCGGAATTAAAAAAATAAATTTTCAACTTAGAAAAAAAAACTGGATATCGCTGGGCATAATTTTGGCGGTCTTCATGCTGAATCTTTCCTTCGGATTATACCACCTTTCGGAAAAAGCGTCTGTTGACGAAGCCCTCTGGACTTTCGACAGGATACCGAAATTTTGGAACAACATCCTCGATGGAGAATGGCATAAGACCCGAATCAGCGACAAGCCGGGAATCACAGTGGCTTTAATTTCGGGAGCAGGCCTCACGCAAATTAATCCCAAGGACTACAAATCAATAAGCTGGCAGGGAGAAATTTACAGTCCGCAAAAGAACATTGAAAATATGAATTTTGACTTGCGATTTCCCATTCTTCTTTTTAACGCCTTAATGCTTTTTGTTTTTTATTTTCTCATCAAAAAGCTTCTGGGCGACAAAACAGCTGTTATCTCGGTTATTTTTATTGGGCTTTCCCCGCTTCTTCTGGGAATCTCA
>Ga0184631_10000188_pt1 | contig 12859 bp, 15 predicted proteins | sample PLM4_90_b1_FD_133160 | JGI IMG/M metagenome (GOLD analysis project Ga0184631, IMG submission 133160) | Groundwater sediment microbial communities from an aquifer in East River, Colorado, USA - PLM4_90_b1 | ecosystem: Environmental > Terrestrial > Soil > Riparian zone | place: USA: East River... | reverse complement strand
GAGACGGGAACATGACTAAAACCAGGAGTTTCAGGTTAAAAGGGTCCAATAATGAGAAGTTGGGGGAGATCCGGGAATTTCTGGGCCTGGATAATGATAACATGACTTTAAATTATATAATCGAATCCTGGCATACTGTCACCATCTATAAGCCCGTTATCGAAACATTAAAAAGATTAATGGAACAATTAAATGATATATATGGCGGAACAAACACATTTAAAAAAGGGAAAGCACGGGACCAATCCATACCGGAATTATAAAAGAGAACATGAAACCCAGGTTAAAAATAAAAAATGCATGGGCGGGCGTTAATCCCCCAATAATTCTTTTATTCTTTGTTCATGAAAATCCTTTGTTCTGTCTATCTCATCCTTAATTTCCGTTTGTCTTTTGTATAATTGTTCCAAAAGAAGATTTATGCCCTTTTTGAATGTCAAACATTCTTTACAATAATCACAATACCGGGGCCTGTTCTTTTTCGTGGTTTTGCATTTAGGATATGCTTTAAAGGGATGGCCGCAACCTGCACATTTAATCAAAATGAAATCTGACTTTTTCATATCGGCCTCATGAAATAAAATAAAATCAAAACTATTGAAATCAAAATTACAAATTTAAATATATCAAAAAGATGTTTCATGTTGTTTCATATCCCAATTAATGAATTGGCAACATTGGCATTTAACCCTTAATGGATGTTTCTTCGGGAACCTGGGCCAACTTAACATTATATTTCCGCATTTCCTGCATCTTATATCTGGCATTTCGGGGCCGAAAAGTATATTCGTTGGGTTGTTTGCTTTCTCATGAAAGATTTCTATTAGATGAAATCACATGTTTTCAACTTGGAATTTGATTTTGATTTTGGTAGAGAATCATTTTTACCCTCATTCTAATTGCTTTTCAGCTTTCCCGTTTTCTTGAAATAATAATCGCAAGCTGTTTGCCACAAATAAATAAATTGCGGGATTGATAAAGTCATTGACATTGAAATTATCTGCATATGATATTGCATTATCAACGGATTGAATTGGCTTAAAACCCCCCAGAAAAGCATAATTGGGCCAACATTTAATATCAGGAAACCACAAAATGCCACAAAACCCATGTAATAAATCCCGGTAAGATCCCCTTTTCCGTATTTTGTGACTTTAAAATATTTCTCCAGGCTGGATCCATGATACCATTTATTAAAGCTTTCCCAGATCCCTGGAGATTTTTTAGATTCCGGCAAGAAAAGCAAGAAAAGCCCCCAAAATCCGAATGAAAGGCTAAATGCGGCAAAAAAACCAATTAAAAAAAATTCTCCCAGAATTATCATTAAAAACATTAATAACATACATATAGTTTGTAAAAAAAAAGCCCCGTTTTTATTCATAAGTCTTTTTTCTCCTTTTAACTTTTGCATTACAATTCGGACAAGTGACAAGAAGAAGCTCACTTTTTGTGTCCCATATGTAATTACATTTATGACATTTTATCCTCATGATATTATAGAGGAGGTAAGCTTTAAAAGGTTTAAACGACTATCTAAAAAATGGCCGCCGAAGAAAAGTTTCTCTGTCCGGATTGTAAAATTTGGTATAAGTGTGTTTGTTTTAATTGTACCGAAAAACATGCTTGTTGCCGGATAGATGGGGGCAAAGATGGACCTTAACCAGGTTTTTCATGAAACGAATTTTAGATTTGTTCTTGCCAGGCCTAAAGAGAAAATCCCTTATGAAAAGAATTGGCAAACAACAGCTAATTATTCATGGGATGACATACGGGTCCGTGTGTATAACGGGAATATAGGAATCCTTACCGGGAACGGCCTTATAATCTTTGATTGTGACCGGATAGAGGCCGAAAGATTGGCAAGACAACTGCCTGATACCCTGGTGATAGGAACATCCATGAATGAAGGCTATCGAAAAAAGCATTTCTATTTTCGGTGTCCGCTTGAACGGAAGATGATACTTAATGATTATGAAATTCATTTAGGCGAAATCCAGGCGAAGGGCCAACAATGTATTATTCCGCCGTCCATACATCCGTCAGGTGTCGCTTATGAAATCCTGGAACCCCGGCCGATCGCTTCAGTTTCGGTCGAGGAGCTTAAAAGGACGGTTTCGCCATTTGTTTCTTTTGAAAGTGAATCCCATAAAACATTAAATATAAAAAAAACGCTTAAAAATGGTGTTTTATCTGGTTCTCGTAATGAGACGCTTTTCCGGTCGGCGTGCAAATTATTATGTGATGGTTATCAGGCTGAACAAATTGAATCCATAATTAGCGTTATTAATACAAATTCACCGGAGCCTTTAGAAGAAAAAGAAATAGATACTATCATAAAATCGTCCATGAAATACCATAATGATGGCCCGAAAAAATATTATGAAAAAACTCATTTTGTGCCGTTGCGTTTAGCTAATGATATTATATCTTATCATGTTTTTAAAACAGTAGATAATGAAACTTATTATTTTGAAGATGGTATTTATAAACCCGCCGAAAAGCTGATAGATAGTTATATTTTAAAATTGCTTAATGAAGATATAGGCGTCCAAAGATGCCGGGAAGTTGGGAATTGTATCCGTATAGCGACTCAGGGTGAAATTTGCCAGTTGCCCTTAAATTATATTAATCTTAAAAACGGCCTTTTTGATATAGAAACCAGGGCATTAACCCCGCACAACCCCGAATATTTCACCACAACCCGGATCCCGATAGAATACCAGCCCGGAGCTTTTCCGGGCGATTTTTTGCATTTCATGGAAGAAGTTGTCCATCCTGATGACACACAGGTATTAAGGGAATTTTTTGGTTATTGTTTATACCGAGATTATCCGATAGCGAAAGCTGTCATGTTAATAGGTTCCGGGGCCAACGGTAAAAGCACTCTTTTAGAATGTCTTAAGCGATTCGTGGGTGTGGGTAATGTTGCCAGCGTTCCGTTACAAAGCCTTACCAAAGATTTTCGGGTGGTTGCTCTTAATAATAAATTAATTAATTATTATCCTGATCTTTCTTCCAAAGCGTTTAATGATACCGGGCAATTCAAAATATTAACTGGTAATGACTTCCAGGCGGCAACAAGAAAATATAAGGATGAAATTTATTTCACTAATTACGCAAAGCTGATTTTTTCATGTAATAATCTTCCGGCCAATTATGAAGATGACAGCGACGCTTTTTATAGAAGATGGATATACATAGAATTCCCGAACCAGTTTGTTGGCAAAAATGCCGACCCAAGAAAGCTGGACAAAATTTCAAGCCCCCTGGAGCTTTCTGGAATCTTGAATTGGGCATTGGAAGGTTTATATAGCCTTTTAAAACAAAACCAGTTCTCCATAAACAAGACGACCCAAGAAACAAGGATCTTTTACAAGCGGCAATCTAACCCATCTGGGGCTTTTGCGGATGAATATTTAGAAAAAACAAAGGTTTTCGACGATTATATAGCCAAAGATGAACTTTTCCAGATGTTCCAGGGGTTTTGCGAAGAAAATAATCTTAAGGTCATTGGAAGAGATTCATTTTTTAGAAATCTTAATAAAGCGGGTTTTTTAATTGGTAAACGAAGAATTTTAGGAAAATTAACCCATGTTGTCCAAAATATAAAATTAAAACAGATTGATAGCGACAATATAAATAAAGAAATTACCACTCTTTTGGATAATTTTTCTGTTGTTTAAGTTGTTCCGAGTGTGCCGCCTTTTCCTTTATTGTTTAATACTTTTGAAGAATATATATATATAGAACAGTTTATGATTAAAGTCCCGGAACAGTCGGAACACCATTATTTAATTATAATTAATAATAATTATATAATTAATATTGTTATATCTTCATTTCATGTGAAACTAATCTTGTTAAACAATCTATTTAATAATTAAATTCATTTATTCTTTAAAATTCTGTTTTAAAATAGGATCCCGGGGTTTAAACCAGGTTTTTTCATTTTGGGCTGTCTTCGGCCAGCCTGATACGGAAACCTTTACAGGAAAGTCTTGAGCAAAGCCACAATAAAGACTATTGCGATTATACCCCAGATAGCTATGGATGCTGTATCCCAACCAGTTGTGTTCGTTGCGAAAAGTGCTGTCAAGCCGATTGGAACCAGGGCGGCCATAACTACAAGACCGACCACTTTATCCGTGATTTTGTTAAGGAAAGACATGAAAATACTTTAACGTCCGTATTAAAATCGCTATCGATCGCCACCGTCCGTTTTTCAAAACCTTGTCTCTCGCTCTCTCCGCCTTCCTGTGGAGAGAGGTTTTTAAATCCGTTATATAAAAATTAAACATGGCTGAACGGACCAATCCCTTTTCTTTTCAAAAAAGATTAGCTTTTGAACGAATAGAAGAAACGTTGAAAGAGAATTGCCCTATTGATTATTTCAAAATAATTTCTATATTAGAATATAAAACAGGATTGAGCAAGAAGTCTATTGAACACTTTCTTGTTATCCTGGCCGATATGGGTAAGATAAAAGTTATTGACGGGAAGATCGAGGTTACGAAATGATGTTATCGCCGCAGCCTGAAAAGAAATACAGATACAATATAAGAAAAGGGGACGGATATTTCAGGACCAACGTTTCCGTTTTGGGTTATTGCATAAGCCAGATGCGTAACGGATTCAGCCCCCTTATAATTATCGTCGGTAAACAAAGAGTCGGCAAATCATTTATAGCTGTCTGGTTAGCTTATAATATATCAAAATTCTTTAATAAAGAATTTGATCCTATAAGAAATACTTTTTACGACCCGGAGGAAGTCATAAGGAACCTGAATACATTTCAAAAACAACCAATTATAGTAGATGAAGGCGGCGCAGTTTTATCAAAAAATGAGTGGTATTCCAAAATATCAATAGCTATGGATAAAATAATTCAAACGCAGGGCTGGTTATCATTCTGTTTTATAGTGTGCTCTCCTTTTGGAGCCGACGTTTTTAAATCGTTTCGCAAGCATTTCGACATGATGATTTATGTAAGGAAAAAAGGCGTATTCGTTGTTAAAAAGATACCCAAGAAATATGACGATATGACAGGGAAAGTCTTTAAACCCTATTGGTTACAGCAGGTTAAAATCAAAAAGGGGGCGGTCCCTGCGGACCTATGGGAAGCTTATGACAAATACAGCAAGGAAAAGAAAAAAGAATTATCTGAAAATGTTTTAATGCCGCAATTACGCCAGGACGGGCGTAAAATACCTTTAGAATTGATGGTTTGATTATGTTTGAAAAAGCAAAACGGGCAAAAAGGATAATGGATTATGTCGCTAAAATGAGGACCAGCGACATGATAAAAGCGGATATACAGATTGACATAATGAAAAGGATAGAAGAAATAAAGGCGGCCCGGGATGCCGGAAAATTGAATAATCTATACCCTGATGCTATAGACAATTATATTGAAAATCTAAAAAAGATAATTGATCTATATGATAATCTGGATAAAACAGGACAGAAATCCCTTTTAAAACTTCTGAAAGTCATTAAAGACAGGTATGGCAATCTCGACAAAGCAATAACCAAAGCGATAGGTGACGACCCTGGCTGATATTCTTTCCTTTTTCACTTCGCCATTGGGAATAATAATAATAGTCGTCATTGTTCTGGCAATCCTGATCTACTTTTTCATAATCCGAAAAAGAGAAAAGGAATTTAAAATCGAGCAATTCCGGGACGTTGTTTTAAGGAATCTAAAAGAAAAAGTGAAATTTGACGGGGTAAATATAAAGGGCCGATTAGTCCGGGACTTCGAACCGATAGGTTCCTTTATAGATAGGTATTGCCACGAATCCGGGGAACAGCTTAAGATAGGATGGGATGAGAAAAAAGAGAATTGGATCCCCCGGGACAAAGTCGAAAAAGTGAGCTATGACTTTTACATTTTCCGCATGGGCCACAACATTAAAATATTGAGATGGTTCGGGTTAGGCCGGAAATACGCAGTTGTGGATAACGCTTGTTTTGCGGATAACCCTGATATGAATCCGTCCGGGTTTTCAAAATTCCCCCTTAAAAAAGATGTCAATTTTTACCAGCACGGGGGCGTTTTTATCACTTCGCAGATAACGGAATCATTCATAACGGATCTGTCCATGTCTCATTCATACGCCGAGGCGATAACAGCGTTTCAGAATTTCACCAGATACCAGACATATCTCCAGGTAAGGCAAAGCAAAGAGATAGAGAAATTAAGGAAAAAGACAGAGATTAAAACAAGGGGATTCAAGGAATACGAAACCGTCGGGGATGACGATGATAATGAGGAATAATGACCAATTTAACTTTATTTGGGGAAAATGAAACAATAAGGATTAAGGGCCTCTCCATACTGAATGGAACAATTGAATTGCCAAAACCCCATTATGAAACATTGCCGAATTACAATACCATGCTCATAATTAATGTCATCTGTGTTTCCCTTATGATTAAGAAGTTCCCGGCCTGGCTGGATAAGCAATTCCAACCTAAAAGCCATTTTGGTAAGCTGTTATGTTCTGATAGATTTCTTCTCGAAATAATGTCCTGGGGAAATATCTTTTTGCTTATATGGAACATTTTTATCCCGATTTTCTATTAGGAGCCCAAATCGCCTCTGTATAGCGATTATGCCCTATTTTGATGCCATGTTTTAGCCAAATACCCCACCTTTTAGGGCGAAACATGGCCTACAAACAGGGTTTTCATGCATTTTTAAGGGCCGCCACAATGACATAAAGGATAATGATAACGAAAACTATGGATATTATATCGAAAAATGTGGGCAATAATACCAGCATTGAGATCAGGATAAACACCAGAACGGGCAATAATAATATTCCTTTAATTGCTTTTCCCATGTTATCGCCCCCTATAGAATCTGTTTATAATGAAAACAGAAATCATTAAAGCAATAAGCCCGGCGATCCAAAGTATATAATCCGGGGGTGAGCAATAGGATCCGTTTTCTAAAACCCCGTCAAAGCATCCATATTCGCAATTCTGGTATTTGGTTTTATTAACCCAATAACAGGACGCTATTTCTGTTTCTTCCCCGGCGCAATACCTTATATTGCTGTCTATTTTAAGAGTAAAATTATTTGAGCATGAATATCTTGTTATTGTTGCGTCTGAATTAGCATCCACATTAAAAGTAATTGAAACATTACCGCCACCCCCGCCTGTTGCAAATATGGCTGTGAAATATTCGGAATCAGAATACCAATAACCCGTTTCATTTTCATAAGCCCAAATAACTATATTATTATTTCCTAACACGGCCTGAAAGGTTGTTGGGGATGTAAAGGTAATATTCGCTGCCCCATTTAAAGAATATTTCAATATATCAGGAGAAAAATCCGTGGTTGAAACAATTAAATCAATTGTTTCATTGTAATAAGTTATGTTTTGCGGAACAATTATATTTACACTTTTAATCTGTTCCGGGCCGGGAACATATATTATCTGTCCTGAGAAATATTCCCTTATTAAAATATTATCAAAATAAGCAGTTCCCCTTATTGCTGTTATTTCAATTGAACCATTATTATTCAGATTGGATGCTGAAACCATGCCCTGAAATGCGGTATTGAAATTCCCTTTTCCGTGAGAAATATAAGTGCTTATATTTGTCGCTGATTGTGTGAATTCATTCTTAAAATGAATCCATTGATCGAAAACATTTACGGACGGGATAGCATCCGTTGTCAAAGTAATCCATCCATCAAAACCAACATTAACCCGGCCTATTAATATATCATTTTCCGGCCTCGATATAGATATAAAAGTTCTTTGTGACGTACTTTCGGCGGTCCCATGTTTCGGCCCATAACCTGCGGCATTTTCATCATAATCCTGCAGAATATCCATCTCCATGACATAATTTCTTAATGGTATTGTCCCCCCGACTAAAGAACATTCGGAAAATGCAGATACGGCCGAAACATTTTGGATATAAGAACCCTGGAAGTTCTGAACGCCAAAACCGCAATTAGCGGAACCGGATTTATAACCTTCTGACCATGAAACCCGTGTTGTATTGTCCCCATCCTCGAAATCATCAAAAACCAAAAAGGTATCAAAACCATTCGATTCACTCAAAGCTGTTGGGTTCCCATAATAAAGCCAGATTGTTGTTATAGCTGTTGTAATAGAATCATTCGATTTAACCCATACATTCGCATAATTGCTGTTCGATTTATTGCTAACCCAATAAACCAATTGATTGGTTTCAGAAAAATCGAGGAATCTTATGTCATCAAAATCCGCCTGCATATCAGAATCATAACTAACATTTAAATGTATCTGAAAATTAACCGGGGTTATTCCTGCGTTGGTTGAAATGTTAATAGCTTTTTTCTTTGTAAAGGTTGAATTCCACCAAGCGAATTCCTTATAATAAATTCCGTCATAATAAAGCACATGATCAATATTGGCAAATTTGTCCTTTATTCCGTCTATTGTAATAAGAAAACATTCCGGGCTTATTTTTTCTGTTATTATCTCTTTGCTTTTAAGGGATTTTATGGTTTCTTTTAATTGTTCTTTGGAATCTGAATAAACCAGATTGAAATCATCTTTTAATTTAATTTCAGATTTTAAATTAAGTTTATTATCGCATATCTGATAAACGGCCTGACAATTTTCTTCGCAATAATCCGTATTTGAAATTAATTTTATTTCTGCTGCTGAAATTGTCCCCATTATAATTAATGATATAAAAATGATTGTTCCAAAAAGCAACAAGCGGTTATGTTTCAACTTATTTCCTGGGATATTTAATTGTTTCATTTAAGCCCCATACCCTGCAATAGCGGATGCAATTACATACACGATACCGACTACAAGCGGCGTAATCATGACGATATAGATTAATGTAAACTCCGTGCTTAAAGACATGAAAGCCCCTAACGCCCCTATATACCATATCGGGTTCCAATAATTTACCGGGGCATCATTGATAAGGTTTTGCATATCTTCGGAATTTGAAAATATCGTTGTTCCGGCCTGGGCTGAAACCCACGAAACAAACAATATAAAAATTGTGTAAAACATTAAAAAACGCAGGGCGGCCATGTTATGCCCCCGTTGTTTTAGACATATAGAACGCTATGCTAGCCCCAGAAATCAATATTAATACTATTGTTATCCAAAACGGGAAAAACCCTATAAGACTTTCGACCGAAAGAATCGAAAGGAACATTATAAGGAATACCATCCCGGATCCTTCACTTATCTTTGTCCAGCGAATCAGAAAAGCGGATGCAACAAGCGCAATTATAAGGCCTATGACTACGGGGGCGAATATGAAAAGACTGAATCCCCACAACTGATCTAGGCTATTAGGTTCATAAATTTTAGCTTCTTTATTTTCCTGAATACAAAAGGTTGAATTCTCTGTCTTTTCCCATTCTTTTGTGACATTGTTGTAAGTATTAAGCGTTGTTGTTCCCGGAATACAATATTCCTGGTAATTTTCGGCCTTTGTTTTTGCGGTCCCTGAAAGACATTCCGGGGAATCATATTCAACCTCGAAAATGCAAACATCATTTATAAGTTTCGGAGCATAACGATTTATCCCAACACATTGCGGATTGTCACAATTCAATTCTGTCGCACGGACGGAATAGCGGATATTATCGAAATAAACGCAGTTAGCATGGCCGTCATAAACATTCTCCGGGGATATGGCGAAAACAAGCCTATAAACCCGGCCCGGGATAATCCCTATATCCGTAATGTCTATATGCAACGTCTCCCATTCCAGCCCGGTTTCCCCATAATAATTGACAAGCGTTTCAGGGATAACTGTGTCTATAAGGTTAAAAATATATTTCCCGCTTGGCGTTTCTGTGCAATTCCCCTGGTAACCCTGGCATTGTTTGCCGCACCATCCGTCATATTTGACCGGGGGTTCGGAGCAGCCCTTTACATCAAAATCCATTGTCATGTAAGGGGACGGGAAAACTATATCGTATTCAACGAAAAAAGTATTATTCGAGACATCCTGATATATCTGGGGATAGGAACCCTCGTTAGTATAATTGCATACAGTTAGGGCCGGCCATTCAGGGACAACGGACGGGGGGATATACCACATCTTAAGCGATCTGCTGCCCTCCGAAGCTGTCTCGTCCGTCATGTCCAGGAAATACCTGTTAAACGGATTGACTACATACCATCCGACCGGAATTTCCCAATCTATATCCACAACCCCGTTCAAACAGAACGGATACCATGTTTTAATACATTCTTTATTGGGATAGCCAGCCATTGAAACGAATTCCTCGAAACCCAGGTTTGCGGTCGCAAGGGCTTCTTCCAGGCATCCCTGATATTCCACTTTATCGGGTATCTTACCCAGGGGATCCTCGCAAGTCCTGTGCTGAAGTCCGCCGGAACATTCTGACCATGCGGAGCATGACCATGCAGGTGAATATATATTAATCGAAATGTTCAGGTCCGGGGAATTATAAACTGTCCCGGGGGAAGTTGTATAACCCCCTATGAAAAATATATATTCGGTATTTGTCTTTAATGTGAGCGATCCTGTTGTCCCGGTCGAGACTAAAGAGACAAAAGTTCCAACATCCGAAAGCTCATAATATCCGTAGCTCGCTGATAAAAGAGCAAGGTGAGCTATTGAAAGTTTATAATCTATTATCCCGGAATCCCCGGTTGTAAACGGCATAGCCCAGGAAACCATAGGATAAGCCCCGGGGCAGGCCTGGGCTGTGAAATTACGGGGATTTATGTAAGGATAATAAACGCCGGAACATGAATCCATTAAGGATTCTGTCACAAAATAAGTATTGACATATGGAGTTATGCAGGTATGGTAAAAATAAGAATTATAGGAATTGTCCAAAGAATCATATTGCCCATATCCCATTGTGAGATTAATGTAATCCCCGATTGTTCCGCAAGTGACATGATTTTGCAATATCCCGGAGTGTGAATAACCTCCGGCCCGGGTCATGACAGCTTTTCCCTCTATTGCTGATCCTGACATACCGTTTATCTGGCCCTGGGAGAAACATGAATAATTGCCCGTAAGAGCAATATAGGAAGTTCCGATTTTGGAAGAAATGGGGGAATAATAATCGGTTGTTATTGAATAAGAAGTAGAAGATCCTGAAATATTTACTTTTGCGGAATAGATCGAGGAACAATTAGCGACAGATGATTTAAAGCTGGTCCCTGGCAAAGACAAGGGATTTGCGGTCCCCCATGTGTAATAATCGGTTTCATAAAGATTCATGGCGAAAACCGAAGGTAAAAGAAACAGAAACATCATTATGGGGATTATTATTTTACGCATTATTTTCTTTTCCTTTTCTTTTTGCCGCAGGGCATATTTAGATTTTCTTTTTCCTAAATAAATCTTTAATGGTTGATCCGGGATTTTATAACAGCGTTATATTTACCTGAATTCCAAAAACCAGGCCTTGTTTTCTAATAATCCAGATTAAAAGACTTACACTTTATATGTAAGTCCATTGAGTAACACAAAAATAAGGGAAAAAACCTTTAAAGTGTTGCTTTTCCGGGCCTTTTGGGGGCCGATACCCTACTTCCCGGCCTAAAACATGGCATGAAAACGCCCCTAAAACCAGCATAAAGAGAGCTATTTTAAAGTAAGGTTTTTAAGTCTAATTTTCCCTATATTAAAGGTTGTGTTATGAAAAAAGGGATTTTTTGCCTTTTGATCATTGCAATTTGGTTAATTCTTATAATTTCTTCGGGAGTTTATAGTTGTATTTGTATTGGGGAATCTCAAAAATGCTGTAATTTTTATGGGAATTGTGTTTATTCGGGCTGGCATGAAAACTGCGATAACCCGGAGAAAATAGGGGGGATTGTTTATGATTGACAAAGACGTGGAGAAAACTGAAGAAGGGATAAGTAGGATAAGTAGGATAAGTATGGACACAAACAAAAAGATAAAAGCGATGTTGAGTGCTAAATGCTCAATAAGTGGTTGTGAAGAGAAACAATTCATTTTTATGGGATTAGCATCACCTATGGGAAATGATATACAAGAAACTTTTCCATTCTGCGAAGAACATCATTTGGATATTATGTTTGGCAATCTCAAGAAATTCACACTAAAGAATGGTTATATTTATGGTCAGAAGCCATCCACAGCCTCCCCAGATCAACTGGATGTGCGATAATTGGACAGAGATAACGGGATTGAAGGAGATGGGAAAATGATGAAGAAAAAAGATGTTTTAGATGAATTAATTGTAAATGAGTTTAACGCAAAAAGTAGCTGGTCGGGGAAAATTGTAACCCTTACTTTTGGAACTTCTATTAAGGCGATGGAGTTTCAAAACGCTATGCAGAAACCAAAAGGTTGTTTGATAAAAGAAACAGGTAAGAAACAGGTAAGAGAATGACCAATAAAGACGTGCAGGAAGTGATGGATAAATATAAGATTGGTTTGTTTGGGGCGAAGAGATTACAAACTTTGGAGAATGCCCTCATTGACATGAAGCAGCTTTGCGAGAAGAGATGGATGATAGACCACAATAATGAACAGGTGCGATTAGGCCAGATTATTCTTGGAAAAGATAAAGAAATAGCCTCGCTGCAAGCCGAGAAAGCCGACTTGATAAAGGCGGTCACGGAACTGTTTGACAATAATGAATGTGAACACTATGCTGAACATGATAACGTAGAGAATGGATACAATATGTGCTTAAGAGAAATGAAAAAGAAGGTTCTGGAACTCTTCAATCAGAAGAAGGAGACGGGAACATGACTAAAACCAGGAGTTTCAGGTTAAAAGGGTCCAATAATGAGAAGTTGGGGGAGATCCGGGAATTTCTGGGCCTGGATAATGATAACATGACTTTAAATTATATAATCG
>Ga0184631_10000187_pt1 | contig 12875 bp, 12 predicted proteins | sample PLM4_90_b1_FD_133160 | JGI IMG/M metagenome (GOLD analysis project Ga0184631, IMG submission 133160) | Groundwater sediment microbial communities from an aquifer in East River, Colorado, USA - PLM4_90_b1 | ecosystem: Environmental > Terrestrial > Soil > Riparian zone | place: USA: East River... | reverse complement strand
GAAGGGGTCCGTTTGATGAGCAATATTGTGGGTTGTCTTCCCGAGACGGTCAAATGTGATATGGAGGTGGAGGTGATCTTCGATGATGTCACCAAGGAGATCACTCTGCCGAAATTTAAACCCGTATTATCTAAGGACTAGAATAGAGCGAGGTCTCTAACGGATAATTGGAGAGAATGGAAAGGTAGACTGAATTCCCTGAGTCACTGCTAAAGCATTCATAAAAATACAAGAGGAGAAAAATAATGATGGATTATCCACTCAGCGATGAACATAAAATGGTCAGGGATGCCATTAGGGATTTCGTAAAGAATGAGATTGCACCTTACGCCAGGGAAATTGATGAAAGCGCTCAGTTCCCATTACAAATTTTTAAAAAGCTTTCTGAACTTGGATTTGTGGGTGTTGCTATACCTCCTGAGTATGGTGGTGGTGGGATGGATCTTATGGCCGTTTATCTTGTAGTAGAGGAAATAGCGACAGCCCTACCTTCCCTAGCCATGGATTATATGGTTACAGCAGGAGTGATAGGGCATCATTCTATCTATAAATTAGGTAACGAGACCCAAAGGCAAAAATATCTGCCTAAGTTAGCGAAAGGTGAAATGATTGGAGCGATTGGTATGACCGAACCTGATGCTGGATCGGATGTGGCCAATATGCGAACTAGAGCTGAAAAGACCGAAAATGGATATTATATCATTAACGGGACAAAGACCCTAATTACAAACTTTGGCGCTCCCCTTCCAAGCGTTGGTGTCTTCATCACTATTACTGATCCTGAACAAGGGACTAAAGGTATGACTAGTTTTCTAGTTGAAAAAGATTACCCTGGAGTTACCGTTTCAAAAGAGTTGGAGACCTGCGGTATGAGATCTTCATCCCAGACTGAGATTGTTTTCGAAGATTGCGTAGTTCCATCTGAGAACATTTTAGTTGGGGAAGGCAAAGGGATGATGGTGTCATTGTCTGGGATTGATGTAGATCGTATACTATGCTGCGCATTGTCCACTGGAATTGCGAGGGGGGCATCTGAAAGGGCTCTGAAATATGCTCACAAACGGGTTGCTTTTGGGCAGCCGATTGTGGATTTTCAAGCTGTCCAAATAATGTTCTCTAAGATCGCAAACTATATCCATGCTAGTCGTTTATTAGGATATCATGCTCTCTGGATATATCAGCAAGGAAAGCGATGTACTGTAGAAGCGGCAATGGCTAAGCGTGTGGCTTCCCATCATGCACAAGAAGCCACAATTTGGGCAATGCATATTTTAGGTGGATATGGTTACTGTCGGGAATATGAGGTTGAAAGGTTTTTCCGAGACAACATGGGTGTTGAGATAGGAGGGGGGGCAGCAGAGATTCTCGAAGTTCTCATCGGTCGAAATGTCATTAAGTCACCAACTATATAGGAGGGACACCAGGATGATTTTTGGAGATTTAATTACTCGGAATGCACGCCGATATGCCGAAAAGGAAGGAGTTATCTGTGAAGAAAAGAGATTTACATGGCATCAAGTAAATGAGAGAGCAAACAGGTTAGTTCACGCTCTTCGAAAACTGGGAATCTCTAAAGGTGATAGAGTTGCCATCCTTTCTGGGAATTGTCACCAATATTGGGAATGCTATTGTGCAGGAGGAAAAAGCGGTATCGTTTTGGTTCCATTGAATTATCGGCTCGTTGGCCGAGAGCTTATTTATATTCTGAATAATGCTGAGGCCAACACAATTATAATTGGGCCAGAGTACACAGATACAATTCAATCTATCCTCAGAGATCTCAAGCACGTTAAGCATTTGATCAGCTTTGGAGAGACATATAGGGATATGCTGCAATACGAAGAGCTTCTGAGTCAAGCTTCCCCTGATGAACCAGATATTCCCATAGATGAATCCGATTTATTTTGGATCATGTACACCAGCGGTACAACAGGCCTTCCAAAGGGAGTGATGATTACTCATAAAAATGTACTTACAGATGCATTAGATGACATGTATGCCTACCGAATGAAAAAAGAGGATGCCCTTCTGGTAACTCCCCCCCTGTACCATGCGGCTGGCACAGCCATTAGCTATAGCGCAATGTATGTGGGCGCAAAATTGGTTATCATGAAAAGATGGAACGCAGAGAATGCGTTGGAACTAATCGAGAAGGAACGTATCACTACCTCATGGTGGAACGCTGCGATGTTGACGGATTTGTTGAATTCTCCTTTATTATATAAAAAGGACCATACTTCACTCCGTAGTGTTATGTACGCTGGCTCCCCAATGCCAGTTGAATTGCTTAAACAAGCTTTCCCCATTTTTGGGAAGATCTTCTGGGGCCTATACGGCCTGACGGAGAATACCTCAAGTGCTACTTGTCTTCCAATTGAAGAGCATTTCACTGAAGGACCGGCAGATAAAGTCAGAAGACTTTACTCTGTAGGGAAAGAACTTATTTCTCTTCATATTAGAGTTGTAAATGATCGAATGGAGGACATTAAGCCGGGAGAAGTGGGTGAAATTATTATCAAAGGCGATACGGTTATGAAGGGTTACTGGAAAAACCAAGAAGCAACTCAAGAAGCCATAAAGGATGGATGGCTGTTTACAGGGGACTTAGCCCGAGTGGATGAGGAAGGCTATATTTACATTGTTGATCGCAAAAAAGATATGATTATTAGTGGTGGAGAAAATATCTACTCAAAGGAGGTGGAAGATGTAATAAATACGCATCCAGCGGTTCTAGAATCTGCTGTGATCGGTGTCCCTGACACTAAGTGGGTTGAATCAGTAAAAGCCATTATTGTTTTAAAAAAGGGTAAAAAGCTTAATGAAAAGGAATTGATTGATTACTGCAAACAGAATTTAGCGAGCTATAAAAAACCAAAATCTGTAGAATTTGTGGATAGTTTACCTCGGAATCCTAGCGGGAAAGTTCTTAAAGGGGAACTTAAGAAAAAATATGGAAAGAATTAAACATAAAGCATGTAATTCAAATGAAGACGAGTGAGAAGTATTGTTCTCTAAGTATGGCCCAGAATGGAATTTAATTACCAAAAAACATTAGAAAAAAACATGAGATTAGAAAATAAGATTTCAATTATTACCGGTTGTTGTGGGGGAATTGGCAATTCTATAGCGGTGGGTTTTTTAAAGGAGGGTGCGGCAGTTGTTATTGTAGATATTGATGAAGCCAAGGGTGAAAAATTGGTCCGCGATATTTTGATCCACTATAATAAAATGGCCATCTTTATTAAGGCAGATGTATCTAATTCTAATGAAGTAAATGAAATGGCTGATAAGATTTTTAAACGATTTAACAAAATAGATGTGTTAGTTAATTGTGCTGGAATATATGAAGATGCGCTGATGTTAGATATGAGTGATGAAGAATGGGATAAAACATTAAAGATAAACCTTTATGGGTGTTTTTACTGTTCAAGGGCGGTAGGGTCCTATATGAAAAAACAACGTAGCGGAAGTATTATTAATATTTCATCCATTGGCGGGCAGAAGGCCCCGAGTATTGGCCACGCACATTACGCCGCCAGTAAAGCAGGAATGAATGGTTTTACAAGGGCGGTTGCATATGAGTTGGCCCCCTTTGGGATAAGAGTGAATAACATATGCCCGGGAGTAACGGAGGGCACCTCTATGGGAGATAGAGCAATAAGGAATGTTGGTAAAGAGTATATTAAAAGTGTGCCATTAGGAAAGTTTGCAGTACCAACAGATATTGCTTATGGGGCGATCTATTTAGCTTCCGATGAAGCAAATTATATTACAGGGGCAACTTTGAGCATTAACGGAGGAATTTTTATGGAGTAAAGGAAAGTAAGATTTAAATTTAGACATTGCTCGAAAGTTACGGAGATGTGAAAAAAGGAAAGGAGGGGAAAAAGGGGGAAAGTGAAAAAGAAGTTTAAGTGGATTACGTAATGTATATAACTCTCAATTTTCGGAAATCAAAGGAGGGTAAAAAATGAGAACAAAGAAATTGGCTAAATTAGGACTCACTCTATTTGTGCTAATCGCAGCGACATTAATATCAATGTCGGCTGTTGCTTCTGATACTATAAAAATAGCTAAAATTGATCCAGCCTCAGGTCCATTTGCTGCCATTGGGGATCATAGCAATAAACAGTATGAGATGATTGTTGATTATATCAATGCCCGAGGAGGTGTTTTAGGGAAAAAACTTGAATTAAAATTATTTGACAATAAAAACGCTGCCGCTGAAAGTTTGTTTCAACTTAAGCGGGCTATCGACGAAGGATTTCGTATTATCTTCCAAGGTCATAGTTCTGGTGTCACTGCTGCACTTTCTGATGCTATAGGAAAACATAATGATCGCAATCCAGATAAACGACTAATTTATCTTTGTCCCGATTCCACCGATCCAACGCTCACAAATGAAAAATGCAACTTTTGGTTTTTCCGATGGGGCCCAACTGCGGATCAAAAGGTAGGTGCTCTGGCAAAATATTTGGCTGAAGACAAGAAAATAAAAAAGGTCTTTCTTATTAATATGGATTACTCTCATGGCCACGGTGTTAGCACTGCATCGCGTCGGGAATTAATTAAACGTCGCCCAGACATCGAAATTGTGGGGGATACGTTTCATGCTGTAGGCAAGATCAAAGATTTCTCTCCATATATTAGTAGTATAAAAGCCTCTGGAGCAGATGCAGTGGTCACTGGCAACTGGGGTACTGACATGGAGTTGTTAATCAAAGCTTCTCATGCTGCAGGTTTAAAGGCCAAATGGGCTACTTTATATGCTGGTGTTGTCGGGTCGCCATCGTCGCTTCGAGAGGCTGGGGAGGGGACACTTCAAGTTACAACATGGCACCTGAATTACAATGATGGTGATAATGAGACAACGCGGTTTGCTCTTGAGTTCAAGAAAAAGTACAATCTAGACCTTTATTATCAAGATATCAATACTATGATAAGAATGCTTTGTGCCGCGATTGAGAAAAGTAAATCAGAGGATCCACTTCATATCGCTTTGGCTCTAGAAGGTATGAAAGTAAGTACTCCAACTGGCGAACTTCTAATGAGGGCTGATAATCATCAAGCAGTTGCACCCCAAATTATATCCGTTTTTTCTAGAAATGTTAAGTACGATGCAGAAGGCACAGGCTTTGGGTGGAAAACTGTCATGGTGGTACCAGCAGAAGAAGTTTACTTCCCTACAACGTGCGTAATGGAGCGTCCTGCTAAATAACAGATTCAAGATTTGTGATTAAGCGAAGGGTTAATGCAACAGAAAATCCTTCGCTTAATCTACTGGAGAATGATTTAAAAACTCTTTTGCATAAAGGAGATAGAAAGTGATTGAATTTTTTATTGGTTCGTTGCTAAATGGTATTTCTTTCGGGCTTCTGCTGTTCATGCTATCAAGTGGCTTAACTCTTATTTTTGGAATGATGGGCGTCCTGAACTTTGCCCATGCCAGCTTTTATATGGTTGGCGCTTATGTTGCTTACCAATTTAGTGCCTTCGCGGGTTTTTATCCGGCATTGATCATCTCAGTGTCTATAGTAGGTTTTCTCGGCGCAATGGTGGAAAGATTTGGGTTACGCCATGTACACAAACATGGACATATGGCTGAATTACTATTCACTTTTGGTCTTGCTTACCTAACTGTTGAGATGGTGAAAATGGTATGGGGGAAATTACCAGTTGATTACAGGATTCCCCACACGTTGGATTTTACCTTATTCAACATATTCGGAACGACCGTCCATGCTTACAAGGCTTTTATGATGCTGATTACCATCATTATGCTAATTAGCTTATACATGTTGATAAAAAGTACACGCGTGGGAATTATCATTCAGGCGGCTTTATCCAACCCAGTCATGGTAGGCGAATTAGGCCATAATGTCCCCCTCATCTTCATGAGTATTTTTGCTATCGGTTGTGCCATGGCGGGATTAGCTGGAGGCATCAGCGGTAATTTGTTTAGCACCGAACCAGGCATGGCGGATCGGCTAGGATTAATTGTCTTCGTGGTCGTAATTGTAGGTGGTCTTGGGTCTATTACCGGTGCGTTAGTTGCCTCGATCTTAATTGGGATCATCATGAACTTTGCCGCTGCCATTAACTATTCTCTCGCAGATCTTATATCCTTTTTGGGAATCGCCTCCTCCAAAAAGGGCATCCTGGCTATTAAAATTTCCCAGACCGCTGAGGTATTGCCTTTTTTGTTAATGGTGCTCATCCTTATATTAAGGCCAAAAGGTTTAATGGGGACACGTGAGACATGAGGAGCAGCATCATTACTCGCTACAAAATTTGGATCATTAGTGCCCTAATTATATCTATATGGCCTCTTTTCTTATCAGATTTAGCCTTATCATTACTCAGCCAGATGGGCATCGCTGTCATATTCGCACTTTCCTATAATATTCTTCTTGGTCAATGCGGATTATTATCATTTGGACATGCGGTATTTTTTGGCCTCGGTGCTTATTTTACCATTCACGCATTGCGTCTTATAAATATTGGCCAACTAACCATTCCGACGCCTTTGTTGCCGCTGGTTGGAGCATTTGCGGGCTTGATTTTAGGTATCACAGTTGGATTGATAGGAACTAGGCGACCTGGCGCCACCTTTGCCTTGATTACTTTAGGGATTAATGAACTTGTACATTCCAGTGCTCTGATGTTTATTGACTTCTTTGGTAGCGAAACTGGTATATCGGCAAAACGCGAAGGATGGCTCGGAATTACGTTTGGTTCTCAACTTGAAGTTTATTATCTGATCGTCATCTGGACCTTCATATGCATCATTCTCATATACGCATTTACTGGTACACCTCTGGGCCGGATTTCTAATGCTGTCCGAGATAATCCAGAACGCACAGGATTCATCGGTTACAGTCCCGTGATGGTTCGCGCTTTAATTATGATGGTCTCAGGCTTTTTTGCCGGATTAGCTGGTGGACTTTATGCTATAAATTGGGAGCTTGTGACCTATGAAAATGTCGGAATAATGCAATCAGCGTTTGTACTTTTTATGGTTTTCATTGGCGGGGCCGGATATTTTTTCGGTCCGATTATTGGAGCAGTAATAGTAACCTTCATAACTTTATATTTGAGTGCATTCACCGGAGCCTGGATGTTATATTTAGGACTTTTCTTTATGGTAATGGTACTTTTTGCTCCATCAGGAATTGCTGGAATATTGATGCTTCACAAACCTGTTTGGCAGAGAAAGCTTTTGCGAAGAATCATCCTGTCTTATATCGTCGCTTTATTTTCATGCTTTGTGATAACGCTATCAGGCATAGGTCTTATTGAGATTATTTTCCACTGGTCTTCAACAGGTTACACTAATTCAGTTATGACCGTATATGGGATAAAGTTTGATGCAAAAGGGTTTTTACCTTGGGCTATTACATTTGCTGGTATAATCCTTGGTGGTTATTTCTTCAAAAAGTCATTATCAAATGTGAAAAAAAATTGGAGTCTGGTTTCAATAGAATTACAAAGTAAATGCCATGATGATTCTTCAAATTAAGGGCCTCCATAAGAGTTTTGGAAAGACGCAAGTAATTTTTGGTGTAAACCTTGAAATTGAACATTCCGAATGCCATGCGATCATCGGCCCAAACGGTGCTGGCAAGTCCACTCTTTTCAATTTAATTTCTGGTTTATATAAACCGTCGTCCGGTAACATTAAATTGAAGGGAGAAGAAATTGTTGGCCTCTCGCCATTTGAAATTTACCGAAGGGGTTTGAGTCGCAGCTTCCAGGTTCTCAATATTTTCCGTAATATGAGCGTTTTTGAAAATATCCGGTGCGCATTATTATGGCAATTGGGTTATAAGTATTCTTTCTGGCAAAGAACTAATACATTGAAAGAAGTGCAAGAGAGGGCGGAGATGATCCTTAACCAAATCGGTATGACCAATCGCCGCGACGTGATCGCAGGGGCTCTATCGTATGGGGAACAACGTCGCCTTGAAATTGGCATCACCATCGGAAGTGGTGCCGAAATAATCCTTCTTGACGAACCGACTGCAGGTCTGAGTAAACCTGAAACAGAAGAGGTTGTAAAACTGATTCATAATGTGACAAAGGGCAAAACACTGCTTTTGGTTGAACATGATATGAATGTAGTATTTGCTATTTCTCACCGTATTTCGGTGTTGGTTTATGGTCAAATAATTGCTACCGGTGAGCCAGAAATGATAAAACAAAACAGGCAGGTTCAGGAAGCATATTTGGGCACATTCAACGAGAAGGCTGCTTGACTAAGTAAACATTAGAGACAAAGGTAATAGATCCGGGAGTTTTAAATGCTAAAAGTTAATGATTTAAATGCATATTATGGAGAAAGTCACATTCTTTTTGATATTAATTTAGATGTCCAAAAAGGAGAAATCGTTAGCCTCCTGGGCCGTAATGGTGTTGGCAAGTCAACCACACTTAAAGCAATTATGGGTGAAGTTCACCGGCATGGTTCGATTATGTTTAAAGACGACCCAATGGTTGGCCTCCCACCTTACGAAATTGCGCGTCGAGGTTTGGGCTATGTACCCGAAAATCGAGATATTTTCCCTACTCTCACCGTTCGCCAGAACCTGATTATAGGTATGAAGGGTGGTACTGAAACAAGCTCTTGGACAATAGAAGATATGTTCAATTTGTTCCCGATCTTGAAATTACGTGCTGATGTTCTCGGGGGCAATCTATCAGGTGGTGAACAGCAGATGCTGGCAATTTGTCGTACACTAATGGGTAATCCTGACTTGATTATGATCGATGAGCCTACTGAAGGGTTGGCGCCAAAAATCGTTCAAGTTCTGGCGGAAATGTTTGAAGAAATTAAGAATCGCGATGTATCGATTTTATTAGTTGAGCAGAAACTAACTATCGTCCTAAAAATCTCCCAACGTCTTTATGTCATGGGTCATGGGCATATTGTCTTCGAAGGAACTACAAAAGAATTTATTGAGAATGAAGGCATTAGAAGAACCTGGCTGGAAGTTTAGCAATGCATTTACCTCCTAAGAACGGGAAGGTTTCGTATAGTAATATTAGAATGGAGAAAATCTTTGCCATAGCCGTCCTATTTAACAAAGTTAGCCGACATTTTGGAACAGTTTTAAGGCTCCAAAACGTTATAATCCAAACTAAAAGAAACTTTATCAAGACTATTTGAGGAATTGACTATCAGTGAAACACTGAAAGTTTACAGCAAGAAAGAGACTAAAGTTCTGCTCTGGTTCGTACTTTAAAAGATGAGAAATTATAGTGAATATTTTACAAGAGGAGTATTCCAGAATGGCTAAGCAGTTGGAGTCGAAAACAGCATTGGTTACAGGTGGAGCGAGTGGCATAGGGTTGGCTATCGCCGAAACTTTTCTTCTCAACGGGGCTTCTGTTGCAATCATGGATATTAACTCTGAAGCGCTCTCAAAGACAAAAGAGTTGTGTGAGCCTATCTCTAAACGATATCGCATGTTCGAAGACGATGTGAGGGATCGGAAAGCAATGCACCGTGTAGTCGAAGAGACAACTCTTCTATTCGGCAAAATTGACATTTTAGTTACTTGCGCAGGCGTTCATAGTACGATACCTTTCTTAGATCTTACAGACGAGGAATTTGACAGAATGATAGACATTCATATCAAGGGAACGTATTTGGCCATGAAAGCAGTCCTTCCCAAAATGGTTGAGCAACGTTCCGGGAAAATAATAGCGATGGCTTCGGTCGCTGGAAAAGTCGGATCTGCGGTTGGTGCCTCTCACTATGCTACGGCAAAGGGAGGAATTATCGCAATGGTTAAGTCTCTTGCTCGAGAGTTTGGCCCTTATGATATACAGATTAATGCGATATGCCCCGGACTTATCGATACTCCGATGATTGCCCCAATTAAGGAGGTTGCAATAGATGCTTACATTAAAGGATTACCCTTGAGGCGGGTTGGTACCCCGAATGATGTTGCAGAAACAGCCCTTTTTTTGGCGACCGATGCATCAAACTATATCACCGGTCAAGCAATAAATGTGTGCGGAGGCTACCTAATGATGTGACGGAAGGGGATAACTCCCAAAGCAATATAACTCTATGACTTTTGGCTTTGCTTCGCCAGCAGGAGGGCACTATGAGTAACTCAGAAAAACAATATAAATATTTACTTTGTGAAAATGCTAACAGTATAACGACTATAACCCTGAACGATCCGGGGAAGCTAAATGCGTTGAATCTGACTATGCAAAAGGAATTGCTTCACGCTCTTCGCTATTTTCGGGACGACGATAAAACGAAAGTCATCATCATTACAGGGGCAGGTGAAAAGGCTTTCTGTGTCGGGGCTGACATACAAATTTTTAAAGGGATTACAGCCATTAAAGGGTATCGATTAATGCGAGATCTAGGCTATGAGATCCACCGTCTTATGGAAGTAATGGAAAAACCAATCATCGCATCAGTGAATGGGTATTGCTTGGCAGGGGGATTAGAAGTCGCTTTAGCCTGTGACTTCATCCTTGCGATCGAGGAGGCACAGTTTGGGGCACCAGAGATAAACATAGGAATTATTCCCGGTTGGGGTGGATCGGTTAGGCTTCCACGGGCTATCGGTCTAAGGAAGGCTAAAGAATGGATAATGACCGGAAAGCGTTTCTCAGCCGTTGAGGCGGAACGTCTGGGGCTTGTCAACAAGATCGTACCTCGTGCTCTATTAATGGAAGAAGCAAAAAAATTCGCGGTGGAGTTACTAGGCAAGCCGCCCAATGCCCTGAAAATGGCAAAGATGGTGACGAACTTATCCCTCGAAACTCCAGACATAGATTCTGCTCTGGCCATTGAAAGAGGCGCAGTGTCCGTACTTCTGGGTTCAGAGGATTGCGCGGAAGGTGTTGCAGCTTTCGTTGGGAAGCGGTCTCCTAGATTCAAAGGGTTGTGAATGTTAAAGGCTGTGCTTGCTTTGAGTTCTTGAATTGGCTCAAAGGAGGAAAAAATACTATGAAAATCATAAAGGGGTTTCCGTCAAATTCGCAGGATGACTATCCGCTTAATGTGACGACTATATTAAAGCATGCAGTAAGAAATTTCGCAGGTCAAGAAATTGTCTCTCGAACGCGTGATGGCATTTTCCGATATACTTATAAGGATGCTTATGAGCGGGTACAGAGGCTTGCTAATGCTTTGGAAATTTTGGGGATTAAACCTGGAGATAGGGTGGGAGTACTCGAATGGAATACATATCGATATATGGAATTATATTTTGGGATTCCCGGAACCGGGGCTGTGCTTGTAGAAATGAACGCGAGACTAGCCGTACCAGATTTGATATATGTTGCTAAGCACTCTGGAACGGAATTAATCTTTGTTGATGAATCATTGATATCCATTGCAGAGAGTATAGCAAACGAATTTAGACCCGCTAAAGGATATGTCATCTTAACTGATAAGAAGCTGAGTGACATTGATACAAAGTTAACACCAATATATAGCTACGAAGATCTTCTCAAAGAGGCAAAGCCGATATACGACTGGCCCATGATTGATGAAAGATCCGCCTATAGCGCTTGTTATACTTCGGGGACCACCGGAAGGCCAAAGGGAGTTTTTTATTCTCATAGAAATGCTTATCTCACGAGCACCATTGCTGCGATTATTTTGGAATTAACTTGCAGGGATTGCCTTTTGCAGATAGTCCCTTTGTATCATGCAGCAGGATGGTGTAATCATATAGCAGTCCTTTTAGCGGGTTCAGAACTTGTTCTTCCCGGGAGATACACTGCGAAAGAGTTGGGATCAATTGTCGATTTAATTGTAAAGGAGAAGGTAACCATTGGGATTGCTGCTTCAGCGGCTTGGATGCCGATATATGAATTTATAAGAAACATGAAAGAAAAGCCTAACCTAAAGGGCGTTCGTCTAATCTCTGGTGCCAGCGAACCACCAATAGCTATGATGAAAGGGTTTTATGAACTGACGGGGGCTAAGGTTTATCATGGTTCCGGAACAACTGAAAATACAGCTTGGTCAACATTGAATAAGCCAAAACCTTGGTTAGAAGACAAGTTAACCGAGGAAGAGAGGTGGGAGTTACAGAGAAAGCAAGGGCTTGAGGTTCTAGGCTGTGATGTTAAGATAGTTGATTTAAAGGGTGATGAACTTCCCCATGACGGCAAATCGACAGGTGAGCTTCTACTAAGGGGACCTTGGGTGATCGGAAGTTACTACAATGCCCCGGAAACAATGGATCGATTCACGGATGATGGCTACTGGAAAAGTGGAGATGTCGTGACCATGGATCCCGAGGGATATATAAAGATTGTTGATAGGATTAAGGACGTGATAAAGAGTGGAGGAGAGTGGATTTCATCTGTGGACATGGAGAATGAAATAATGTGCCATTCGGGGGTCTTAGAAGCTGCTGTGTGTGGGTTACCCCATCCTAAATGGGAGGAGAGGCCGCTTGCCTTAGTAGTTTTGAGAGAGGAATACAAAGGAAAGATTAATAAAGAGGATATTATTAATCACCTTAGCAAAAAGTTCGCCAAATGGCAACTTCCAGATGAGGTGAAGTTTGTTGATGAAATTCCAAAAACAAGCGTGGGGAAATTCAAGAAGAGTGTGATAAGAGAGCTATATAGGGATGAATATATGTCAAAGCAAGGTTAGGAATACCATCTACTTTTGGCTAACTGAATTAGCCTCTCAATAGGTATCAGGAGGATATATGGGTTCATTTAGGGGTAAGGTTGCGATTGTGGGGATAGGTGAAGTCCCCTCTGGAAAATTTCCAGATAGACCTTGTTTACAAAGTGCACTGGAGGCATGTAGAGAAGCAATTTTAGATTCTGGAATAAAAAAAGAGGAAATTGATACCATTATACCAACGGGGACTTTTTTT
>Ga0184631_10000186_pt1 | contig 12875 bp, 13 predicted proteins | sample PLM4_90_b1_FD_133160 | JGI IMG/M metagenome (GOLD analysis project Ga0184631, IMG submission 133160) | Groundwater sediment microbial communities from an aquifer in East River, Colorado, USA - PLM4_90_b1 | ecosystem: Environmental > Terrestrial > Soil > Riparian zone | place: USA: East River... | reverse complement strand
GAGACATGGCGAAGGCATGGCGTGGTCCCCCGGGGGGCCATGCGTGAGATCATGGAGCTGTTGCATAGGACTCATATGGGAGTGGATCAGGATTATGAGAACCTGACTAAACAATCCAGTCGAACGGCCCTTGCCGATGGCTGGGGGGGGTCAATGGTTGCGACCGAGATATCCGATATCCTGTTCGGCACACCCACCCCGGTTAAGGCGGAAGTAAATATGGGATGTCTAAAGGCAGATCACGTCAACATAATTATACATGGCCATGAACCCAATCTTTTTGAATCAATGCTGGATTCTGTAAACGACCCTACCCTTATTCAGGCGGCCAAGGACGCCGGCGCCGCCGGGATCAACCTGGTGGGTATGTGTTGTTCGGGGGCCGAGATGCTTTCACGTCATGGGATCCCCCATGCAGGGAATTTTATGTCTACTGAAGCTGTCCTGGTAACCGGCGCGGTGGACGCGATGGGTGTGGACGTCCAGTGTATCAAGCAGGGGCTGGCAAAGGTGGCTGATTGCTATGGGACAAAGCTGTTTACCACCAACCCCAGGTGCCGCATTGAAGGAGTTAGGCATATTGAATTTCATGAACATACTCCAAGGGAATGCACGGATAGCATAGTTGAGAACGCTATAGTCAGGTTTAAAAACCGAACAATGCCCGTTGAGATTCCAAATGTCAAAAACGTCGGAATCCATGGCTTTTCCCACGAGTATGTCAACTATATGCTGGGCGGCACATTCAGGGCCTCCTACGTACCCCTCAATGACAATATCATTAATGGAAGAATAAGGGGGGTGGCTGGTGTTGTAGGGTGCACCAACCCCAGGGTAAGACAGGACTGGGTCCATGTTGAACTGGTAAAGGAATTGATAAAGAACGATATCCTTGTTGTTCAAACCGGGTGCTCCCAGATAGCCATTGCGAAGGCGGGGCTTTACACCCCGGAAGCGGCCCATCTTGCCGGTCCCGGGCTGAGGGAGGTCTGTGAGACGGTAGGAATGCCGCCTGTGCTCGGGCTCGGCTCCTGTGTCGATAACAGTCGTATACTCATAGCATGCGCCGAAATGGTTCGTATCGGGGGGCTTGGAGAAAGCATAGCGGACCTGCCTGTCGCGGGCGCGGCCCCGGAATGGATGAGTGAGAAGGCCATTACGATAGGACAGTATTTCGTTGCGTCAGGCGTCTTCACCGTTTTCGGTGTCACCTTCCCTATTATCGAGGAGACCAAATTCCATAAGCTCTTATTTGGGGGGCTGGAAGAGATGGGATTCGGCAAATGGGGATTCACTAGAGATCCCTACATTATGGCCGACATGATGATCAAACATATTGACAAAAAAAGAATAGCCCTTGGTATTGACAAGACCAGGGAGCGAGTCCTTATGGATATGGCTGACAGGCAAAAACTCGAGGCGACTTAAAATTGGGGACGGAAAATAGTTGATCTTGATTTCATGTCCGCCTAATATTATCCACACATTTCAACCAACAAATCGTATTGAGGAGGAGACTATGGATAAATATGAATGCACGGTATGTGGTTATATATATGATCCCGCGGAAGGTGATCCTGATAACGGCATAGACCCGGGAACAGCATTTGAAGATCTTCCGGATGATTGGGTATGTCCTGTCTGCGGGGCAACCAAGGACGAGTTCGAAAAGGTCTAGATCTCAGCCTTCTTTCAGCAATCCGCCTTTCATGGAGTAACCATTTTATAGGAATCAGCATATATAATTTATGCTTTAAAGGATTGAAGATTGTCCAAAGAGTGTGAAAAAGAGAAATGCCCTGATTGCGACTTTTGCCAGATATGCAGTGAAAGCCGCTGCCGTCTCTGTAGAAATGATCAAAGAGGGAAGAAAAGGTCTGAATTGGGGACAGTCTTTACCTACGGTCAGTATATGGATTGGAAAAGAAAGAAAAGAGTTTCCGGGGAGGATGCTATCCTAGGCGGATCGCGATAGATTCGGAGAGACTGAAATGGGAAAGCACCCCCTTATAAAATTTTTTGCGTTCATTGGCTTGGCGGGCATTCTTTTCCCTGGTACCTTGTCAGGAGGAAGCACGCCAATCAGTGAAGACAGCGAGATGTGCATCGAATGCCACGCCTCCCTGCACCCCGGCATTGTTGAGGACTGGAAGAAAAGTTCCCACGCTAAAGCGACTCCAGCACAAGGTCTTGCCAAAACAGCCCTTGAGAGGCTGATATCGGCGGATAAGGTTACCGAAGCCCTGGCCGATAACGTGGTCGGTTGCGCCGAATGTCACACCATGAATCCTGCTCAACACAAAGACAGTTTTGAGCACAGCGGTTATCAGGTTCACACAGTGGTAACCCCTGCGGACTGCTCTCAATGCCATCCGGTGGAGGCCTCTCAATATGAAGGGAACATGATGTCCCACGCATACGGTAACCTCCAGGGAAACAGCCTTTACCGTTCTCTTGTGGATTCAGTTAACGGGGTCCAGACGTTTCAGGACACCAAGATTATCCATAATCCATCTGATGAGGATACGGATGCCGATTCATGTCTTTACTGTCACGGCACGAACGTCCTGGTGAAGGGTACCAGGACCATGGAGACGGATGCAGGGGAGATGACATTTCCCGTTCTTTCCGGCTGGCCCAACCAGGGCGTTGGCCGGATCAATCCCGATGGCACCAAGGGATCATGCTCTGCCTGTCATACCCGTCATAGTTTTGACCTTGAGGTGGCCAGAAAACCCAACACATGCTCCGAGTGCCATAAGGGGCCTGACGTGCCTGCCTATGGCGTATATACCGTCAGCAAACACGGAAACCTTTACTCATCACAGGCCGGGGAATGGGATTTTAACTCTGTCCCATGGACCGTTGGAAAGGACTTTACTGCGCCTACATGCGCCGCCTGCCATGCCAGTCTTCTTGTCAACGAAGACGGAGATGTTATATCGCAGCGCACCCACCGGATGAATGACAGGCTTTATGTGAGGATATTCGGGCTGATCTACGCCCACAGCCATCCCAAGTCTCCGGATACTTCTGTCATCAAGAACAGCGCAGGGTTGCCTCTTCCCACGGAATTGACCGGCGAGCCGGTTGAAAGTTTTCTCATTGATAATCTTGAACAGGAAAAGAGGCGAAACGCGATGCAGAAGATCTGCCTGTCTTGCCATAGCAAGGGGTGGGTTGATGGACATTTTGAACGTTTTGATAATAGTGTGAAAACCGCCAATGAGATGACCTTGACCGCCACAAAGATCCTCATGTCCGCGTGGGACCAAGGGATAGCAAAAGGGCCTGCGGAAAATGACGCTATATTTAATGAGGCAATAGAGAAAAAATGGGTTGAGCAGTGGCTCTTTTACGCTAATTCCACGCGTTTCGCCTCGGCCATGGCAGGCGCCGACTACGGCGTATTTGCCAACGGCAGGTGGTATATGTCAAAAAATATACAGGATATGATTGACTGGATAAAAACCCATATGGGTATAAACAATAAAGGATCATCTCCAAATTAGTCCACCCTCCACAGTAACCTGCTACGGAGGACGGATTGATCGAGGATGTCAACAAGAAGGGTTCAAGGATTCAAGGGGTCAAGGATTCGAGCTGAAGGGCATTAAAAGAGAAGTTGGGAGAAAAAACACTATTAGCCATAAGACAGGAGGTTTTAAATGTCTCAACAGGAAAAGGTTAAGATCTATTCACTCAGTACATGCAGCCATTGCAAGGCGACAAAAAGATTTCTCAGTGAATGCAAAGTGGAATATGATTTCACTGATGTGGATCTGCTTCAGGGAGAGGAAAGGAAGGCCATCCTGGATAACGTGAGAAGATTCAATCCGGCCTGCACATTTCCTACGATTATCATCGGCAGCAAGGTCATCGTAGGATTCAAAGAGGATGAGATAAAGGAGGCACTCGGGTTATGAGCAAGGCTGAAGAACTATATGAGAGGTTAAAAAAGTTTCAGGAGCCGAAAGGTTTCTTCTTCAGCAGAGACAAAGAGAGGGTTTCTGACCTCATGGAGGCCCTTATACTGAATAAGGAGCGTTACGGATACATGTGCTGTCCATGCAGGCTCTCTTCAGGAGACAGGGAAAAGGATAAGGACATCATCTGCCCTTGCGTATATAGAGAGCCTGATGTTAGGGAGTATGGAAGCTGCTATTGTAATTTGTACGTCTCCAGAGAATGGAATGAGGATAGGATCCCTCACAACTATGTCCCTGAGAGGCGACCGCCCGGAAAGTTATTCCTTTAACCCGGATCTCTCAACAGACACCGGTACTATACCTGATTATTTATGATGAGATACCTGTTTATAAGCCTGATCCTGATATGTCTATCTTTAGCGTCCGGTTCGGCATCTTCAGTCGATATAAATGACCCATTTCCTAAAGCGGGGGCATCCTACCTGCTTCAGGTAAATGGCAGGACGCTATGGTCCCACAAACCCGACCGCAGGCTGCCCATGGCCAGTATTACCAAGATTATGACCGCGCTCATTGTGCTTGAAAACACGAAACCGGATGAAATAGTAACAATCAGTGATACGGCTGCAAAAGAGACGGGAACGCGACTCGGCCTCAAAGCCGGGGAAAGGCTCTATGTCAAGGATCTGCTCTCAGCAGCACTCATTCACTCGGCCAATGATGCCTGCCACGCCCTCGCCGATCATGTCGGAGGGAATGAACCCGGTTTCGTGGAGTTGATGAACAAACGCGCCCGTGCACTTGGCCTTACAAATACCCATTTTCAGAATGCCTCGGGTCACGATCATGAAAAACATTATTCCACCGCCAGTGACATCGCCCTTCTTACAATAATAGAACTGAATAATCCTACTATTATCGGAACGGTCTCCATTCCCTCTATGAAGATAAAGACAGTAAACGGCAACCGCACCTTTAATCTCAAGAATAAGAATGAGATAATCGGTCGTTATGAAGGAGCGCAAGGTGTAAAAACAGGGTATACATCAAAGGCCGGTAAATGTCTTGTCGCCTTTGCAAAACGAGATAAGACCGATGTCCTCCTGGTCCTCCTGAACGCCCCGAACAGATGGTTGATAGCTGTTGAAATGATGGACAGGGCCTTTGCCGAGGTCGCAAAGACTCTGGCAAAGCAATAGGGGGAAGCTGCTATCTTGACACGGGATATCAAGCAGCCTATACTCTTTAGGCAAAAAGAAGGTGTTTTAATCGCTTCCGGAACCTGCTTGTAAAGATGCAACCTGTCTTATGATTACAGACATTATGAAGGTATAACGGGGCGAAATTTTTCGAATATTCATTTAATCATATATATATGGAGGGAAAAATGAAGAAAATATTATACTTCATTTTCTTCGCAGCTATTTTTTGTTTGTCTGTTAACGCATGGGCCTCTGAGAAGATGAAGGAGGCAACGGTGGAATATTCGGCGGATAGGGCAATGGAAAGTCAGCAGGTCTCGATTAACGGCAAGGTCTACCATGCCCTAGGTGGAAAAGAGAGACAGGAGATGACTGTTCAGGGCACAACACAGATAATGATTACGCGTATGGATAAAAAAGTCATATGGTCGTTAATGCCTGCCCAGAAGACTTATATGGAAATGAGTCTTGAGGCCTCAACACAACAAACCGGGACGACGGATGTCAATAATTGTGATATGAATTTCAATTCTTTAGGAGATGAGACTGTAAACGGTGTAAAAGCTACTAATAACAAGGTATCCATGTCATGCCCTGACAATTCCAACTTTAATGGGAATATATGGATTACCAAAGAAGGCATTATGGTGAAAATGGATGCGGTTGGGGGCCAAGGCTCGACTCAGGAGCGCGTAAAGATCGATTTGAAGAATCTAAAGATTGCAAAGCAGGACCCCAGCCTTTTTGAAATCCCAGCAGGTTACCAGAAATTTAACATGGGAGACATCTCTTCAATGATGAAGTCAGCCCAGGACGAGGCAGCTAAGGCCCAGGTAGAGGCTGATAAGGCTCAAGCAGAGGCTGATAAGAAGGCCCGGGCAGAGGCAACTGGTGACACAGGGAGGGCTTATACGGCTCAAGGCAGGGATTACACGGCAAAGCCTGGAGCTTTAGAAACTGTCGACGAGAAGACAGACGACACCAACAAGGCATTAGATGAAACTGATAAGGTAAAAGATACAGTGAACAGGCTTAAAGGCCTGTTCGGCAGGTAATCATAGGAAATAAAAACAATCCGATGGTGTTAAGATTGTGGGGCAAGGTCTTGATACTCTGCCTGGGTGTGTCTGTTGTATATATAAATTCCTTCTCCGGCGTATTCCAGTTTGATGATTACAAGATGATTGTAAATTATGCCAGGGCGCATTCAGTTGCGACCTGGCTTTATTATTTTTCACACAATATAAGACCGTTACTTAAGCTGAGCTATACATTAAACTGGGTTTCAGGGGCAGGGCTCTTCGGGTTTCATCTTTTTAACCTCACGATACATATCCTAAACACCATACTTATCTATTTTATCTCATTTAAATTCCTTTCCAGGAAGGAGTATCTACCATTTATTAATGCATCCTTTCTGGCCGCCCTTTTATTCGGCCTTCACCCCATACAGACTGAGGCGATAACATACATATGCGGGAGATCCGTCTCGCTCATGTCCCTGTTTTATCTCGGGAGCATGCTTGCGTATATAACAGGGACGGAAAAAGACAAAGGCATATCGATCTATATATTGTCCCCTCTTTTGTTCATCCTGGCTGTTTTCACAAGAGAAACGGCAATTACACTTCCTCTGGCATTATTATTATGGGATATTTTCAACACGGAAGAAACAAGCAGACTGGGCAAGGCTTTCAGAAGGCAGGCTGTGCACTGGATGCTCCTTGTTATTATCTTGGTTGCGTTCCTCCTGCACCTGAAATATGAACAACTGTTTGAATTCAGTTTCGAATTAAGGGGAATCAAGGAGAATCTCCTCAGCCAGTTCAATGGCCTGGGATATCTTCTGTCAAGGCTTGTCGCGGTAAACAGTCTTAATATCGATCCGGATATCCCCGTGTTTTCTGCATGGACTCCGTCTATAATAATAAAGGCGATTTTAATATCATCCCTGTTGATCCTATCTTTGATAACTTATAGAACCAAGAAATGGATTTCCTTTGGCATTTTATGGCTTTTTCTGCAGCTTCTCCCTACTAACTCCATTGTGCCCAGATTAGACATCGCCAATGAACGCCACATGTATCTCCCTGCATGGGGCATATTCCTTATAGTCGCTATAGGAGTAGAGAAACTCAGGACCGGCTATTATGAACAACGGCGCCTTTTCCATGCATGCATCCTGGCCTTATTGATCGTCATGGGGTATTTTACCTGGGCAAGAAATAATATCTACAGGAGCGAGGTTGCCCTGTGGGAAGATACTATCTTGAGATCTCCTAACAAGGCGCGTTGTTATAATAATCTCGGTTTTGCCTATGCGCTTGAAGGAAGATATGAAAAGGCAAAAGAGGCATATATGCGTGCCTCAGATTTAGATCCTGATTTTAGATTGGCAAAAAATAACCTGCGGAAGGTTGAATCAATATTGGAAGACGATGAATGATTGTTACGAAAAAGAGAGACAAACTAAATTCTGTGGCGGTTGAATCAACCATGGATGACCCTAAAACAGATCTCCCAAGGATGATTGTTTTAACGGCCCGGGGTGCGGCGAGCTTTTCTCCCGGGCAATTGGCTGAATTATCCAGGATGTCACGCCTTACAGTGCATGAGGTCCTTTCCCGTTTGAACAACAAAGAACTTATTTCGTTATGCAGGGATGCTGAGTTATTAGGCATTACAAGACGAGCAACGATCAATATTGATGAAGAACTGATATCAGGGATGCCGTATTTAAGGGGGATTGCGATACATGCCAGCGGATATGACTGGATAGACCTGGAGGCTTTAGGGCGTCGAAATATAGCTCTCGCAATTCTGCCTGACTATTCGACTCAGACCGTCGCAGAACATACATGGGGGATGATACTGACCATGAGTCGCAGGCTGCACCTGAGTGACCGGGTGGCGAACGGAGAATTGCCCTCTTATATCTCGTTGCGCGGTTGGGAATTGGCAGGCAAGACATTGGGTATAATAGGTTTCGGACGCATCGGGCAGGCTGCTGCCCGTGCCGCCAAGGCTTTTTCAATGCGGGTCATCTATTATGATAAACAGGATATAATATCGGATTCAGGAATAGCGGTTGATTTTGACGAGGCATTGTCCTCTGCCGATGTGATGGTCCTTGCATGCAGCCATGAGAGAGGTGCATCACCTGTGATCGATTCATCTGCCATAGCAAAAATTAAACAGGGGGCTTACCTTATCAATCCGGCCCGCCCGGCCCTTGTAGATCATGATGCTGTATTCCAGGCCATCAAAGATAAGAGACTTTCAGGTTATGCCGTGGATGACAAGGTATTTACCAGGGAACAGCTTGCCGACATTGAGCCAGGGCGGATCTTCCAGACCGGCCATACGGCATGGTATTCAAACGAGGCCATTACAAGGGGCACTCAATGCTGGGTGGATAACCTGGTTGCCCTTGCAATAAACCAGCCTGTCAACGTAATAAATATGGCTCATCATCATGTCGCGAGAAAGAATTCAAGGGGGGATTGAACATGAAACGGGCAACATGGGTCACAGGGATTGTAATGGTCATTCTTTTTCTTGCTGGTGCGATTGCGCTTATTAAAAATAATTCCGGGCAGGATAATCCTCAGAAAATATATAGTCGTTTTATCGATTATGGTAACGGTACAGTCCTTGATACTAAAACGGATTTGATGTGGGCGGCCTATGATAACGGGGCTTCCACAACCTGGCAGGAGGCAAAGCAATATTGCGAGAAGTATATCGGCGGGGGATACACGGACTGGAGAATGCCGACAGTCGAGGAGCTTAAAGGGTTATATGATGAAAATGAACCAGGTTATCGCCCGGATTGTGCGGTCTATGACTGGAAGGTCTATCTTACAAACAAGATCCGTCTGACCGGAGGCAGTGCCTGGACGTTAGAAGATCATGGGGCAGAGGCGGAATGTTTTCTCTTTGATTATGGCTGCCGCAGCCTGATGTTTAAATCGGTAAACTTTATAATGCGGGCCTTGCCTGTTCGGGATGGCTCCGTATATTGAATTTTCTATTTTAATCTTTCCTATTCATACTATTAAGGGCCGAACCTGCCTTGAACCAACCTATCTGCTCCTTGGTAAGGGTATGGCTGAAGATCAGTTCAAAGGAGGAGCAGTCCTTTCTTTTTATAACGCCCTTTACAGGTCTATTTGACCCGAGGTCCTTCAGGCCAACCAGGCTTATCCTGTCATATTCGTCAATCATATCATAATCATCTTTATTGCTGAAGGTCAGGGCAAGGATCCCCTGTTTTTTCAGATTCGCCTCATGTATCCTGGCAAATGTCCTGGCAATTACCGCCTTTGTTCCCATAAATCTGGGGCTCATTGCAGCGTGCTCACGGCTTGAGCCCTCTCCGTAATTTTCATCGCCTATGATAATAAATCCGCCGGCATTCTCCTTATAAAACCTAGCGAGCCGGAAAAATCTGACGCCCCTCTCGCCTGTAAAGACATTGGTGCCTGATCCTCTCTCCCCGCTGTATGCGTTTATTGCTCCCTCAAGCAGGTTTTCAGAAATATTGCTGATATGGCCCCTGTACCTCAACCATCTGCCTCCTGGGGATATCTGGTCCGTGGTGGTCTTTCCCCTGGTCTTTACAAGGACAGGCAATTCAAGAAAATCCTTGCCGTCCCATCTTTCAAATGGCCTGATGAGTTCTATGCGTTCGGATCCGGGATCAATCATGACCTCTATTTCAAGATGATCCTTCCTGGGTGGAATAAAGCTTCCCCTGGAACTCGACAATCCCTCTTCCGGGACCGGGGGAGGTTGCGGGGCCTCCAGCCTGAATTCAATACCGTCGGCCCCCTTCAGGGTGTCGGTCCCCGGGTTGAACCCTGTCTTCCCCGAGACCGCGAGGCTGGCGGCCACGGCCGGTGATGTTAAAAATGCCCTTGTTTCCGGATTTGCGTCATTCCTTGCCCTGAAGTTTCTGTTAAATGTGGTAAATATACAATTCGGCACGCCCTTCTTGATATCCTTTCTATTCCACTGACCTATACATGGGCCGCAGGCCGATGAAAGGATGACTGCGCCCGCCTTCACCAGCTTATCGAGTATCCCGTCCCTTTTTATGGTCTCATAGACACGGTTAGAGCTTGGGGAAAGTAGGAAGGGGACTTTTGGCTTCAGACCGTGTCTAGCGGCCTCCTCCAGGACCTGGGCGGCGGCGTAAAGATCCGAATAGGACGAATTTGTGCATGAACCCAGGAGTACGGCGGAGATATCACCGGGCCATCTTTTCCGGCCCACAAGTTCATTAAAGTCCTTGACCTTTGTGATCCTGTCCGGGGTAAACGGCCCTGAGTGACTTATCTCTATCGCGCTGAGATCAATCTCGACTAGTTCATGGAAGACCCTTTCCGGTTCCCTCTCACAGACCTCATCCTGTGTCAGAAGTTCACCTGAGACATTCGAGTAATCCGCATCTTCAACCCTGCCGACGTTCCTTAAATACTCATCCATGGCCCTATCATAGACAAATAGTGAGGAGGTGGCCCCCAGTTCCGCGCCCATATTGGTGATCGTGGCCTTCTGGGTAACTGAAAGCCCTTCCGCGCCTTCACCGAAATATTCAAAGATCCTGCCAGTCCCTCCAGTGACGTCTAACATTCTAAGCATCTCAAATATAACGTCCTTGGCCGAGGCCCATCCCCTGAGCCTTCCGACAAGTTTTACGCCGACCAGGAACGGATAACTGGTCTCCCATGATAGTCCTGCCATGACCTCGGCCGCGTCGGCACCTCCAACCCCGATCGCGATCATGCCCAGTCCACCGGCATTTGGTGTGTGGGAGTCGGTGCCTATCATGAGGTCTCCGGGCACCGCATAGTTTTCAAGTATAACTTGGTGTATGATCCCTGATCCTGGCCCCCAGAAGCCGATACGGTATCTCGCGGCAGATGTTGAAAGGAAGTCATAGATCTCCCTGTTCTCAGCGACTGCCCTTTCAAGATCAATAATGTCCCCCTGATCGGCGATGATGAGATGATCGCAGTGTATTGTAGCCTCCACCCGCGTTTCTTCCCTCTGCGCCTGCATGAACTGAAGCATTGCCATCTGGGCGGTCGCGTCCTGCATCGCCACCCGGTCAGGGTAAAGCCTTATCTGGTCCTTCCCTGGGATTAAGGCCCTTTCCGCAGGCCCTTTTGCCTCGTGTAAAAATAGGATCTTCTCCGCGTAAGAAAGACCCCTTCCAAGAAGCTTTCGCTTTTTTGCCAGGATCTCCTGCGCCTTACTTATATCTAAAGATCTAACCATAATTATTTCTGGACTATCTCCAAATTAGTCCACCCTCCGCAGTAGCCTGCTACGGAGGACGGATTGATCGATAATTAGGATACAAGTTGTCAAGGGGTCGAGTTTAATATAACTGCTCAGGTGTTTAGGCTGAAGGCTGTTAGGTTTAGGTTGTTAGCCTGAAGACTGAGAGCTAAATGCCTACAGTCTAATAGTCTATAGCCTATGACCTTTATCTTTTTCCTGACTCCTGACTTCTGGCTCCTTTGTCCTTACACTTGAACCCTTGGCCACCTTCTCTCAATTCAAAGACTAAGCCCAATTATATCATGTGTCAAGCCATGACTTAGATCTCCAGCCCTTCTGGAGTTGATCCAGAAAATTGACGCAAACAAATATATTATTGCATTTTGCAGCATTATGTTGTATTTTGAGTACAATCATGTGTTCAAGGAGAATTAATAATGACTAACGCCGTTAGGGTATCCGAAGACCTTGTCAGGGAAGCCAAAATATTCAGCAAGATCAATAAAAGATCAGTAACCGGTCAGATTGAGCATTGGGCGAATATTGGAAAATGCGCGGAGGAAAACCCCGATTTGACCTATGTTTTGATAAAGGAGATTTTAATAGGTCTTGTGGAACTTAATGAGGGTGAATCTTCAGAATATAAATTCGGATAATTGCCCATGAAAATATCACAATCTCGTTCCTTTGAACGGAAAGTTAAGAAATTTACTAAGGCACAAAAGAGGAAGTTAGACGAAGAAATACGTAAAATTATTGACAATCCTTCAATCGGTTCTGAGAAAAGAGGCGACCTTCGCAGTGTCTTCGTTCATAAATTCAAGATTCATACACTTCAATATCTTCTTGCATATAGGTTTACACGGGAAAATCTGGAACTTATTATGATCGGCCCTCATGAAAATTATTACAGGGATCTTAAAAGCTATCTAAAGAACAGATAAAAGGCGAACATATTTTTTCCGCAGAGCGTTAGCCGCGCTGATGAAGCGCCCGTTAGGTCTTATGTCACAGGAGGTGATTTATGAAGCGATCTCTTATAATGATCATTTCAGCAATGACAATAAGCCTGTACATCATTTTAAATGCGGTTACTATTGAAGCCGGCGACCCGGAAGCTAAGGGGCAAATCATTACTCAGGAACAGGCGGCGGAACTTGCCGCCAAACTCCCCGACGAAAAATTTCAGGCAACCTTCGGTGCCAGTCCGTTCAAACCGGAATCCTATCAGGCAAAATTGGTGGGGTCGAGATGGCATTGGGGAAAAATCAATCCGGCTGGTGTCAAGGGTTGCTCGGCAAAAGTAGAATTTAATAAGGATGGTTCAGAGCCGGATGTCAAGGTTGCGTATCATACCGACGAAGTCCTTCCCAGTGATCAGATAACAGAGCCTAAAGAGGGTTTACCCGAGATCCTGAAAAAATAAGCATTGACCCTGTCCAAGAAAATTATG
>Ga0184631_10000185_pt1 | contig 12908 bp, 13 predicted proteins | sample PLM4_90_b1_FD_133160 | JGI IMG/M metagenome (GOLD analysis project Ga0184631, IMG submission 133160) | Groundwater sediment microbial communities from an aquifer in East River, Colorado, USA - PLM4_90_b1 | ecosystem: Environmental > Terrestrial > Soil > Riparian zone | place: USA: East River... | reverse complement strand
GTTGAAACTAAAAAGAAGCTTCTAAGTATCTCTCACAGGATTATTTCAAAATACGGCGTCGTGAGTGAAGAAACTGCAAGTGAGATGGCAGAGAAAGTGAGGTTATTGACTGGCACGGATTACTCCCTTTCGACCACAGGCAACCTTGGCCCTGATGTTCTTGAAGGGAAGGAGAAGGGACTTGTTTACATAGCAGTAAGTAGAAAAGGTCAGATTTTTTCTAAGGGACTGAGATTAAAAGGCAGCAGGGAAGACAATAAAGAAAATGCCTCTCTTTCAGCACTCAAGTTTCTCATTGAGGCAGTAGAAAAAACAGGTTTTTATGCGTGAAAAGATTCCCGAGGACAAAAAGAAGGAGATAGAAAAGCTTGTAAAAGAGCTCAATTATCACTGCTATCGTTACTATGTCCTGGATTCGCCAGTTATTTCGGATGAGGAATATGACAGGCTCTATTTTCGGCTGAAGGAACTTGAAGAAAGGTATCACTATAACCTTCCTGACTCGCCAACCCTGCGAATAGGGGGCCCCCCTTTAGATAAATTCGAAAAGGTTAGACATACAGAGCCTATGTTATCTCTTGATAATGCCTTTTCCTATGATGAGGTAAGGGAGTTTGATGGGAGGGTGAAGAGGTTTCTTAAATCTGACCAGGAAATTGAATATACTGTTGAGCCAAAGTATGACGGTCTTGCCATCGAGCTTACTTACAGGAAAGGTCTTCTTTACAGGGCATCTACAAGGGGCGATGGTTATGAGGGTGAGGATGTTACCCAGAACATCAGGACTATAAAATCTGTTCCTCTGAAGATAGAGGAGGTTGAAATACCCGAAGACATCGATATACGTGGTGAGATTTACATGGATATTGATGAGTTCGATAAACTGAATAAAGAAAGGGAACAAAAAGGAGAACCCCTTTTTGCAAATCCAAGAAATGCTGCTGCTGGTTCAGTAAGGCAGCTTAACCCCTCGATTACTGCTTCACGGAAACTTCATCTTGCATGTTATGGGATAGGCGCAATTAAAGGAAAGGAATTCAGGAACCAGTGGGAATTTATCAAGTGGCTTGAGAAGGCAAGATTCCCTATCCCTGCAATTGTGAAATTCGTGAATGGAATCGATAAGGTTATTCATGTCATTGAAGAGATAGGAGAGAAAAGAATGTCCTTTCCCTTTGAAACTGACGGCTCTGTTATAAAGGTTAATGACTTCGGGTTGCAGAAGCTCTTAGGTGTAAAGACAAGGGAGCCTCGTTGGGCTGTTGCATATAAATTCCCTGCCCATCAGGGCACTACCAGAATAAAAGAGATACTGCCGAGTGTCGGGAGGACAGGGGTCATTACTCCTGTCGCAATGTTAGAGCCTGTCAGGATCGGAGGGGTTACTGTCTCACGTTCAACACTGCATAACTGGGATGAAATGAAGAGGAAAGACATAAGGGTTGGAGATACAGTAGTTGTGGAGAGGGCAGGGGAGGTTATCCCCCATGTTGTAATGGTTGTTAAAGAGAAAAGGACAGGAAAGGAGAAGCCTTTTCTAATTCCTGAAAGGTGTCCTGTATGTGGTTCAAGGGTGGTGAGGGAAGAGGGCGAGGTAGCTGTACGTTGTATCGGCCTTAACTGTCCTGCCCAGATTCAAGAAAGGATAAGGCACTTTGCATCAAGAGGTGCCATGGACATTGAAGGACTCGGAGAAAAAAATGTAGAACTACTCTACTTAAAAGGACCCATAAGCCATTTTGTAGATATTTATAAACTAAAGAAAGAAGACCTCCTTAATCTTCCAAGGTTTGCAGAAAAGTCAGCTCAGAATCTGATTGAAGCTATTGAGAGAAGTAAAAATACAACCCTTTCCAGATTCCTCTATGCCCTCGGTATCGTGCATGTTGGTGAATATGCAGCAAAGCTTCTTTCAAAAAATTTTGAAAGGCTTGAAGATTTATACAATATTCAGCCTGATAGGATTATAGAGATTAGGCAGATGGGAGAGAAGATTGCCCAGTCAATATCAGATTTTTTCAATGATCCTGAGAATCTCAAAACCCTTAAGACCCTTAAATCATTAGGATTGAAGATATCGAATCCTGATTTTGAGACCAAGAAAAAAGGAAAGTTGCCTCTTGACGGTCTCACGTTCATCATAACAGGAACATTACCGAAGCCGCGGAATGAGGTGGAGGATATGATTGAAAGCCTTGGAGGTCATGCATCTTCTTCGATCTCAAAGAGTACTGATTACCTTATCGTTGGAGAAGAACCTGGCTCTAAACTCCAGAAGGCAGAAGCCCTTGGAGTAAAAAGGATATCTTATGATGAGCTGTTGAAAATAATCGGGAGAAAGAATATCTAAGCCTGAAGAATTGTCACCCTGAACGGAGTGAAGGGTCTTTTTTTTGAGATTCTTCGCTACGCTCAGGATGACACAGTCTGTAATTGTTTATTCGTTACCCCTTCGTAATTCGGGTTAAATAGTAAGAAGGATAGACTACATTGAGGGGAATACCTTCAGAATGTGCAAAAATATTTGACACTAACCAACATTACTTGCTGAAGTTCGTGGCTCGATTAAATTGACCAGTGTGCTTATTTCTCATGTAACATGCATTTTTGTATAGCTGATAAGCCTGTGTATTTCTTCCGTAATCCTCAACATCAAAATTCTTCCAACTATGCAACATTACGAATGGAAATCAATAAGCGATGTCTATTTAAGAAAATAAAGATAAGATAATATGTTATGATAAGCAACAGAGAAAAATAGGAAATAGTCGAACAGGGAAACTGATAAATAGATTTCATTTTGCAATGCTTACTTTTAGCAGTATCCCAAATTAACAAACATATAATTTTTTATATTTGAGGAAGAACTTTTTTACCACTTTATGCAAGTCAATGCACATATAAAATCAAAAAGTATATGAAAGCATATTGTATCGGCAAATCTATCATCCTGCCTCATGTCCGTTATGTAAATAATGGAGGATGTGATAGTATGATGTTTCATTCTCAAGTTATAAGAATCAATGGACATTATCAAACATTGAGATGTGATAGGATGGACGTTTCTGGTTTATGTTCGGGACATAAGATGAGCAAAGGAGAGTTCCTAAAAAGATATTGTGGTAGTGTAGAACCAGAAGCAAAGACAAACAAAAAACAGCCTGAATGCTTATGGAGGTGGATATGAAAGCACTTATTGAACTAATGGCGAAGTCTCTGGTAGATAAGCCGGAGGATGTTACAGTGGCCGAGGTAGACGGAGAAAGAACGGCTATTTTTGAATTGCGTGTTGCTACAAGTGATATTGGGAAGGTTATCGGAAAGCAGGGAAATACAGCGCGAGCAATGAGAACAATACTGAGTGCTGCCGGTGCTAAGCTCAAAAAGCGTTGTGTTCTTGAAATATTGGATTAAGCTGAAGAATACTTAAAAACTGAATTTTAATTGCTAAGTCTTATACTACCTATCATTTGGTCAGTAATAGGGAATTTGACGGTAGGCAAAATTCTGATATAATGTTCATGATAAATAGAAGGGTTGAGGGCTATTTAAACTGAGGATAAGAAGGTAAAAGCTAAAGAATCTGCTCAAATACTATTCCTCCTTGATTTTATAAATAGAAAATCATAACCTTCCTTTTTGTTGAAGTCTGTTGATGAGATTATTTATATCAGGTAAAGCCTCTATTGCTGCCTTCTCACCCTCAAGGACAGCTTCATGCTTTTTTGTAAAATCACTTGAACCTATGTAACCGACTTTCGGCCTTATCACGATATCTGCTTTTGAAAGTTGAATTGATGAGAGCTTGGAGTACATGATACTAACAGATTGCAGTATCGTTTCTATTGTGCTTTCGGGCGGTCTATCTCCAATATCTGATGATATATCCACAGCAATTACAAAATCGGCTCCGTATCTCTTTGCAGCATCTACAGCAACAGGGCTTACAACACCTCCATCAACGTAAGTCCTGTCCCCGACCTTCACGGGTCTGAATATCCCTGGTATTGAGCAGCTTGCCCTCACAGCAGTGCCCGTGTTCCCTTTTCCAAAAACAACCTCCTGAGCATTTTGTATGTCTGTTGCAACTGCATAAAATGGGATCCTCAATTTCTCAATAGGTGTGTTGTTTAATAAAGTATTGATGTATTCTTCAAGCTTTTCTCCTTTTACGAATCCGTTATCCGGGATAGTCAGATCAACAATATCTCCCCTTTCTATTGAAAAGGACATCTTCTGAAGTTGAAAGGCAGTAAAGCCATAGGCATAAATGCTCCCGACAAAACTCCCTGCACTCGTTCCGACAATCATGTGGATTGGAATTTTGTTTGACTCCAGTATTTTCAGGACTCCTATGTGAGCAAATCCTCTTGATACTCCTGCCCCAAGTACAAGGGCTATCTTTGCTGGCCTGGGTGGAGGCTTGATTTCCATGGGTGCGCATGATGCTATGAAGAGTATAAGGATGATAAAGACACTAAATAATCTATGGATAGTTATTCTGGTTGACATAGCTTCCGGGGCCTCCTATCTTTAGACTCTTTATTACCTTAGTTGTCCAGACTGTGTGTAGGTTGTCATCCTGAACTTGTTTCAGGATCTGTCGTAATATAACATTTTGAAAATATGAGATTCTGAAATAAATTCCCTATGGGTCGTAGACAGAATGACAAAACTAACGATACTTTAAATTGTTGGGCAGCTTGTCTTGTTACAGAGTCATATTATTACCAGAAAATGGGAAATTCAGTAATAAGGCATTGAATCTATCAAAACTTTCTTTGAAGATATCTCTTAAAGGAGTTATTATAAAAACGGAGGAGATATGGAGGAGGGAAGTCTAAGGAAACTTGAACCAAAAAAGAAGGTTGGCCTTGTCGTTGTTATAACAGGTCATGGAAAGGGAAAGACTACCTCAGCCCTCGGTATGGCATTGAGAGCAGTGGGGCATGGTATGAAGGTTTGCATAATACATTTTATGAAGGGTGATATGTATTCCGGAGAAATAGATGGTGTAAAGAAATTGGCCCCAGATATTGAGTTACATCTTACTGGCAAAGGCTTCTGCGGTATCTATAGCAATCCCTATCCCTATGAAGAACACAGGGCTAATGCCCAGGAAGCAATAAAGCTTGCAAAAGAAAAGATGCTCTCAGGAAATTATGACATTTTGATACTGGATGAAATTAACAATTCCCTTAATCTGAAGCTTGTCGATCTTCCCCAGGTGTTAGATCTGATAGAGAATAAACCTCCTTTGATGCACCTGATCCTGACAGGCAGGGATGCCCATCCAGAGGTTATCGAAAGGGCTCATACTGTTTCTGAAATAAAAGAGATAAAGCACGCTTACAGGCAGAAGATAGAGCCACAGGAGGGAATAGATTATTAAGATTTAGATTTCTGATTTCAGATTTTGGATTGACAATGGAAAAGCAAGATGTAGACATAAAAGAGATAAGGGAGCTGGCAAATAAATTTACGCCACAAGAGATTGAAAGCTGCATACTACAACAGCTTAAGGAAGGGGAGAATATCTGCGAGGTAAAAGGGCCTACAGAATATGTCATAGGTGAGCTTGCAAAGGCAGGAGTTGTAAAAAAGTTAATGGAGAAAGGCATGTCCATTACAGATGCAGTTCGAGAACTTGCGAGGAGAATACGCCTCGTTCAGAAGGGTTTTAAAGAAGAATAGGAGTTTCACCTCATCAGATAATCTATTGCATTTTTCAAGAGAATCAAGCCGAAGAAAATCAGAATCAGTCCCAAAGATTTTATTATCCATACATAATATTTACTTTCGATAAAGTTTTTACTTTTCTCCACGATTAATGTCAGGCAAATCTTGGAACCCACGATTCCAGAGAAAAAGGAAGTAACAAAGACAGCCTTTTCAAGAGAATTACCTTTTATCATGAAAGGAACTCCTACGAATAACCAAAAAACATAGGGATGAGGGTTTAGAAAGTTTGTTAATAATCCTTTTTTAAAAGAGTTTGATTCCATGTCACCTATTTGAAGTTTTACGTTGTCACTTTTGAAATCTTTATATCCAAGGTAGAAAAGGAACAAGGAGCCGGCTGTTGAAATAATTCCTAACAAAAAATCCATATTTCTTATCTGCTTTAAAACAAATATGATGAGCAGAATCAAAGGAATATCTGTAAAGAGAGGGGCAAGAGAAACCTTTATTCCCTGTATCCTGCCTCTTTTTACTGTCTCCGAAATCACGAGGGCCATTAATGGACCAGGGGATAAACCCGCTGTTATACCTAAAAAAAGACCGGTGAAGAGGAAATCTACAACCATCAGTTTACAAAAATTGTGTATGTATGCAGACGCAACCTTTCGATTGCGTGGATTTAAACTCTATCTTGTCATTCCTGCGACAAGCAGGAATCCAGAGAAAAGAAAAAGATGGATTCCGGGTCAAGCCCGGAATGACGCTATTCATATAGTTTCGAATGATATTCGATATACTGTAGGGCATTCCGTTACCAGTATCGTGTGCGGCCGACATCGACATGAACAAATTCAGGATATTTCCCTACACCCCCGGCAGAAAAGGATTTTGCAGCACTTGAAAGCTCACTGCTGCTTACACCCGTAATTGAGAAGTCAATAGCAAGTCCGTAAAGGTGAAGACTGTTTTGTACAACCTTCCTGCCCATACTTCTCAGATATTCATTATAGGCAAACGAGCGGTAACCTGAGATAATATGCACCTCTTTGTCTTTCCCGAATATATCCTTTATGTCACAGAGGAGGTCTAAGAGCCTTGTATCTATAGGTGTTATTTCATTTGAATAGTGGCATCTCAACAGATAGTTTATCTCGTTTAAGGCATTGTTTATGTACATACCTGATTCATAATATTTCGCATAAAGTCTTTCATTAGTATGGATGTTGTAAAGGTTGAGAGACCTTTCTACATTGGGAGATGCTAAGACTTTTCTAAAAGGATAGGCACCTGCGATGGTAACAGCAGCTTTTAAGAAATTTCTTCTTGATATCATAAGTAATCTCCTTTTTGATATCATAAGTAATTCTTTGCTATGCTCTGCTAAATCTGATTTCTCTTTACAACTTTACAATCTTATTTGAAGCAATTTTGCAAGTTATATTATATCTCAGATAAATTTTATTTCAACGTAATTTAAAAACTTGTAATTTATCCTTTTTTAATAGCTGGATATAGTATTTGTCCTGAAAATGTCATTCCGAGCCCTTCGCCATCTGTCATTCCTTCGCGTTATGTCATTCCTTCGCTTTCTGTCATTCTGAGCGAAGCGAAGAATCTCATGGGTTGACTCTGGGTAAACTGTGCGGAGAATATTGCCATACCGCTCAGGACAAGTCTGAGGCGAAGCCGAAGAATCTCTTGGCTCAGGACAGGTCTGAGCGTAGCGAAGAATCTCTCCACACTGCTCAGGATAAACTCCGCGAGGAATCTCGTCTCTTAAGATTGCTTTGCCCCGACAAGTCGGGACTCGCAATGACATTTTTATTCCCCTTTGTGTGATGAATCGTCATGAGGGTTTGAGAGGTTTCTTTTGCAGATAGTCTACCTTTTCTTCGATTTAAAAATGTAAGTGCTTGACTCAATGCCTTATGTTTGTTTTGCTATCTGGTGCATCACCGATGATCAACATTTTGGGTCTGTCTTTCAAAATGTGAAATTTTCCGTCGTCAACAAAAGGTGATATTACCCATTCAAAAAGAATCTTTGCATCCTCGAGTACCGGATTTTTGGGATAACCATAATATTTTTTCTGCATCTCCTCGTCATAAAGTCCTATGCAACCATGAGATGCAGGATAGCCTGGCAGGTCACGTCCGTGAATCCAGTATGAAACTCCATTTTTGGTCGTATAAAACCTCAGGCCGTAATTCATAGGATATGGTATTTCCGTTTTCTCAATAAAATACAGTGAAGATTTATGGTTGCTGTTAAAAGCAGTAATTTTAAATTCCCCATTTGGAGTTTCGTTTCCCTTTTCTCCTGTGGCAATAGGAACAGAAAATACCAGATGGCCATATTCATAAGCTCCAAGAAACTGTTCTGAGAGGTTCACGACAATGAATTTTGGTTCAGACTCTGAAGGCTGATAATACTGCGGCATTGGAGTAAAATCTTTGATGTCATCGAGCCTTTTAGGGACTTTTATGGAAATTCCGGGATAGACATGTCTTCTATCTACCCTGTTAAATCGAACGACATCTTTCCATTTATCACTGAACAGACCCTCCAGTGTTTCGCCTTCACGAAGGCTTCTGCATTCCCACTCTATTTGGGTATCGCTGGGATGATTAGTTTTGCAGAGAGAAGGTACTGTTTTGGCCTCTGAGAAAGAAGAGGTAAGGAATAGAATGAAGAGGATTAAAAGTCTTTTCATGGTAGATGAAATTATAACTTTTCGAAAAATGCATTGTGTAGTGGAATTCTAAGCAGGCAAGCATCTCCAAATCCGTGATGGCAGGATATATATCTGAGCGGTTTCTTCCTCTAAGCAGTTTCAGGTTCTCACATTCTAATGACCTTTGCTATAATTTCCCATGGAAATTCTCCCAGAATTAGAATGGGAAGGGCTTCTTGAGACACTTAAACAACAAAGAGGGACCGCCCTTTTAATCGGTGCAACTGATTCAGGTAAATCTACCATTACAAAATATTTAGTAGAAAAACTGGTAAGAGAGAATATAAAGGTTTCTGTAGTCGATGCTGATATTGGTCAGTCAACCCTTGGTCTCCCAGGGACAATAAGTATGAAAGTTTTTTCCAATGAAAAGGATATTGAAAATTTCAGATTTGAGAAAATGTTCTTTGTAGGATCTACAAATCCTGCAAAGAGGATTTCCATGGTAATAGATGGTTCAAAAAGGATGGTTGATTTTTGCAGGGAGAAATCTGAGATCATCATTGTTGATACGACAGGTCTTATTTCAGGAGAAACAGGAAGGGCACTGAAGATTGGAAAAATCAGGGCTATAAAACCTGAACACATTATAGCAGTTCGGAGGAATGATGAACTGGAGCATATTCTCAATCTCATTGAGGGCATTTCTATCCATCGCATAAGGACATCGAGCTTGGCAAAAGGCAGGGACAGCGAAAACCGTGCACATTACAGAAAAAAGAAATTTCTTGATTATTTTGATATAAAAGAGATCTCTGAATTTTTGTTAAATCAAAATGATGTAAAATTCTTTTACAATAGCAAACCGTTCAATCTAAGAGAAGGAGACTTCAAGAAGTGGACAATAATCGGCTTGAATCATAATGCTGATACAATGGGATTAGGGGCAGTTGTTGAGATTATTGATGACTCTGTTATTTTTAAATCACCAATAAAATCCCTAAAAGGAATCAACAGGGTTTTATTCGGTGATATGGATATTTTATAATTTATTTAACTTCTTTCTTTTTACTTCTCACTTTTAAGTACTTACTACTTACTATTTGGGTATCCACACCTTCCCCTTGTCAATAATATGCTCAATTTCCCATCCTCTCTTACGCAGCTCCCTCGCAATCCATTTTCTGTGGCATTTCCAGGGAAATCTCTCTGCACATATAATTACGGATTTTTTCTTAATAGCAAGGGACTCAAGGAGATCAATCCCCTTTCTGAAGTCATCAGTAAGAGTATAAGCAATATATCCCCCTTTTCTGAAGCCGCCGAGTTCTGTCCCAAGGAAATGGTATTCGAGTCCCTCCTGGCTTAAGAGGGCTTCGAGGTTTTCCCTTCTGAATATTGGAATTTTGCCTTTTGGGAAACGTCGTACATCAATCAGGGTTTGGATATTGTAAGCGAGGAGAATTTCTATGAAATCTTCCTCTGTTCTCCTGTCAGTGCCGAGGGTATATATCCTTTTCATCTCTGCGTGAATCATATCATTTTATTTGTGCTGAGTGGTGAGAGGGCTTTATTCGTTTTTTTAAAAATTGTCATTGAATGTGACCTGTAACACATTTTTTCCTTGACAAATTGAATATTTTAAATGAAAAATACTCCGTATGTTAAAATCCTGGCTGTCAATCATACAGTTCATTATTATATCGCTCGCTTTACCTGTTTATGCATCCGAGGTCAACCCGGATAATCCCGTTGGGGAAATTGAGCAAACAAGAATTTCTTCATTAGTTGGGGAAATTGAGCAAACAAGGATATCTTCATTATCTGAAGAAAAAATAAACACCCCTAAAATAGTATCAGATTATAATTCCAATGAGCTCGCTGTAAAAGCTGTTGACAAACATATCAATCTCTTTACTGAAAGGATAAGGGAGAAGTTCTCACTTTGGCTTAGCAGATCCGGCAAATATATTGAATTGATGAAAGAGATATTGAAAGAAGAGCACATTCCTGAAGAAATTGTCTTTATCCCTCTCATCGAGAGTGGCTTCAGTCCTTATGCCTGCTCTCCTGCACGCGCAGTTGGATACTGGCAGTTTATCGCATCTACTGCAAAGAGATATGGACTGAAGATCAACTGGTGGATGGATGAGAGAAGGGACCCTGTAAAATCTACAGTGGCTGCAGCAAATTATTTTAAGGATCTCTATGGGATGTTTGGTTCATGGAATCTTGCAATGGCAGCTTATAACGCAGGAGAGGGTAAGATTCTCAAGGCATTAAATAGGACAAACACTGATGATTACTGGTCGCTACTTGATACGACGTACATAAGGAGAGAAACAAAAGATTATGTCCCCAAGTTTATCGCAGCCAGTATGATAGCAAACAATCCACAGGACTTCGGATTCGAAGGCATCGAATATTATCCGCCTCTCGATTATGATGAGGTTACAGTTAATTCTCCTGTTGACCTTGAGGTCGCAGCAGACTGTGCTGAAACAGACCTTAAAGTCATAAAAGAGTTAAACCCTGAACTAAGAAGGTGGTGCACGCCTCCTGATGTTTCTAAATATACATTAAGAATACCTGCAGGCACAAAAGGTATCTTTTTACAGAATTTATCGCTGATTCCAAAAGAAGAACGTTTCTCAAATGAGATATACAAGGTTAAAAAGGATGACACCTTTAAGAAGATCTCGAAAAAGACAGGTATTCCTGTCCAGATAATCCTTGATATGAATTCCCTGGAAAAGATAATTCCCCTCAAATCAGGGATGGAGATTTATATTCCTCCTAAGGGGAAATTCGTATTAGACACCTATGATAAGGCATCTATAAAAAAGGCCTCTTTTAAACAGAAGAAGAAATCCTTTACTAAAAAGAGAAGATCAAGAACAGGAGTAAAAAAGGTTTCAGTAAAATACAGGAAGAAAAATCTGAGGCCTTCCTCAAAGAGGACTTAGCCCTTTTTCTTTTCAGATAACTTTGCCTCTGCTTCAGCCTTGAATGGTGAATTCGGAAATTTTTCAGTAAGTTCTTTATATTTTTTCTTTGCCTCTTCTATCCGTCCATCTTTTTCGAGTAGCTTTGCGTATTCTATGAGTGCAAAATCTTTATAAATATCTCCTTTGAGATTATAAAGTGTTTCGAGTGATTTCATGGCTTCTTTTGTATCCCCTTTCTTTACATAGGCTATTGACATCTTCTCATATACAAGGGGAATAAGCCTCTCTTCTGCCGAGTATCTCTGTGTAAAATCTTTGAGTGTCTTCAGTGCTTCATCATATCTACCAAGCTCATAATAGCAGTCCGCAATATAGAAAAGCACTGTTGGTGATTTCTTTGTGTTATAGGACCTTTTAAATAAATCCAGAGCCTTGTTGTATTGATCTACTCTGGTTACAGGCTGTTTTTGATAGAGATTGTAATAACTTTTGTATGCCTCATACGCTAATGTCTCTGCCTTTTTACGCGAGTAATAATCATAAAACAGAAAGCCTGAAACAGCTATAATTACGGCAAGGACAAGAGCTCCATAACGTAATACGGACTTCTGGTGCTGTTTTATGGTTTCCTTCAGATTGGAAAGCCGGTCTTTAACCTCTGCCTCGGTATCAGCAGCTTTCTTCGTTATTTTCTTTTTAATCGCCTTTGGCATTATTCTTTCTTTAGGGCTTTTTCTACAAGCGCTCTGGAATTTTCGAATATCAGGTCAATACGATTTCCTTCTATTCCTGAGGCATAGAGTATCCTGACTGCCATTTCTTTTGTTATTAAATCTGACGGACTGTGGGCATCTGTATTTATGCATAAGGGAACTCCGAATTTCATAGCCTCTTTTGCAACATATCCATTTGACAGAGAATGCCCTTTCCTTGAGGTTATCTCAAGCGTGACGCCTTTATCTTTTGCAAAGAGAAGATCTTCTGTAGAGATGATGCCCGGATGTGCGAGGATATCAGCACGGGCTTCAATAGCTGCCTTATTTGTACCTGGAGCAACAGGCTCTGTAATAGTTTCTCCATGCACAACCACTATTTTTGCGCCTAAATGCCTTGCCTCCTTGACAAGCTCGGAGATCATCTGGGGCGGGACATGGGTGATCTCAGCTCCGGGAATAACTTCTATTGAAATGTAGCTTTTAATTTTTTTTACTGCACTCACAATTCTTGGAATTACCAAATCAATGTTCGATGAATCTACATGGTCTGTGATTGCTATAGCCTTATAACCAATTGTCTCAGCCCTCCTGATTAATTCATATGGAAGGAGTTCTCCATCACTGAAGAGACTATGTGTATGAAGGTCTATCATTAATCTTCCTTTTCTTCAAGAAATATCTGAGCAATAATCACACAAGCACAGTAATTCTAACAGAATTTCTTTTTAAAATCATCTTAAAATATTGTCGACTACTTTCTCGTTGTTTATTTTATCCATGTAAATGCCCGATGCTCAGGGTATTAGATTTCATGATTAAATTCGCTATTCCCTACAGTCTTGCTATATAGGGTTTCCATGTGTCATTGCGAGCGCAGCGCGGCAATCT
>Ga0184631_10000184_pt1 | contig 12921 bp, 18 predicted proteins | sample PLM4_90_b1_FD_133160 | JGI IMG/M metagenome (GOLD analysis project Ga0184631, IMG submission 133160) | Groundwater sediment microbial communities from an aquifer in East River, Colorado, USA - PLM4_90_b1 | ecosystem: Environmental > Terrestrial > Soil > Riparian zone | place: USA: East River... | reverse complement strand
TTTTGCCTGTACAACCAGAATACCCGGCGCAAATCTGAAACTGATTGCGCTTTGTAAATGAAAAATCATTTTGAACGTATCGCAACCGGGCTTGATGTTGCACCATTACTGACTGCAATCGACTCCATGCCGGAACTCTGGCGCGAGATCACGCTGAGACAGGAATATCCCAACGGCGCGCACCACGATACAGAAACGATCTTTCTGCGCGGGCCGAAGACACTGACGCCGCAAGACTATTTTTTTGATCTTGGCGCTTGTGATTATCCGGCGATGTCGAAACTTAACAATGTGGTTATACCGTTGTTATTGCCCGTTCTTATCGATCTGGATGTCACCGAACTGGGTCGGATACTCATCGTGAAATTAAATCCAGATGGCGTGGTGGATGCTCATATCGATGAAGGTCTTTATGCCGACCACTTCGCGCGTTTTCATATCGCGCTACAGGGTGAAGAAGGCAGCACGCTCACGGTGGGGGACGAGACACAGCATTTCGCGCCCGGCGAAGCATGGCGGCTGGATCATAAGGTCATTCATTGCGCGGCCAACAATGCAAAAACACCACGTATCCACCTGATCTTCGATGCGGTAACACCACGCTATCCAATGGGAGACATGAATGAACCTGCATGAGCTTGCGCCAACTTATTTCCCGGATGAACAGTTCGATCCAGAATTGGAAAAGATTTACAAGCAGTGCAGTGCCAATTCTCATTTGACCGCGCTGGAAACGATCTTCGAAATGGGCGCTCAAGAAGCAATCAAATACATCGAATTGAATATGGAAGCAATGGAGGCTAGTCATCAACTTGCACTTGATAGTTTGGGCAAGCGACTGGATGAACTGGCAGAAAAACATGAAAACCTGACAGCGCAGATCGCAGCCAGTGCCGCACAAGATTCAGGACATCCGGGTAATGATGCAATCGTTCAACGCGAGGCTGTCGCGCAAGTGATGGGCATGGGCGGTACTTTTGCCAAATGAAATACGAATACTTTGTGTTGTTTCTCATCGCTGTATTCACCATTCTTTTCTGGCTCGTTTTCGCAACCGTTTTTGGAGCAGTTAAATGGTAGATCAAGCCGACATCCAGACCGTCGAAGTCACTTCTGTTGATGACGAATCGAAACAGATGGAGATGATGGCGAAACTTGCGGCGCAACTGCTGACGAAACATTACCTGAATCACGCTTGGGCGGTGGGCTGGGCACCGGGCATGACGCTGGTGATCAAATATCTCGGAGCAGACCAGCGTTATGGCTACACCATCGATGCTGGCAGCGCGCACAGTATTTCAGAATTCGAACATGCGGTTGTAATGGGCGGCGGCGAGTTGCTGGAACGGCTGGGAATGAAACGTGGTGTATGGGATGGTGAATTACCGGGGCAGCAGTATGCCGGAATCAAGGACGTAACATAGGAGACTGACATGGATGAACGCGAAAAGCAAAAAACCTTTAGAAATAAGATCATGAAAATGCTTCCTAAAGGATTTATCAAAAGCACCGCTCAAAAAGAAATCGACTATGAAGAAGGGCAGAGGGCAGCGATAGATCCGGCTCCTGCTGAAGATGGCAAGAACGGCATCAATGCTGGTGAAACAGGCAAGCCGTGGGACGAGACTTTCAAGAAAAATGAGTGATCCGCGTGAAAACGGAGATGGCTGGATCGGCGTTGACCTTGACGGTACTCTTGCCTATTATGATGAGTTCCGTGGAAACGACCATGTAGGTGATCCGATTCAGCCCATGGTACAGCGTGTTCAGCAGTGGTTGGCTGAAGGACGCGATGTACGAATCTTCACGGCTCGGCAACCGCATCCCGCAATTCGCAAATTCTCCCACGACAACTTCGGGAAGATTCTGCCCATCACCAACACAAAAGACTCGCACATGGTCGCGCTCTACGATGACCGCGCGGTGGGCGTTCGCCGGAATGAAGGTGAACCGTTCTCGGAAGACAACGTGAAGCAGATATTTGATGAGGATGAAGAATAATGGCTTCGTTGCTGCCGGACAAAATGAATACCGCGCCGACCGCTCAGAACGGCGGTGTCGCAGGTACGGGGAAGCCAGAATCTTCTGCACCGGACTGGCTATCGCGCGCACAACGCGCGTTTACTTCCAGCACGACTTATGTCGATGCGAATTATCGCAAACAGTGGGAAGACAGTATTCGGGCTTTCAATAACCAGCATCCGACCGATTCAAAGTACAACCAGCCGTCCTACGACAAGAGATCGAAACTGTTCCGGCCAAAGACGCGAACGATTATCCGCAAGAACGAAGCCGCCGCAGCAGCGGCTTTTTTTTCGACCATGGAAGTCACCAGCGTGACTCCGAGCGACCCGAACAATCAGGCAGAGATCGCCAGCGCGGCGATCATGAAAGAATTGCTTCAGTATCGCCTGACAAAAACAATTCCTTGGTATCAGATCGTGCTTGGTGGTCTACAGGACGCCCAAACGACCGGCATCGCGTGCGCGCATGTCTATTGGCAGTATGAAGAGCGCAACCCGGCCAATGTTGCCGAGAACGCAATGGAGACCGTGAAAGAGACTTTGGAGCCGGAAGGCACGGAAGAGTATCCGGTGCAAATACAATTGCCGGAAGGTGCAGTTCAGGCGACTAGCGAGAATGAATTGACGGGTGTAACCGAACAACCTGAAGCGGCAGTCGTTATGACGGAAAGTGAGCCGGAAGTCATAAAAGACCAGCCTGTGATCGATTTGATCCCGGTTGAGAACATCCGCATCGATCCGGGTGCGAACTGGATGGACCCGATTAACACTTCACCTTATGTGATCCATTTGATCCCGATGTATGCCATGGAGGTGAAGGAAAAAATGAGGTCCGGCGAATGGAAAACCATGCCGGACAATCAGATTGCGGCAGCAACTGAAATTACTCCCGATTCCACGCGCATCGCGCGCAACAAGAACAAGGATGATCCTTATACCTCTGCCTCGCGCGACGTGGCAGATTATGAGATCGTCTGGGTTCAGCGGCATATCCACAAGAACAAGGGCGAAGACTGGGAATTCTATATGTTGGGCGACATCGCCTTGCTGACAGAACCGCGCCTGCTGAAAGAAATCATGTTTACCGGCAAGCGTCCCTATGTGATGGGTTGCTGCAACATCGAAACACATAAAGTCATGCCAAGTTCCATTCCGCAACTCTCCAAAGGGTTGCAGGATGAAACAAACGAAGTGGCGAACCAGCGCATCGATAATGTGAAGTTCGTGCTGAACAAAAAATGGTTTGTGAAGCGGGGTAAAGAAGCGGATGTGCAGGGATTGCTGAGAAACGTACCGGGGGGAGTCGTTATGCTAGATGACCCTGCAACTGATGTCAAGGAAGTTACATGGCAAGATGTGACCGCATCCTCGTTTCAGGAACACTCTGCGCTTTCCATGGAAATGGACGAGTTGCTGGGCAACTTTAATCCGGCAGCGTTGATGATTGCCGGGGCGCAAAACTCTCCGGCCAAGAGCATGTCGATGCTCTCCAACAGCCAAGGGACGCTCACTGAATATCTGTTGCGCACCTATGTTGAGACTTTTGTGCAACCTGTCTTGAGACAACTGATGTCACTGGAACAGCAATACGAGACAGATCGGGTCGTGCTGGCCTTTGCGGGAAGACGCTCACAACTCTTTCAGCGCTTTGGCATCGATCAGGTAACGGATGAACTTCTGGAAAACGAACTGACACTCACTGTGAATGTCGGTATGGGTGCGACCGACCCAACCGCAAAACTGAACAAGTTCATCGCTGGAATCACGGCCTATACCGCCGTTATGTCGCGTCCTGTGCCCGGCTTGAATCTACAGGAAGTCGGCAAGGAAATATTCGGTCACTTGGGATATGCGGACGGCGCACGCTTCACTACCAATGACAATCCGCAAGTTCTGCAATTGCAACAACAACTGCAACAGGCTATGGCGCAGATTCAACAACTCACTCTCAAAGCCAAGGACAAAGAGACCGGGCACATGGTCAGCTTGCAGAAGTCGCGTGAGACGAACCAGACCACTCTTGCCAAGACTGCGATACAGGAAGAGAACGAGAACAAACGCGCGATGGCGACACATATGCGTGCCATGGTGGAAGCACAAAGGATGCTCAAATGAACGAAGAAGTCGAAATCCTGCTGGATGTCGCAGTGCTGGGAGAGCAGGTCGATCAGTTCATGAAAAGCGATGTCGGTAAATTCCTTTTGCAGCACGCGGCAGCGCAGGAAGAAGAAGGTCTGGAAGAGTTGAGACGAGTCAAATGCAGCGATACCGATGCGGTATGGCACGCGCAAAACAAAGTGTGGATCGCGGAGAAGTTTCGGGCATGGCTTGGTGATGCGGTGAATGCCGGATTGAAAGCACAGATGATCTTGGAAGATCGGGAAGAATAAACGTAAAGCAAAGTCTCACTAATTGTAAAGCCGCCTTGAGCGGCTTTTTTATTGCCCGGAGAAAACATGAAAAAAGAAATTGATGCGCGAGAAATTGCTCATGTGGCTGCTGCTCTGATGACCAGCGATTGCAAGAGCGCGGTCAAATATCTCGATGACAAAACCATCGTGCGTGCGACGTGGCATAACAAACCAACAGGTAGAGCCAGAAAAGAAACAATGGTCGTGACAATCGGTGCGCCAAACTACCGCGAGGTGAAATTTATCAATCGCCTGAAGAAAGCAAATGAACCATTCCCGGTCAAAAAAATCCAGTTGAAGTCCTATCCAGTTAAGGCCGCGTAAAGCGGCTTTTTTTATTCCAAGGAGCAAAAAAATGCCAAAAGAAGACGACAAGAAATCCGGTGATGCTTCCGAAAATGATGATGTCGTAGGGACAGGTAACGATGCCCGCCTGAAAATGCTTGCGCAGATCAACGACCAGAATGATGCGCAGCTAGCGGAAGGCGGCGATCTGGCCGATGTGAATGATGACGGCACGACTACCATTTTCAAGGCAGATGAAAATCTGACCGATGAAGAGATTACCGCGCGGGAACTTGCACGCGCAGAAGAAGAAGCGAATGCAACTGTTGAAGAACATCACGAAGAAATCAAACACAAGATCAAGGTCAACGGCAAGGAACTGGAACTTTCAACACAGGAACTAATCGACCGCGCCCAAAAAGTTGAGGCGGCAGATGAGTATCTGAAGGAAGCAGCCGGGAAATTGCGCGAAGCCGAAGCAGCAAAACCAGCAGCAAAACCGCAACCATCCGTTGAGGACGTTGTGGCGAAAGCCGTTGAAGAACGGAGAGCGCTCGTCCGCGCTATACAAATGGGCACTGAAGATGAAGCGATGGAAGCTATCGAAAAGTTGCAGGGCAGAAATGTTCCATCCGTTAGCGCGGACGACGTGGCTCGAACTGTTGATGAGCGTCTTACCTTCAATGATGCGGTAGCGCGGTTTCAAACCGAATACAAGGATTTGGCTGAAGACCCCGTGCTTCTGAATATCGTCTTGCAACGTGACAAGGATTTGATCGCGCAAGGCGACAAACGGACGTACTGGGAACGCTATGAGGACATCGGCAAAAATGTGCGGACATGGAGAGAATCCATCGCCAAGCCCGCCGAAAAAGCCGAAACCAAAAAACCAGAATCGGAAAAGCAAGCCCGCAAAGCATCGGCACCGACTGTTCCGCAAGGTGCAGGCACCAAGGCCCCTGCGGCAGTCGATGAGGAAGATAAAGAGGAATCCGTTAGCGAGGTTATTTCCGCGATGGCAAAAAAACGCGGTGGCCCGCAATGGCTCCGTAGTTAATCAACAATAAGGAGTAACGATCATGGCCGGTCAAGTATGGGCAGTAAACAGTTTGGGTGGTTATATGTACAGCCGCCAACTGTCGAACGTCCTTCGGATGGCAGTGCAGCCTTTGGTCAAGTTTCGTCAATTCAGCGACGTGCGTGACGCATCGCAGCAAGGCAAGAAGAAGGGCGATATTTTCACATGGGACGTATTCTCCGATGTGGCGAATCCGGGCGGTGTATTGACTGAAACCAATACCATGCCGGAAACGAACTTCACCATCGTTCAGGGTACGCTGACTATCACCGAGGCGGGCAATAGCGTGCCGTATTCCGGCAAGCTGGACAATCTGTCCAAGTTCCCGGTGATGGAACTGATCCAGAAGGTCTTGAAGAACGATGCAGTTAAAACGTTCGACAGACTGGCTTGGACCCAATTCAACCAATGCGCTCTGCGCGTGATCCCCGTTGCTGGCACCGACACTGCCGCCATTACGCTGTACACCAATGGCACTGTGACCGGCACCAACACCATCGCGTACAACAACGCACATGCCAAAGCCATCGTGGATACGATGAAAGAGCGCAACATCCCCGCCTATCTGGGGGATGACTACTACTCCCTGTCGTGGCCCACCACTCTGCGCGGGTTCAAAAACAACTTGGAAACCATCCACCAGTATTCGGATACCGGCTTCAAGTTGATCATGAACGGCGAGATCGGGAGGTATGAAAACGTGCGTTACATCGAACAGACCAACATCGCCAAAGGTATCGGTACTACTGGTATCGCAACAGGCACGACTGGTGGTGACATGACAGCATGGTCGCAAGGAAAATCTGACTGGATTTTCTTCTTCGGCAACGACACGGTGGCGGAAGCTATCGCCGTGCCGGAAGAAATGCGCGGGAAGATTCCGAGCGATTACGGTCGCAGCAAGGGTGTCGCTTGGTACTACTTGGGCGGCTTCGGCATTGTTCATACTCTGGCGGCTAACTGCCGGATTATGAAATGGGACAGCCTCGTATAAAGGAGAGTGATCATGAGTCAAAAAAGTATGGTTTATGACCATCCCGCATACACGGTTCGTATGTGCCATTCGTTTGGTGCAAATACGGCGGGAGCGTCCTCGGTAACAGCCAAGTTCGTTGCATTCACCGCTATGCATTTGTTCTCGATTAACGCCACGTCTTTTGCAGTGGGTACATCGACCTACACGGCATGGAACGGAACTGCAACGGTTACGGCAACGGGTACTGGCGACTCCATCTGGGGTCTCAGGGTATCGGGTACTACGGTCAGCACTTATGGTCCGTATGCTTTGAGTGCGATTGCTGGTGGCTTCAGCCGCATCCAGATCAGCGGTACAGGTATTGGCTCATCCACCGCAGATGGAGGTATTGCGCTTGCAGCAGGCGACACTTTCAACTTGGTGCGCGGAACCGATGCTACTGCGGTTGAAGTGACGGCCATTGAGTACAGCATCGATGCAAACGCATCGGTCAGTGCATAAGGAGAAATATCATGGCAAACGGCAAAAGTATTGGTAGCAAAGACAATCCTGCGGCCCCGATCACCGGGTTGGCAGGTATCCGCGCCGACATCGGTGAAAAAAGCGGTTTTGAAACCAGCGGATATTTGGACAAGAAAGGCACTTCCTACGGGGAGAACGCCAAGTTCAACTATCTGCCGCCCGGCATGGAAATCGACAATCAGCAAATAGTCGAAATCAACGCTATGCCATTCAAGAAGGTAGTCGAAGAAAGCTACCCCGGCGATGGTTGGGAACCGAAACCCAGTGTCAGTGTGGGTTAAGTTGTCCATTAAACGGCCTCTTCGGAGGCCGTTTTTTTGGCATCAACATGCATGGCGATTAGTCGAAAGACCGAAACAGTAGGCTGGATACACTCCGATAGTTTTTGATGTCGGATGTCCTCGGAAAGCCAGTTAGTTGCCATACCTGTTGGTGTCAGCAAGGAGAAAAATCATGAAGGGACTACAAGAGAAATTCCAAACGATTCTTCCTCCCCAGCCGGACGAAGATGACGGCACGGAATGGAAGACGTTTGAATCGCAACGCAGAACATATGAACCGGGTGCAAAGCATGAGAACAATGCGCGCGAGGGCGATGAAGCGGACGGCAAGTTCAACGAACTGCCGCCCAACATGCAACTGCAAAACCAGAACGTCATGATGCGCGAAGTCGCGGGCTGTACGGACTTTTCATACGACACGAATCCAGAAGCGCTGGACAAAGGTTTTACCCGCCGCAAGATGAATGGATCGGACGATCTCTACACAGGAGAGCACATCGATCATTTTTACGGCGAAGCGACTGATGAAGAGGGTAAGACGGGTTTTGTTGAAAGGAACAACTACTTGGACAGAATCTAGGAGCCGAACCATGAAATTTGACTTCAAACAACCCTACGGAATCATCACCGGCCATTCGTGGGCACGCTATGAACAAAATGGTGTGTTATTTGACGCATTGGGTCATGAGCCTTTTAGTGATGAAATAGTTATTGAAGATGATCCTTATAAGGAGAGCGAAGTTGCGCCGGTCATCAACAACCATCAAAAAGACTTCGCGCTGGATAACGCACAAGCCTTCCTGAAGAACGTTCTGGCCGAAGGTCCAATATCAAGATCGTCGATATTCAAGGAAGCGTCAAACAATAACCAGAATTGGGAAAAAGTGAAGACGGCTTTTGCAGACTTGGGTGGTGAAGTGTTCACGCGCAAGAATATCATTCACTGGAAACTGAAAGCAGAGTGATGGATGCGCCAGCCTCTATTGTTGGCGAATCTATCATTGAAGGCTTGATCGATTTAGCACGCAAAACACCGGCAGGTTGCTTCGTGGAGGTCGGCGTTTATAAGGGCGGCACGGGTTGGCACCTCGCTAAACTTGCAGAAAAACAGAAGCGAGAAGTCTTTCTGTTCGATACTTTCACCGGGCTTCCCTACAAAGGCCCGTTTGATCCTATGACGACGGGCACTTTCAACGATACGTCATTCGATGAAGTTAAACGCATCATCCCTTATGCACAAGTGATTCAGGGCATCTTCCCGCAAAGCGTAGAGGAACAGAATATCTCTCTGCCACCCGTTGCATTTGTCCATCTTGATTGCGATCAATACCAATCGATCAAAGAATCTGCGCAGTTTCTTACACCCATGATGGTGTCGGGCGGCGTGATGTGGTTTGACGATTACAACTGCCTTGAAGGAGCAACAATGGCAGTGGACGAACTATTTCGCGGGCGAATCGAGACGAGTTTTGTAGGCAAAGTATTCGTGAGGTTCTGATATGTCCAACAAGATTAAATTTGATACGGACAGGGCTTAATCATGACTGATCCGTTATCAGCCTACATCCATAGAAGTTGGTTGGTGGATGCCGATGGTGGACATCCAGAGGGTGTCAATAAAGTAGCGATCTATTACTGGGATACGATTGGTCTGACGTGGGTAAAAGCGACAGGTGGAGCAATCCCCGGCGCAAATGTCAACGTAACCAACTTTCCAGCGAACTATACCGTTCTGCAAGGAACTTCCCCTTGGGTTGATAATATCTCGCAATGGGGTGGTATTGCCACTTCACTAGGACAGAAGACAATGGCCTCATCCGTGCCTGTCACTCTGGCTTCAGATCAATCCACTGTCTCTGCTGCAAATGCAACAACGCTTGCAACTGACAATACGATTCTCACAAAATCGATATTGACTGGCGCAGCGGTAGATGGCAGCGGATATGTCAATGTTCAGACGACCACGGATGGCGGCATAGTCATCAACCAGAATACGGTTGTTGATTCAGCAAATAGTACAACAACCAATCTTGCAGGAGGCGCTACTTTTGTTGGACCTTGGATTCCAGACTTAAACTATACCGCCGTTCAATATACGATCAAAGCAGATCAAAACTGCACGATCTATATAGAGCAAAGTCCTGACGGAACGAACCCGGATATATCAGACGTATTCAATTTCTTCGCTCCAACAGGAACGGGCAACACCATTCAACTGGTGGCATCTTATTACAGGGCGCGTATTACGAACACAAGTCCCAATACCACGACCTATTTGCGTTTTCAGATAATAAAAGTTCCTTTTGTGCCTTCTCTTCCGCGCAGTTTGGATACCGAAGGACATTTGCAAACACATTCATTTGGATTTCAAGATAAACGGGGAGTCGAACAATATCTTGCGCCCAATGGTGAAGTAATTTCCATTCCTTTATACAAGTTGGTTGGCGATTCGTTCATACAATCCACTCTTGATCTCGGTATGTGGATACCGAATATTGGAACTGGTGGAACCGTATCTTGCTCCGGTGGACATTTGAAAATGCTCACGGGTACGACAGCAAACAATACCGTTTCATGTATATCCATTCGTTCCGCAAGATTTTCAGGACTTGCGCCAAACAAAACGAGACAAGTTGTTCAATTCCCCGATACCGGAACGCTGAATAATGTAAGGCAATGGGGAGTTGTGGATATTGCGGGTCTTAACGGCGCATTCTTTGAATTGAATGGAACAACATTCAGATGTGTTTTGCGCAAAGCCGGTACTGATACTCAAATCAATAATGGTTCGTTCAACGGGCTATGGGGTCTTTCATTTAACGTTGGAACAAATTCCCATTTCTACGAAATCATTTATCAGCCCCGACAGGTAATTTTCGTTGCTGACAACATTGTCATTCATACACATTCCGCTGCTGCAACACCGTGGTCCGAGAATTTGCACTTGACCACTTGGCTCAAAAATATAAACAGCGGTGGCTCTACAACCAATGTCGAGATGTATTGTCGGATTGCAACGATTGCCCGTTTTGGTATTCCAGAAAGTGCAAAAATCACCGTATTCCAAGCTGGATTGATTGCCGCAAGGATTCTGAAATACGAACCGGGCGTTCTGCATTCGGCAACATTTTCTGGAATTGCGAATAACGCTCAGGTTATTTTTTACGACAACACTGCCGCGTCTGGAGCAATCATATTTGATACCGGCGTGATGCCTCCTAACGCCACTCCATTCACATTGGATTTTGGCGACGGTACTTTCAGTATCGGTCTGACAATTGCCGTGGTGGGTGCAGCCTGCAATGTGCAAGTTTCTTTTGACTAAGGACGAATAATGGAAACAAGTATAGCCAGAGTAATCATCTCACGGCATTGGGATAACCCAGAGATCATAGTTTGTATCGATGCTGAAAAGATCGAAGTCATGATGTCGGTGCAAGATTTTTGCAAAGCACTCGTCGCAGAAATTCAGCATCCAATTTTCATACAGACACGCAACGGACTGGAAGATCAATGTTTAAAAATGATCGATACCGTATTAAATAAAGCCAAAGAATCTACTCGATACGTTTAAGGGGGAAACATGGTCTGGGACATCAAAGCACCGTACAAAGCCGAATCAAAAAAAATCGTTTGGGATGTTGCACCTTATTTGAAAGGTCGTGGTCTGGACGTGGGCGCGGGTGATTTCAAGGTGCTTCCCCATGCCATCTCCGTGGACAACATGAACCATGCGCAATTCGGTTTTTCAGTACGTCCCGATGTGTTGGTGAAATCGGCGGATGACTTGAGTGTATTTGCCTCTCAGTCCATGGACTTTGTGTATAGCTCGCATTTGCTGGAGCATATGGAAGACCCGGAGAAGGCGCTGAAGGAATGGTGGCGCGTGGTTAAAACCAAGGGTCGCATGATCCTTTATCTACCACACGAAGATTTGTATCCGAAAATGGGCGAAGAAGGTGCGAACCCGGATCACAAGCACAACCTGAATGAAGACATGGTGAAGCGCTGGATGTACAAGATCGGCTTCTGGGATTTGGAGGTGTGCGAACAACGCAACGAGGACGATGAGTATTCTTTCCTGATGGTATTCCGCAAGCTGGAAAGGGCGAACCGGCGCAGCGAATACCCAGACAGCTATCTTGATCCCAAGCCGGAAAAGACCGCCTTGGTGGTGCGCTACGGTGCTTATGGCGACTTGATGATGGCTTCAAGTGTGTGGACTGGTCTGAAGAAGCAGGGCTATCACGTCACCGTCTTCGCCTCACCACCCGGTTCGGATGTGATCACTGAAGACCCGAACATCGACAAGTTGGTTTTGTTTGATGTGGATCAGGTGCCGAATGCTAATCTGGGCGACTTTTGGGGTGTGCAGAAAAAGAAGTTCGACAAATTCGTGAACCTGTGCGAGTCGGTGGAAGGAACATTCCTTGCCTTGTCGAATCGCGCCCAACACCAGTGGTCTCCTATCCTGCGCCACAAGATGATGAACGGAAACTATCTACAGTTCCAGCATGAACTAGGCGGCGTACCCCATGATCCTCAGATTAAGTTTTTTGCGACTGTTGAAGAAAAAAGATGGGCGGAAGAGACCCGCCACAAGATGAAGGCCGATCTGGTCATTATGTGGTCTTTGGCCGGAAGTAGCGTTCATAAAACATGGTCTGGGTTGGACAATATTATCGCCAGCATCATGATCGAGTTTCCAAGCGCGCATGTTGTTCTTGTGGGTGGTCATGATTGCCAGATTCTTGAGGCAGGATGGGAAAACGAGCCTCGCGTCCACAAGATGTCCGGCGTGTGGAAAATGCGGCAGACATTGGCCTTCCTTGAGCAGTGCGATCTGATCATCGGGCCTGAGACTGGCGTGTTGAATGCCGCTTCATGCATGGATGTGAGCAAAGTCTGTTTCCTGTCGCACAGTTCCTACGAGAACCTTACCCGCGACTGGAAAAACGTGATTGCCATTGCCAGCGAAAAGACTTCCTGCCCCGGTCGCGGCGAGAACGAAGCGCCTGCGTGCCATCAACTCCATTATGGTTGGGCGCATTGCAAGAAGGACGAGAAGACCGGAACCGCGCAATGTCAGGCGGATATTTCCGTGGAAGAAGTCTGGAACCATGTGGACTGGTGTTTGCAGGCTTTGAGTGCGCAGAAAAAGGTGGCGTAAGTGACTACTTCCGGCTCTTTCAGTTTCACGGTCAACCGTGATCAGACCATTCGGCAATCGATGCTGAACATCGGCAAGTTGGATGAACTGGAGAACCCGACTGCGCAGGATATTACCGACTGCAACTTGATGTTGAATATGCTCATCAAACAATGGATGGGCAGAACAGACTTT
>Ga0184631_10000183_pt1 | contig 12940 bp, 10 predicted proteins | sample PLM4_90_b1_FD_133160 | JGI IMG/M metagenome (GOLD analysis project Ga0184631, IMG submission 133160) | Groundwater sediment microbial communities from an aquifer in East River, Colorado, USA - PLM4_90_b1 | ecosystem: Environmental > Terrestrial > Soil > Riparian zone | place: USA: East River... | reverse complement strand
CCTAGAGGTCCATACGATAGAGTGTGATATGCACTATCATAAGCTGTATTGAGAAAATATCGATAAAGAAACACGAGGAGAAACAAAGGGGGGCTGAGCATTCTCAGCAAGTGTTTGAAATGATTCTTATTGTGCCTGCAAACCAGCAGGAATTTGTGAAAGGCTGGACGTTTTCTCCCGATTCCATGCTGTTTTTTGCTATTTTATAAGAGGAACCTATGAGGAACCGATAGGGACAAATATTTTTCCTTGAAATGAACCCGGACTTGCGGTGTTTAAAACGAAAATGCAACGAAAAGGACTTAACACTAAAGACTCCATCAAAAAGCACCGTAAACCGACGGCCGATATCAGAGAGTAAACGGAACTTCTCTGATAACTTTCCCGGGAAATAAATTGTGTATTGTGAGGCGTATCACCTTTTTAAAGTACTGAATATGATATAACTATGGCAGTGCTTTTGTACGAGATATTGTGCAATCAAACTTTAGGAGGAAACTCGATATGAAAAAAGTTCTATTGACGGTGGCAATTATATTATGGGCGGCGTCGGCACATGCGGCAACCCGGTATATAGATTGTGCTGTATCATCATCCGGTGACGGTCAGTCATGGGCTGCTGCTTGGAAAAACTTCGACAACATTTCGGGACTAGGCGCGGGCGACACTGTTTACATAAGCGGTTCGGCGTCGTGTTCTACCTATGCCGTAAATGGTTGGACTCCTATAAACGGAACAATCAGCAATCCAATCACCTATCGGATAGGCCAGGATGCCGGGCATAACAGCCCCATTACGATCATTAATAGCGCAAATCCGTGGCTTAAAGGCCAGGGCGGGAATGTTGTCGGAGTCGTTATAGATGGTAACTATAACGGCACAAGGAGCATCACGGTTACGGGTTCTACAATCGCGGCTGGCAACGCTAACGGTTTCAAACTGCGCTACATCAATCTTGATTCTCCGATGCAGGTTGGCACGTATCAGAACGGAGAGATGGATCATATCTATGTTGATCTTGGCTCTAACGACAACCATTTTTATGCATCAAGTGCCAGTGCGGGAGACATTGGCTATACGTCAAACCTTATTCATGACAGCACTTTTCGTCTTAGGCATTATACACCATTAGGTACGGGAGATGATGGGTTTCAATGGATAGAAAATGCCTCTTTCTGGAACAACAGTTGGATCGGCGTTTCTGACGGCAATACGTCCTTCGTTAATCATCAGGATGGAATTCAGACCAGCGGCAGTTATGTCGCGATTTACAATAATTACTTTGAAAATATGTCCAACTCCGCGATATTCGGGGAATTTTATGGGAATGGTTCACATTGGAGAATATACAATAACGTGTTCAACTATTCAGACCCAATTATAATAAATGCAGGAAGCAGCAGTGGGACTTACTCAATAGGCCTTGGATGTCACGGTTCTGGTCTTACCTTGTCTGATATTATTGTGGCTAATAATACAATAGTCTACGGTGGCGTAGGTATTTCTTTAGGAGGTTATTCTGGGTGCGTAGCCGTAAACTCCAGCTATGTGGTGAATAATATAATTTATGGTGTTGGTAACGTTCTTGATCTGAAAAATTATAATGGAGTCCTGTCTAACAATGCAACATCTGCATCGAATATTAATTTTGTCAGTTCGTCTGATTTCCACCTAACATCAATCAGCACGGCAGCAATTGATAGCGGTATCAATCCGTCATATCTTACTGCTGTTTATACAAAAGACAAAGACGGCATTTCTCGTTCTCAGGGTTCCGCATGGGATGTAGGGGCATATGAGTTTGCAGGTAACTCTGGCAATAAAACCGCAAAACCAATGGCACCAACCTCGCTGCGTCTTAATTGATGCACAATCCTGTTCTCGTGCGCTACTCAAATAATGAGAAAAGGCTTGCTGCAATAAGTTCCGGAATCCGAGTAACCCCGTTAGAAGGCCATCGCCCTTCTAGCGGGGAAGGTTTATTTCGTTGACCCGTCTGCTACTTTACCTTCAATGATCTGGGATCCTCAACCCTGTACGTCGGCATGATTTCTTTGTGCAGTAGCCGCACGTAGAGTTCGCGAATTCGTCTCTCGTGAACACCTTTATCGAAGCGTGATATTGTCATGCACGAAGTATGTATAGGCAGGTATTTCCCCCATCGCCTTTTGATGTGCCGATAACATTCGTAGAAATCATTTGGCAGACTCAATAACAGGTTTGTATTATGGACGCAGAAAGCAGGAATCGCGTAGGATACCATTCCCTTTTCTCTGGCAGACATGCAGATGTCGGTGCCATACATGTGGAAGTGAGGCAGAGTCGGATCAAACCGCAGGCCAGATGATTTTTTTATTACCAACACAATCTCGTCCAGAGTCTGAACAGGTTCAGGGTTTTTAATTTCGTGACCAACGATCCCCCAACCATTTGAATAAAGTCTTCCAATCCCAATTCCTCTCCCGCTCTTCTCCCGCATCCCAAAGCAACCCAGAACCCCCCAATTAATCATTTCTTTTTCAAAGTAGTCAAGGGTCTGCTTTAAACTCGCGAACCAAGTTCCCGGCAAATAAACATCCTGATGCGCGAAAATGATGATTTCGTTTTCTGCTTCCTCGATGGATTCGTTATAGGCCAAAGATGCTGACTGATAATTACGTTTGATAATAAGTTGTGTGCTATCATTCGTGATGCCAGGCGACAGGCAAAGGTTTTTTTGAAGCACCTTCATGTCATTTACCGCCGCAACAATAGTAAAGCAATCCCGTCCCATTATTGTTCACTCACGTCCACTCGCTTTATTACTGAGTCAGACTTATCCATTTGAGTTTGCTTTAATTGTGATTTGCCAGGCCTGATCCGCGATTTTGAAACGGTAATGAGCAACTGAATCAAATCAGCGCCATATCGTTCTTCCGAGAACTCGTTTAAAGCCCATTCTCTTGCATTTTTCCCCAATAGCTCTGCCGTGGCCGAGTGCCTACGCAAATACTCAATTTTCCGTGCAAGTTCTCTGTAATTGCCGGGGGTGTAAAGAAGTCCGGTGATGCCATCTTGGATCAATTCGCGCGTGGCTCCTCCCCTCGCGCCAATAACCGGCTTGCTCGCCAACATGCCTTCAACCGTAACTCGGCCAAATCCTTCTGATCGGGAACACATCAGTATCACATCTGCATTGCACATGTAGCCAAAAGCATCATTAGAATAGCCCGCAAATTTGACTTCGTTTTGAATGTTATTTTTTTGGATTATTTCATCTAGACGGGCGATATAATCTTCAAAACCATCTCCAATTATAGAGAGGTTAACGAGTATTCCTTTTTTGCTTAATATTGCCACTGCATTTACAGCGTCTTCCTGGTTTTTCCCTTCCGATATTTTTCCGACAATTACACACTTGAAAGCACTTGTCGGTTTAATTGAAATCGATGATGAAGACATCGAGACACTCTGGTAAATAACCTTTAGCTTTGACGGGGATATGGTTCCCCGATATGCATCGGCAAGAGCCTTCGATGCAGCTATGCAAAGAACTGACAATCGGTCCATAAGGCCCAATGATAACTTTTTACCAAACAGAAACTCGAGACCGTGGTCCTGATAGCCGAATTCATGAATATGCCAAATATGTGGCCGCCTTGTAAGCATAGCTGCCAAGGCGCCCGTAAATATCGTTATCGTGTTTGTATAAACAATCGTACTTTCCCATCGAACTATGGTTTTTGCAGCCGGGATTACCATGACAAGAGATATCAAAAAATCATTAAGGCGCTTCCACCATGACACGTGCTTCTTATAAACCCATGGCCTGTATTTTACCACGCGATAGGTAACCTTCAGTCGAGCGAGTTCTTCACACAGTGGACCTTCATATGGCAAAATAACAAGACACGTTATGCCTCTCTTCATAAGAGACCGGATTGCTTCAAGTAGAGCTCTTTCCGCTCCTCCCATATAGGCAGAATGGGATATAAAACAGATTCTCATTGGATTACCATAACCATAACAACGGTTATTCAGCACGTTTCCCGCTCCATTGAGACTAAAAGTCGAATAGAAAGACAACTTTCATTGAATGCTTTAATCATTGGGTAAACCGTCACTCGTGGTGTCGACATTCTTCCATGATCCCTTTGTAAGCCGACAGTAATTTATCGCCGGCAGCCTTCCACGTGAGCTCCTGAATGGTTCTTTGAGACGCGGCGCGTAACTTTTCCAAGAACGCACGATCATTATGGAGCATGGTGATATGCTTTGCGAGGGTTTTGACATCGCCTACGCGGTGCACTAACGCGTTTTCCATGTGTTTACAAATGGCGCCTGCAGCTTCAGATACTAAGAGTATGCATCCGCTGCCTCTGGCCTCTGAAGTCACCAATGCGCTTCCTTCTTCTATGGTAGGCAAAACCAGGATGTCGCTTTTCCGCATCAGTTCCGGAACATCACGACGATGTCCTAATACACGAACACTCGAATGAGATAGCAGAGGAGCAAGTTTTTCTGCGTAACCCGGGACGAACGCCCCGGCAATCATAAAAGTGCCTTGGCGATGAGCTGGAGATTGCAGCCAAGCCTCCAGAGCGTAGTGTAAGCCTTTTCTCGGCGCGCAGCCGCCAACATAGAGCATTATCAGCCCGCGGGCATGAGTGTTTCGCGAAGTTGGATCGAAATAGTAAATGGTATCGTCGTAGCCGTACTGGTGCTGGACCAACTTTTGGCTCGAAAAACCCTGTTCCACGAACGTTCTTATAACAAACTCCGATGGGCACAGGAGCCGATCAGCGAGTTTATACTCTTCCTCCTCCTTTTGGAGAACATCAGCTTTATATGCGTGTTCATGGTTGGTCGGCAGAGCAATTCCAATGCGCTCGCATTCTTTTTGCACCACCTCGTAGGCGAAGCGGGTATGTGCATTGGGCCGTTCCAGAACAGTAGTAATCCCGAGCCTTCTAGCTGTTTTCAGTGTCCGGAGCGCCCCGAGCGGCCAGGTATGGATGATATCGATTTGCCCTGCAAGTTTCTCAATTCTGCGAGATACAATGTAGTCGTGCAGGGCGCAAGCGCGCATTGTGCCAAGCAGCTTGTATGAGACGCGCGCTTTTCCCCATGCAAGGGTCGGGCGAACTCTTACATTTGCGGCCACAGGTTTGTGGAGAACTCCGGGCATTACGAAGACATCTGCTCCCGCTTCCGCAAGACCATTTACCTGCTGCCAAGCTGTGTAGCATATTCTCTCAGCTCCGATCTTGTGTGGAAAGCTGTACAATACCCTGACCTTTTTGCTGCAAGAACTCATATGTTTCTCCTCACCTGGATTTCATGTTATCAATTGACCCTGAGTGGAAACACTTCATACGTTAACGTGTATTCGGTCGTCATCTCGCGAGTGTTGTTATTTTGAATAAGTGCGGATATCATAGCTATTGTCAGGTACCAGAAGATAATTATTTGATCGAAATAGGATACGGAAAAAAAAGATGCGAGATGGCCTAGTACTGTACAACCCAGGGACCAGATCACGAATCGTTCAGGACGAGTAAGCCAGTCTTCATTACGAACTGCCGTGCCGGTAATCTTGAAGCACTTGACGATCATCCAAATAAACAAAAACATCGAGAGCAGGCCTCCATTGACACCTTCGGCGATAAATTGGTTCACTATGTCTGCCGCGTTAGGATCAATAGCAATTCCAGTCGGCATCCAATGTGCCGTGTACCTTGTGCCAATGAGCCACCACTCATCAAGATGCCGGACAGCTGCATCGATCAGGGCTGAGCGATACCACCCTCCACCTCCGACTACATCACTTACGCGAGATATCAGAAACCATACTGGCGCCTTCATGTAGGCATGTAGTACCAGTAAGAGAGCCACAATTCCCCATTGAATGATCCGCATATGAGACCTGAATGACCAGCACGTCAATCCAGCCAATCCGGCGAGAAAAGCCATGGCAGCTCCGCCTGATGATGAATAAGCAACAATGACTGTAGCTGCTAGAATAGCTCCTCCAGCCAAACGACGGTTTTGTTCACTATAACACCATAGGCCTACAAAAAATGGCATGACAGTAGCTCCAAAAGTTCCCGCAAGGATGGAGTTCCGGAACGGCCCCTGACAACGGATTCGGCCGTTTCGAATTTCGGAAAAAAGGGGCACTCCGCCAAACGTGGAAAAAAAGTTTTTTCCGGTTATATGTTCCACTATAAATAAAACAGCAAGTGGAATGATAATAATGCCGAGCGTCTTCACGGCATGGACGATATCATCCAAGTCACGTACCAATGCCCGAACAAAAAAGTAAATCCCGAGTGCATTGTACATTCGCCCAAGACGTTCGGTAATATTAGCGTTCGTTCCGTCGAAAACAGCATAGAGAAAAGTACTTACGATCAGCCAGGCTATTAAGACCTTATCGAGAGAAGTCAGCTTGATACTAAATATTTCCTTCCTGATAAAGATCCTGATTAAGCCGAACAATATGATAATTCTGATTAGGTAAAAGTGCAGTCCGCCTATGATAAGGGCTTGGCCAAGCGGCATGTAGCAACCGCTTATCAACAGGGGTATCAAGGCATATCTTCGGGGCAAACCCAGCAAGAGAAACCCCAGGCATAACGTGAAGACGAGGCTGCCCGTTGTTATTGTACTTAATTCTTGTTCCATCGTTCTGCTATAGTGTTCGAGACAATTATGATAGTAGTCTTGTTATCGTTACGGCTGTTTAACGCCATTATGTCTTTATTAGTCATATGCCATCGGGTGTAGGGGATGAAGAATCGCAAGGACAATTTTTCTTGTTTGTTCTCTGCGAAGATGTGTAATAAAATCCCTTGAAACCGGTCTTTTTTCTCGGACTACATATCCCCACATAAAGCCTGACAATCTACTGATAGAGTACAAACCATGGGGTTTGGCACCGATCCTTAAAAGACACTTAAAGACTTCAAAGATCGGACTACTGCCAAGAGCGTAGTCCATTCTCCCCTGTCTGAATCCGCCTTTGAGTCGTCCTTCAGCAGTCAATGTCGGCTTATGATGGTAAACATGCAAGTCAGGGAAGGCTCTTACTTCCCACTTCTTTAATCTTGCCATAACCTCAGCATACGAGTCGTGACCACCATATTTTAAAAGAATATAACCGCCTATTTCTTCAAAACAGTTTCTTCTGAATAATTGTATGGCATTTGCGACAGAATGCACTCTATTGCCCGGACGCGATTTAAATTGGCCTTCTTGTTCCTCGAATATGCAGCCCCCCGCGAGCCCCAAGCCTTTATTCGCATTTAATCGATTCAATATCGTCTCATAATAATGAGGAGGAAATGAGACATCTGCGTCCAGGTTTCCTATATAGTCATAATCCGTCCTATATAATTGCTCATATCCGGCTCTAAAAGCCCGCACTTGAGAACCGAAGTTTCTAACTGCATCCCCTTCTCTTCGAAGAAGAGTAATGAATGGATGAGTACTCAAATAACGTTCAACAATCGCATCCGTTTTATCTGTCGATCCATCGCTCACAATTATCCATTTCAGAGGTGTCACGGTTTGAGATATGACAGATTGGATTGTTTTTTCAATATATCCTTCTTCGTTGCGGGCCGGAGTTATCAAAACGTAGGTTGAATTCGGCATTGTTTTATCCTTGATCGTAACTTAGCCTGTCTTTATTTACTCCCAGCAGGACCTTGATACTTGATATACTTCTTAGTATTTTATAGGAACCATCTTTGCTCTTTTGCGGCCGGAGAACCGAATGGATGGAATATCCTAAAACTCTTAAAGAGTGATGAAGAACGTTAATAGCGTAATAAACACTATAAGAAAAGCGTCCATAGTGTTTCCGCCAAAACTTTAGATTGGCCTTTTGCATTTCAATATAGAATCTTACAGGTGCATTTGATGAACTCGCTCCACCGTAATGAAGAGCTTCAGCCATCGGGAAATATACAATTTCCCAATCAGCCATGGTAAATCTCTTGCACCAATCTAGATCCTCTGCGTAGATGAAAAATTGTTCATCGAGCAGCCCTACCTGATCCAGAGCTTCACGTTTTATCATCCAAAAGCATCCATTAATTACGTCAACATTTCTCATTGTGTTATGCTCCCAGTAAGTCATCAAGTATCCGCCAAATAATTTTACCTTGGGGAACAGTGAGTCCAGGGCTAAGGCGCGGCAGAATGTGTTCCATAGTGTCGGGAATCCCATGCAGGACCTTTGTATATTACCGTTTGGATCTATGATCTGCGGACCAAGCATGCCAACTTCCGGATGGTGCTCCATATACGCTATCATTCTGACAAAACAATCTTCTAAAACTTCAACATCAGAATTAATGAGACAGACATATTTCCCTCTGCAATGGCTAACCCCAATATTAATTGCTTTCGCAAAACCAAGATTAGTGTCATTGCAAATCAAGTTTACACGTGGAAATTGATCTCGTACAAGCTCCTGTGAGCCGTCGGTGGAAGCATTATCTACTACAATAATTTCGGTGTAATAATCAGTCATACTAGTTTTCAAAGACCAAAGGCATTTAGAAAGAAATTCACGTGCATTCCAGCTCACAATAATAATAGAGAGGTCTATCATAGTCATAAATAGTACCATTCAAATTGAAGTCTTAGAATTACTGATTTGCAGAGCTAATGAGCTATATGCTTTTACTAAATATTGTGATGCTCTTTCCCAGCTGAGTTTCTCTTCAATCCTTCTGATGCCGGCGCTTCCCATCTCAAGCCTTTTGGACCGATCATTAATCAATTCTTTTAGAGCCGACGCAAAGCCCTCAATATCTCCGGGTTGTATAAGCAGCGCCGCCCTATCCGCTGAATATCTTGTCTCTTTCAAATCGAAAGCGACCACCGGCCTTCCGGCAGCCATGAATTCCATTACTTTTATAAAGGTAGAGTGTTCATTCGCTTCGTTGCGCGGAGCAGGCTCGACTCCTATGTCCGACGACCAGAGGGATTCTTTTACCTTCTCCCTGTCAAATAGTTGTCCTTTGAAATCGACATAGTCTGTTAACCCCAAGTCCACTGAAAGTTGTTTTGTTACTTCTAATGAATCTCCTCCACCAACGATATTGCAAATGAAGTTCGTTTCCTTGAGGTCATATGCCAGATAATGGATCGCCCGCAACAGAACATCAACACCATCTTGCGGGTTTATACTTCCAAGGAACAGCAACTCTATTTTTTTGTTTGAAGATTTAGCCGGGGCATTCTTCCCATCACTAAGAACACAGTCGCTAACACGGGGGTTGTTTCTGACTATAAAAATTTTCTCTGGATTAACAGCATATCTGGTCATTTCTATTTGCCGGTATGATTCATTCGTGCTGATGATAATGTCGGAGCACCTGCACGAGAGCCTTTCAAAGAAGATTAACCCCCAGTAAATAAGATCCGGTTTCCCTGAAACCCTTGTTAAATAAAGTTCAGGCGAAAGGTCATGATGATCAAACACATACTTTTTCCCAAGTATTTTATAAAAGATTCCTATCATTGACAGTGTATCGGGAGGGTTGTGAGTGTGAATCGCATCGAATCCGTGTTTTGCAAAAATATAGAAACTGACGGAAAAAGATGCAACGGTGAAATAGGCGTACTCCAGGACATATCCTGCGATAGATTTTACTTTGGCGTACAACGTTATGATGAAATTGGCATCGCTCCGTTTTGTTTTATCGAATATATCGACTTTTGGAATGCGATAAATTTTAACGTCATTTATCTCTTCGTACTCTTTTTGGCCCCGTCCCCTGAGAGCAATTACAACTACAGAATAACCTGCTTCTGTCAAAGCATCAGCTTCTTTCCTTACCCGTATGTCATGTGGATATTGGTTTTCAACGATCATTAATATTCGGTTGCCGGGTTTTTTCATATCCTATCCTGACTCCATAACCAGAGGGAATCATCGTCACTTTTTACTTCAACTTATCTTTGTCCAAATTGGCCGATGTTCCCGCATCCAATCACTGTGCGTTTTAGCTAAAAAATTTAGCAAGAAAGCTGATGCACGGTAAATATAATGAAATACCAGATTTCTGGCCCCATAATACCGAAGCCATTCTTTTAGTGTAAATGTCCTTTTTTTATTGCGAACTTCTTCAGCTAACTCTTTATTTCTTGTATGAAAAGCAAGTCGCAGTGAATAGTTACACCACGCTTCTTCATGACTATTTTTAATACTTAACGGAAGATTGTATTTGCCGCAGAGGTAGAGGTAAAGTTCCGAGCTTGAAATTGCGAACCGTAATCTTTTTTTTACGTTATTGCTCCTGGAGGCTGATTCATCCGTGATGTTATAAGTAGCGAGAGACTCAGGGATATAGTGCAGCTGAGCCTTAGTCGCGATCTCAGCCCAGAGTTGCGTATCACCCATGAGGAAATAGTCATTCTGGTGGAGGTAGGGATCCGATTCAATAATCTGCTCACAAAGAGTCCGCCGAGTCATAACAGTACAGGTTACAATACCTACCGACATCCACCCTTTTTTCAAAAAATTAGATAAACTGGGGGTTTGAGGAGGCTCCAGATTTTGGTGTTTTATAAAATCATGTATCTTCTTTTTAGAGCTAACATGATAGAGGTCATAACTGGAATACACCAGCCCGCATTCCGTGTGACTTTCGAGATAATCAACTTGTTTCTGCAGTTTGCCGGGGTTATGCCAATAATCATCACCCTCGCAAAAAGCGATGTACTTTCCTTGACAAGCTTTCATGGTGCGCAAGCCGTTTTTTTTCATTCCGACGTTATTGCCAGACGTGACCACTCGAATGATATCGGGATGCTTTATTTGATATTCAAAAACAGTCTCCCGTGTTCCATCAATGGAGCAGTCCTCCCCAATGACCAGCTCGAAGGGGAAATTCGTCTTTTGCTGCAAAACGCCCTCGATCGCCTGGGTGATAAACGGCGCGTGGTTGTAGGTGATCATATTGACGCTCACCAGGGGTTCTGTGATCACAAGCAACTCCGTCCGGAGGCCGGGTCAGGTTCCCTGCGTTCTTTTTCTCTTTTAATTATGAATCGCATATAATACGGTCTCTTCATGGTGCATGGTATAATGGCCTAAATAAAGCCGGTATTCCTGAGATATGTTTTTAATGAATTCGGGTATTTTTTTAAAATCCTCAGAGTTATGATAAACACAAATGGCAAGCTTGGGCTTATATTTCTTCAGTGTTTCAGCAGCGCCTTTCAAGGCGGACAGTTCAGCTCCTTCAATGTCCATTTTAATGAAATCAACCTTATCCAGTGCATGCTTCTTGACCATTTCATCGATAGAAACAGTTATCGTCCGGTTTTCTGCTCCCTTAAACTTATCAAATCCAACTTTACTGGCGGGGCCGTTATCTGCATAAAACAACGGAGATCCTGACGTTTCCCAGACAGGCTGTTCGATCAGGAAAATACGTTTTGCCAGCACCGGGTTCAAGGATATATTCTTTTTAAAGATATCGACATTGCTCTTTACAAATTCAAAGCTGTAGACCTTCCCCTCATGGCCGATTTCATTTGCAAAAAACAGGGCTGTTTCGCCGAAACAGGCTCCGCAATCCAGGACAATGTCGTTACATTCCTGCTTTACAGTCACCTCGTCTGTCTGATAAACATATTGCCTTAACATGAATTGTGTCACCATGTCGGGGGGCGTGCAATAAAGATTAATCGGGTAATTGAGCGTGCTAAGATCACATTTGCGCAGTTTCCAGTTCATGAACTTTAGTGGTATGATTTCATTTGGGTTGGAAAAGGTGTATGCTTCATCCATCTGCTGCAGCATTCCCGCGTCACTGAGAGGAAGTTTTACCTTCTTGTGTCCCAGGAGCCTATATGAAATTATTTTAAGCAGCAGATTTCTCGATCCTGCGTCATTTAACGTTTCGTATAAATATTCATAAATCTCAAACTCCCGATTATTTAAAAAACTGGTTAGCCTATCTGAATCAATCCTGCAGAATCCATATATATGGAGCATCCCTTTCACCAGGTCTTTCATTCTTTGTTTAAAAGGCAAACGCCCGAAACGATGATAATCGTAATTATCATCATAGTTTCGTGTTAAGGAAGGAAGAAGCTCTTCAATAAGTGAAATGTAAAACTCACTTTTCTTCATAATTTACTCCGCATTTTAATTCCCGGTCTGATCATCGATAAATATTTTTATCAGGAATTTCAAATTTCTGTTCTCAAAAAAGGCATTTCCCCCCACCTAAGCGGCCAGATCTCCATAAAAGCCGTCAGTCGAAACAGCCTGCACAGACCAACATAGACAACTATTCCAACAGCGATCTGCACCAAAAGCATTGACCAAAGGTGTGGAAACGGCAGCATACCCGTCGCATATACCGTCAGGCCCATCAATATGGCCATGATCAGGTAAGAGAGCAGGTCTCCCAACTGTTCCCAAAGCGGGTAATCGATCAGACGACCGGTATAATAACTGTTCAAATACAAAGAGACGATCGTCGAGACAATCATGCCGCAAATCATCGCGGATATGCCCCACCGCCAGGTTAAGCTGACGTTGATGATGACCAGAAGCCTTTTGATAATATCCAGACGCAGAAAAAAATCGGACCGTCCCAAAGCCATTAGGAGATTCAGGTTCATAAGGTGCACAGGAAACAGCAAGCCGGCCACGCAAAGCAACTGCAAATATGGCACACAAGCGAGCCACTTTTCCGTTAACAGCACCAGCACTAATGGGCGAGCGATGATTGCCAGGCCGGTCATTATGGGAAAATTAACTAACACCAGAATAGTCAAAGCCTTTTTTAACCCTCTTTTTAACCTGGCCGGGTCGTCCTGGATCGTGGAGAACACGGGAAACGTGACCCGTCCTGTCACCTCCGACAATGTTTGCGAGGGAACGTCGCTCAAGGTCTTGGCGCGCGTAAAAAAACAGAGGTCGGTT
>Ga0184631_10000182_pt1 | contig 12952 bp, 3 predicted proteins | sample PLM4_90_b1_FD_133160 | JGI IMG/M metagenome (GOLD analysis project Ga0184631, IMG submission 133160) | Groundwater sediment microbial communities from an aquifer in East River, Colorado, USA - PLM4_90_b1 | ecosystem: Environmental > Terrestrial > Soil > Riparian zone | place: USA: East River... | reverse complement strand
TTTGACAGTGGGTATCTTTTCAAAATTATTCATCGGCGGAGGCGAAGGAATCTGCCATTCAAGGGTCGCTCCGCCCCACGGATTATCTCCTGCCTTTTGCCCTTTTCGGAGGGCTTGGAGGAGGTTGAAAAATATCCAGATCAGTCCAGCGATAAGAATCCAGGAACCAATGGTTGAGATCAGATGAAGCGTATGGAACTGGGGAGGATAGTCGTAATACCTGCGGGGCATTCCCTCCCAACCCAGAATCAGCATGGGAAAATAGAGGACATTAAAACCAATGAATAAAATGAGCCATGCCCATGTCGCTTTTTTCCAGTCATACATTCTCCCGAACATCTTCGGAAACCAGTAGTGAATAGCTGCCAAAAAGCCAAATCCCATCCCGCCAAAAATGATGTAGTGAAAATGTCCGACAACCCAGTAAGTGTCATGAAGGTGCATGTTCACAGCGAGGGCACCCTGAATAAGACCTGTGAGTCCACCAATAGAAAAAAGAAAAATGAATGTGAGGGCAAACAGCAGCGGCGGCTTCAGCTCTATCGAACCTTTGTATAAGGTGGCCACCCAGTTGAAAACCTTGATGGCGCTGGGGACGGCGACTAAAAAAGTGAGGAGAGAAAAGATCACACTGGCCAGGTCGCTCTGTCCGCTGACGAACATATGGTGACCCCATACCAGAGAACCCACGCTGGCAATGGCCATGCTTGAAAAGGCAATCGCTTTATATCCGAAGATCCTTTTTCTGGCAAATACAGGAATGATTTCTGAAATCACTCCCATGGCTGGAAGGATTATGATATAGACTGCTGGATGGGAGTAAATCCAGAAAAGGTGCTGGTAGAGCAGGGGGTCTCCGCCCTTGGCAGGGTCAAAGACACCCACTCCAAAATATCTTTCAAGCATAATGAGGAGGAGAGTAATACCGATCACAGGCGTGGCAAGAATTTGAACCCAGGCGGTGGCATAGATTCCCCAAATAAAAAGGGGGAGACGAAACCAGGTCATCCCAGAGGCTCTAAGCCGATGAGTGGTCGTCACGAGATTGACTCCGGTGAGGATAGAGGACATACCCAGAACAAAAACTCCAAAAACCGCAAGGGGGACATTGACCGTTGTCCGTAGGCTGTACGGGGCATAAAAAGTCCAGCCCGTATCAACAGGTCCACCGCCCGTAAAAAGAGAAAGGAATATAATGATCGCTCCAGAGATATAAAGCCACCAGGAGAGGAGGTTGATCTTCGGGAATGCCATATCCCTTGCACCGATCTGAATCGGTAAAAAGAAATTGCCAAAGATCGCCGGGACGGCTGGGATGACCACCAGAAAGATCTGGATGATTCCATGCAAAGTAAAAAGGGCATTATACATCTGCGGCTTCATCAGGGTGAATCCTGGAGCAATCAGTTTCAGCCGCATCAGAAATCCGAAGAAGACAGCCACCGAGAAGAATAAAAGAATGGAGAAGAAATATAGCAAACCAATTCTCTTGTGGTCAGTCGAAAGAATCCATGCAAAGATTCCGTGATATTTCCCCTGATGTTCATAGAAACTGACTATTGGATGGGTTTCCTCCAATACCCCATTTTTTGTCATTCTAATGACTCCTCTTTAATAGGTTTTTTCTTGCCTTTGAAAACGAGAAACAGAATAAAAGATAGGGCAAAAAGCAAAGTGACGATGCCGGTGACTTTTAAAGTGTTGAATACATATTTTCTGCCTTTGGGATCATAACTGAAGCAAAATCTTAAGACTTTACTGAGGGTGGGCCCAACCCTTCCCTCTGAGGCCTCCAGGAGAGCCATCTTCAGGTCAAAAGGAAGAAACTCCGTGCCATACATGTAGCGGGTGATCTTCCCATCTGGAGAGAGAATGACCAATGTGACTGGATGTAAAAAATCCTCCCCCTGTTTTTTAAAATGAAAGCCTATCGCATCGGTCAGTTTATGAATGTTCTCTTTATCCCCAGTTAAAAATCCCCAGGCATCTTCAGGGAAAGGCTTTTCAATCATTTTGAGATACATCTTTTTCTTTTCAAAAGCCAGGTCAGGCTTTTCAGTTTCATCAAAACTGACTGTCCACACCTGATACTCTTTGCCTGGTTCAGAAGGCAGTTTGTTTATCACCCCAGTTAGATTAAATAATAAAAAACTGCAGACATTGGGACAGCGGTAAAAGACAGGGGCGAGAATGATGGGCGTATGGATCAATTGTTTCAGGCTGACTGGATTGCCGTTCTCATCATAGAAGGTTAAATCGAGGGGTATAAATTGCCCTAATTTCTCATCAATCCCGATTCCAGAAAGATCTCTTGGCTGTTCGACATGAGCCTGAGCGGTATTTTGGAAAAAGAGGGTTGCCAATAACAAAATTAATATTCTTAACCCCAACCGCATTTGATCCCAACGAAAAAGCTTAATCATCTCTATTATTTGTTAAATTTGTTCTGTTAAAAATTAGTCTATTCGATTTTTATGCCCAAATCAACCAAATTTAATAATTGGGGGCAGTATTAGAGAAAATTTGAACAACCTCAGAATTTATTTGACATTGCCGATAACCTGGGTATTAAATACACCTATGAGGTAGGTGGTATTTTGAGTTTTTGGGTGGGGTATGGTGGGAGTCATGACCTGCCGGAAGAGGGAGCCCTTATAGTTATAATCAGTCCCGTTAATATCGGGAAAAAGATTAGACTATAAGGGCTTTTCATTAGCAGCAGATAGGGACCTTCTCGCATGTTACTTCCTGAAGTCAACAACCCGACTTTTTCATAAAGCATGCTTGATTCCAATCGGTAATCATCAGTGTTTTTTTGACATTCAACTTCCTTTTTTGTATATTTAACTCACCCTTAAACCGAGTTTTATTATTTTTTCTATCATTAATTGCCCTTTAAGTCGGCACCTTGTTGCTTGTGGCTGTTCGTCCTCAAAATAACCTTGAGAGAATCGATGTTAATGGATATTGAGCGATTGCAGCGGAAGAAGGTTGGATGGCAGGAGCAGACGAAAGAGTACAAAATGCTTGGATGCAAAATAGGAGAGCTATACGCCTCGCTCATTGGAAAGTTATCAGGAGAATTGCGAAAGGAGAACACCGCCTCTTTGATTAATTACGCCGGTAACATAGATCTGTTGTGGGCAAGGATACTTCTATCACGAGGTCATAATGAAGTCCTAAGTCTGCCTTTTCCGGGGAGTCTTTACTCGTGAGTCCTGTTAGGAACTGTTGTAAAAATCCTTCACCAATGCGCTCAAATCTGGATTGGTGAAGACAGAGTGGTGACGAAATATTTTTATCTTGATTTCAAATGGCCGTGAAAAACCGGGAGGCATCAGGAAGGAGGAAGACCGTGGAGTTATTTAAAATATATTTTCAGAAGATTTTATTGACTTTATTAATACTCTTTTTGCTTTTTGGGTTTATAGAGAATAGTTCGGCCACAATAGTTAAAATTGCCCGGGGGGAGTTACTTGTAAATGGAGAACCTTTTACTATCAAAGGCGTTAATTACAGTCCTGTCCCCATAGGTATCGACCCTGAAACCACCCTTCCCTATGGTGATTATTTCACCATTCATCATGGTTCCATTTATGAGCGTGACCTTCCTCTGTTGAGGCAGATGGGAGCTAATACCATACGAATTTTAGGATGGGAGAATCATTCAAACCACACCGATTTTATGAATAAGGCTTATAACGATGGCACCCATCCCATCTATATCATCCTGACCTTCAGGATGGATTCTGTTCTTTATCCTGATATTAGCTCCCCTGAGGCAAGGGAGAAGATCAAAGCCGATTTCAGGGCCATGGTGGCAGTTTATAAGCACCACCCAGCCATATTAATGTGGTCTATAGGTAATGAACTCAACAGTCCTGAGATGTATGGAGATAAACTGGGTGATCTGTTTAGCTTAATCAATGAATTGGCTCTTGAGGCACACAGAGAGGAAGGGCCCTATTATCACCCTGTAATAACTCCACTTGCGGATATTGACCTCATTAATACCATTGCTACCTATGACCCTTTGATGATGGATTTAGATACCTGGGGAGCCAATATTCACAGAGGGGCTTCCTTTGGTGAATTTTTCGGTGATTTCAAGGTTGTGAGTAAAAAGCCTCTTCTCATCATGGAATTTGGCATTGATGCGTATGATGAAAATGCAGAGGATGAGTATGAAAATATCGGGAACCCTTATCAGGCGACTTATGCAGAATCGCTCTGGAAAGAGATATTGGCCAACCCAGATGTTTGTTTGGGTGGCTTAGCTAGAGCCTATTCGGATGAATGGTGGTTAGGTAAATTTGGGAATACCCTCGCTGGTTGCCCAGATTCTGACCCTGCTTTTCACAGCTCATGCGGGGTATCATCGGATTCAGATCCTGATGGATTTGTCAATTACGAATGGTTCGGAATTATGAGGGCCGCAAAAAATGGCTCCAATTTAGATATCATGGAACCCAGAAAGATTTATGATACACTAAAATCTTTATGGACAAAGAAGGGAATAAGTATCCAATCCGAACCCCAATTGCAATTCATATCCGAAGGAAGCCTAACTGAGGCAGAACTAAAGATTCCCAAGGTACTACACTCTGTAAAACCATTGGACCTGACAAGAACGCCCAAAGCAGAAGAAATCATGGCCGCCGGGCAGCTCGGCGGTCAGCTTTTTCCTACCCATGAAACAAGAGATAAGGGAAAGGGGGAGAAGATAAATCTTTCCTTTGGCAAGGCAATTCAGGCGTGGAACAAACATGAATATAAAGGAGCGGTTCAACTATTCAAAAAACATGTTGAAGAATATCCGGACAGTCCCTGGGCATCGGAAGCGGCCCTCCATATAGGTTGCGACGCCTATTATAACGGGAGACACACGGAAGCAGAGGAAAATTTTAAATGGATACTCCATAAGAATAAAGGCAAAGCACACGAAGGCGCTAAAACTTTGGTGAATAAGGCAAGGGTTCGACTTGGGATATTGAAAGTTTATCAAAATAACTTTAAAGAATCCAAGGATCATTTCAGAACCCTCATAAACGAGAGTTCAGATTGGCGCGACCGCACCTATGCCTCCCATTGGATCCAGAGGTTATCAAGGTATACATCCAACCAGCTCTCTATGCTCAATTGTGGAACCCGTGCCCTTGCTTACCTATTGGAAAAAGATGGCAAAGAAGTAGACGCAAGGAAAGTGATGGAGTTGCTTCCTGAAACCATCCAGGGCCACAGCATCAAAGTTCTTTCGGATATTGCCTCCCAATACGGATATCATTTAGCCGCGATTAGGATTTCTGCATCAGAACTCAAAGAATTACCCCTGCCTGCAATCATGCAGATAAATGCTAAAAATCAGGATGACAGCGGACATTACTGGATATTAGAAAAAGCGATTGGAGATACCTTGGAGTTATTTGATCCCCAGTCGGGTCTTAGATTTCAGCAGACCGTAGATGAGTTTTCAAAAGAATGGAGCGGGAACGCACTTGCCTTTTCTGATAAGGATAACCTTCCTGGAATCAAGCTGGCTGAAAATGAGGCGGAGCAAATTTATGGCGGGTGTTGTGGTCAAAAAAGCCCGGAGGATAATCAAGGGAATCCGGGGCGTAATGGAGGGCCAGGGAACGGGAGTGGATGTCCCCAGGGTTCCACCGAATTGGAGGAGGATTTCCAAAGTCATCTAACACAGCCAGAGGGCGGGAGTGGAGGTCCCTTTGGTTCTCCTTCCTGGTCAGTCAATATGATCAACATGAACCTCTATGTGAACGATATTCCAATATGGTACGAAAGCTCAATAGGTCCGCATGTTAGAATTTCTCTCAGCTACAATTCCCAATCAGCCACCGCCTATCATGAACCCTTTGGCAATAAATGGCAGTTCAATTACGCAAGTTATCTTACCGTCGATACAGGTGATAATGTTACCATCTTTATGCCGGACGGCAGGCGTGATGCGTATTCAAAAACCACAGAAGGATATCATCGTCCCTATCAGGTGTTCAATACCCTAACGAAAATTGCAGAGAACCATTTTGAACTCAGATTTCCCAATGATACTGTTTTTGTTTACAACATCCCTCCAGGCACGACCTCCCTTCAACCCTTTCTCTTAGAAATACGCGACCCTCACGGCCAGAAACTTACATTGGGGTATGATTCAAATGTCAGATTGACGACGATTACGGATGCCCTCGGCAGGGTGACCACCCTGGCATACAATGTCCAGGGACTTGTAACTCAGGCGACGGACCCATTCGGTCGTTTTGCGACCTTCGAATATGATGCCAATCGAAATCTGGTAAAGATCACCGATATGGCTGGCTATTCATCGAGCCTTAGTTATGATCAAGATGTTTATCTTTGCAGCATCGATAAACCACAAGGCAGGTGGGATTTTTATATTGAACCGGCGGACGGAGTCATGGCTTTCAGCGATGATTACCCTCCTCCTGGCGAGCATACGTGGGAAAGCTACAGGATTACAACCACAAATCCTGCAGGTGACAGAGAAGAACATTTCTACCATGGTGGCTGCGGAACGGCAGTTGGAATTAATATCTGCGGATATAGTTGGTATATATCCCCAAAAGATTATGTACCTTATACAAGTGGCTCTGTAAATAATTTTAGAACAGCACCCAAAGTGGTTTATTCTATGGAGGCTATATCCGGTCGGGGTGAAATCAAAAAAATCATTGATCCGGAGGGCAGGTTTATCTCTTACGGATACGATGTCTATGGGAACCGGGCAAGTATTCAGGAGGTCAATGGGAATATCACCTCTCTTGTTTATGACGCAAACGGAAACGTGACGACGATTACGGATCCCCTGGGAAATAAGGTCCAGCTTACATACGATAGTCATAACAACCTTACGAAACTCATTGATCCTGTAGGAAATATTGATCAATACGAATACAATGGAAGAGATTTAACAAGAATAACCGATCCTAAAGGTGGCGTAACCAAATTTACTTACAATTCCTACGGTAAACTTACCCAACTTAAAGATGCTAAGGACCATTCTATCAGCTTTACCTACGACAGCTCTGGGAACCTGCTAACTTCAACCAATCCGGTCGGCGGAACACACTCTTACACGTACGATGAGAAGGGGCGGGTCATCTCTTATACTGATCCAATGACAAATACCAAATCCTTTGCATACGAAGGGATGAACAGACTTATCGAAGTGCGGTATCCTGACCAGAGCGTGAAGAGTTATAATTACGATTGTTGCACTCTAACCACGATAACGGATTCAAACGGCACATTAAGTTTTATGTATGATGATCTAAAAAGGTTAAAAAGCTTCACGGATGGTTATGGCAAAACCATTTCTTATGCTTACGACAAAATTGGAAATCTAACGTCTCTCACTTATCCGGATGGGAAGATCGTCAGGTATGAATACGATAAAGCCGGCCGGTTAACGAAGGTTACAGACTGGCTGAATCATGTCATAACCTATGAGTATGATTTGGCAGGGAACCTTAATAAAATCGCTTATCCCAATGGATCCCTCATGACCTATCGATACGACCAGGCTAACAGATTGACATCCATGTTAGACATTAGAGCGGATGCTAGCGTAAACAGTGCATTTAATTATACTCTTGACGCAATTGGAAATAGGATAGCCATCTCATCTTATCAACCTCTCAATGCAATTCCCTCATCACAAGGCATCAGCTATACCTACGATGCTGACAATCGCATCCTGACTGCTTCAGGAGATACAAGCTTCGATTACGACAGCAATGGGAATCTGACAAAGAAAACGCTGGGCATGGATGTTACTACTTATGAGTGGGACTATGACGATATGCTTACAAAGGTGACAATAGGTGGAAGCATTTACAGTTACAAATATGATGGATTCGGAAATAGGGTAGCCAAAATAGAGAGCTCAGTTGAGACAAGATATGTAATTGACTTGAACAGTGTATTATCCAAAGTTCTTGCAGAAACTGATGGAAATGGAAATATCACTGCCTACTATGTTTACGGGTTAGGACTCGTATCAAAGATAATCCATGATAGCCAGGCATATTTCTATCATTTTGATGGAATCGGGAGTAGCATTGGTATAACTGATATGACAGGTGAGATGGTTAACAAATATGCTTACGATGCCTTTGGAAAGGCATTAAGCCAGACAGGGGCAATACCCAATCCTTTTAAGTATATTGGAAGGTTTGGGGTTATGGATGAAGGGAACGGGCTGATGTATATGCGGGCCAGGTATTATGACCCTGAGATAGGGAGGTTCATCAATAAAGACCCGATTGGTCTGTCCGGAGGGATAAATCTTTTCACTTATGCTGGGAATAATCCAATCAATTTCACAGACCCGCAAGGTCTTTTGGGGTGGGATGCTCTTATTGAATGGTTAGCTAAACGGGCCGCGATTTTTTTATCGGGGCTGCCAGAAATATGGGGGGATCCTATGGAAGAGGGAGGAAAATGGGAGAGCGCTAGCATCAAGTATAAAAGAAGATTCTATATAAATTGCCTTCAAGATTGTAACTTGAGTTGTGGGGACTGCAGAAAAATGTGTGCATATAAGGCGGACGCCTGGGTGAGATATTGCTACGGAGGAGACAGGGGTGCAGGGCCTTTCAAGTGTGTTATATCCCCCTAGTATTTAATCAAGGTGAAACACAACTGCTGAGTAAACTGAATTAAAGAATGGGCCTTTTTCTTTAATACACATTTGATTAAGACTGGAGGATATCACATGACGTTTAAGTTTGTTTCCTTCTGCACGACATTGGCCTCTTTAATGATCAGTTTTATTCTCATCCCCCTAACAGGCTGGGCTCAAGCACCGATCCCTATTCAGTGCGGACAGACAGTGATGGGATCTTTCAGCACGTCTGGGCAAAAAGACTCTTATTCCTTTACCGGGACAGCCGGTGACCATGTGTCAATCTTTGTGGAGGAACCTGGGAATATGACCTTTCTGCCTACGATCCGTCTTTTCGATCCTTACGGGGAAGAGATCAGTATGGCTTTCTTGGTACTTCACGAAACCTTGCCTGTTTCTGGGGTTTACAGGGTAGATGTAACATTCGGTTCAGCCGAAGCAGGCAATTATCTTTTAGTATGGCAGAGATGGAACAACCCTTGTGGTGCAACCAACATAGACTGCGGTCAGGTGTTAAAGGCTTCTATTGGCGGAACAGTAGATGTTCCTCCCTGGAGATTCTATTCGTTTGAGGGATTAGCCGGTGATAGAGTGACGATCTTTGGGAGCGGTATGCCCTTGATGCGAGCGAAGGACTCCCAGGGAAATCTATTGGGTTCCTCTTATGATCGGCTTGATATCACATTGCCTACTTCCGGAACCTACCATTTCTGGATAATGAGTACTACGGATCAGGGCGACTATTTTGTGAGGTGGCAAAGATGGAATAATCCCTGCAATGCTACTCCGATCTCCTGTGGCCAGACCATCTCCGCTTCCCTTGGGGCGTCAGGCCAGCATGATTACTATACCTTCAATGCATCAGCAGGAGATGCATTAAATATCAGTCTAATGCGCACCTCTGGTAGCATGACACCTTATTTACAACTCCTTGATTCCACAGGGACACAGATCGGCTTTGGCATCGGTTATGTTGGCTCTGTAAATATTGATAAAATGTTATCAACAGGAGGCACCTATATCATCGAAGTGTCCGATGATGGGGATAAAAAAGTAGGTGGCTATAAATTGAAAGTGCAGAAGAATAATAATTCCTGTCCAGAAGTGGTCTTAACTGCGCCCAACGGGAGCGAAATGGTTGAGTCAGGCTCTAATTGCACAATCACATGGACATCTGCAAGTCCAGGGGGCATTTCTTCTCAAGATATCAGGTTATCTAAAGACGGGGGCCTGACTTTTCCGACTGTGGTTGCAACGGGCCTACCGGGCAGTGCTCAGTCCTTTGCTTGGAATATACAGGAAGATGTTTTCACACCGAAAGCACGCATTCGGGTCACTGTAACAGATGCTTCAGGTAGCGTATACGATGACAGTGATGCTGATTTCATTATCCTCCAGTATGTGCCAAAAGTTTCACGTACATATGTATATGATAAGGTCAACCAACTTATTCAGGTCATTTATGAAGACGGTTCTTCGATTCATTACAGTTACGATGCTGTTGGGAATAGAATTGCTTTAACCGGGGCAAGCCAATCAGAGGGTGTCCTTTCTGTAACGCCTTCCGAAGGTTTAAGCTCATCAGGGAACCAGGGAGGACCTTTTAACCCATCCACCAAAGATTATTTTTTGGAAAACAGGGGGGGAGGTCCTATCGACTATACCGTAAATAAGAGCCAGCCCTGGATTACCCTTTCAGGAACCGGTGGATCAATAACTGCCGGAGCCTCCACCAAGATTACAGTATCCGTCAATTCTAACGCCAATGCTCTCGGGGTGGAGTCTTACACAGATACGGTTAGTTTTACCAATACTACCAATGGGATTGGCAATGCTACGAGAAACATAAGCCTAACGGTTAGTGCTACCTCCGAGATTATCACCGCACCTTCGTCTCCAAGCGGTCCCACCAGTGGGGAGGCCGGGACAATTTACACTTACTCCACAACGGGAGGCTCGTCATCAAGCCTTGGCCATAATGTTCAGTATTTATTCGATTGGCGTGATGGCACTGACTCTGGCTGGCTCCCTGTAGGACAAAACAGTGCCTCCAAGATATGGACCTCTGTGGGACCTTTTAATATAAGAGTACAAGCCCGATGTGCAACCGATACAAGTGTAGTTTCCCCTTGGTCGGGATTTCTTTCGGTGAACATCACCACAGTTGATATCCTTCCTCCGGCGCCCAATCCTATGACCTGGGCAACCCCGCCTTATCAGACCGGGAGTCATTCTATTTCAATGGTTGCTGCCACTGCAACGGATCCTGTGACACCGATCACTTACTACTTTGAGTTTATGGGCAGTCCTACAGGAGGAACAGGTGGAACTCATTCAAATTGGCAGGCAGGAACCTCCCATACCAATTTTGGGCTTGAGGCCAACCATCAGTATGGGTATCGGGTTAGGGCAAAGGATGGGGTAAATAATGAGACTGGCTATTCAACGCCAATTCAGTATGTGTACACGGCCATTGAGGCCACTACCGGGATCACCTTTGCAACTGTGACACCGACGAGCATTCAGGCTCAGTCCACCAATACGCCATCGGGACTGAATAGGGGAAGCTCTGGCCTCCTCATCGAGAATACGACCAACAGCAGCAACTCCGGTTGGAAGCAGGATAACAGCTTTTGGACAAGCAATCTCCTTACACCTAATACAAGTTATAGTTTCCGGGCAAAGGTGAGGAACGGGGATGCTATAGAGACAGGCCCCTCTCCGGTGGCTTCCAAATATACCCTGGCAAATGTCCCTGGGAGCGCTTCCTTTTCTAACATCAGCCAGACCTGCATTCGGGCCAACTGGACGGCCAATGGAAACCCGCCCGGGACTCAATATTTTTGCGAGAATCAGACGTTGGGGACCCATTCGGGTTGGATTACGGGGACATCCTGGAATAGTTGCACTTTGAGTTTTGGAACCCTGTATGGTTTTCGGGTGAAGGCGAAAAATACAGAGGGGATTGAGACAGATTGGACCTCCCTGGGGAGTCAATCTACAGTGGCATATGTTTATCCATTCCCTTTCTTTGATGATTTTAGTACTGATAAAGGATGGATAAGATATGGTTCTGAAGGATGGGAACGAGGTTCTGCTAAGGTGGATGGAGGTGAGACTGGGTACCCGGATCCAAGCACAGACTACTCTGAAAATATTGATAACTCGATTCTTGGATTTGCTATTGGAGCAGATTATCCTAACGATCTTAGTGAAGAATCGAGTATCGTTTCCCCTCCTGTTGATTGTACAGGTAAGGACAAGGTGTTCTTGAAATTTAGGCGTCATCTTAATGTGGAAGGAAATAAGTATGACCATGCCCGGATCTATATTAGCGTCAATGGCACAGAATGGACTGAGGTTTGGAAGAATCCTGTGATTGATTTGACAGATAGCCAGTGGGTTCCTGTTGTTTTGGATATTTCATCTATCGCTGCCAATCAGGCTACCGTCTACATCAAATTTACAATGGGGCCGACTAATTCCTTCAGAAGGTTCTCTGGATGGAATGTCGATGATTTGGAGGTTACTTCTGAAGCTGTTTTTCCTTCTGAGGGAACTTATGGTACACAGCTGGTTATTTCTGGTTCCGGTTTCGGTTTGAAGAAGGGGAAGGTATCAATTGAGGGTACTGCTTTGACTGTTTCGGGGTCAGGGGGGTGGATGGATGATTTGATTAAGGGCAGTTTGAAGAAGGTTATGTCTCCTGGGATATATGATGTTGTAATTCAGCCTGTGGGTCCTAAGGAGACTCCTTCTATTGTTTATAAGAAGGCTTTTGTTGTGAGGCCTGCTGAGATTCATTCGATTGAGCGGGGTGAAGGGTCCTCATATGACAAAATAATCATAAAGGGTAAGTTTTTTGGGACGAGTAAGGGAAGGGTTTATCTGGAATATGAGAAAAGCGGAAGTCTTGAAAGCGTAAGAAAGAGTTGCACAGTTTCCTATTGGCATATGGACGAAACGACTGGAGATAGTGAGATTGTGTTTGTTGTGCCGGTCATATTGCCTGTGGTTTGCGATGTAATAGTCGATCCTTATAGCACTCTTCAGGAAACTGAGGAGGACCATGGATTTGAGGTGAAGGCTCCTGAGATTGTTTTGGTTAATCCAAACCCTGGTTCGGTAGACGAACAGATCACCCTCACAGGGAAGTATTTTGGTTCTAAAAAGGGAAAGGTGTATCTGGGTTATTTGGTGAATGGGAAGTATACAAAAAAGGGTTGCACGATTATCAGTTGGCCAACCGACCCAACTGCGGAGGAAGGAAAGATTATTTTTGTGGTGCCTAAG
>Ga0184631_10000180_pt1 | contig 13038 bp, 13 predicted proteins | sample PLM4_90_b1_FD_133160 | JGI IMG/M metagenome (GOLD analysis project Ga0184631, IMG submission 133160) | Groundwater sediment microbial communities from an aquifer in East River, Colorado, USA - PLM4_90_b1 | ecosystem: Environmental > Terrestrial > Soil > Riparian zone | place: USA: East River... | reverse complement strand
GAAATTAATCCAATCTTATCAAATAATTCTTTTTTAATCATAGCACAAAAGAAAATCACAAAGTCTTTTCCAGCTGGTGCACTATGTCCTTTAATTGGTCCTGTTATTCCAACTGAAGAATCTTCAAATGGTTTTAATAACATATTAATCCAAGTGTCTTTTTCTTGTTCTAATAAAATAGTGTCATTGTTAAGTAAAACAATGTACTCTCCTTGTGCAACTTTAATGCCCTCATTATTTGCTTTTGCATATCCGAGTGGCTCTGGAAAATCAAGTAAGATAAATGATTCTCCCAAAGATTTAACATATTCTTTTGTACCATCTGTACTTCCGTTTGAAACTATAACAACTTCTTTATCTGAGAAGTCTGTGTATTTGATAAGACTTTCAATACATGGCTGTAAACAATCTTCTAAATGATTGAGTGTTCCTATTATAATTGATATTTTTTTATACATAGAAGTTTGGTGCTTTTTGTTTAGTTGATATTTCAGTTGATTGATAATGAATATCAGAGTAATTAAGAAAAGACACTTGATTAAGAATATCTGCTATATTTGTTGGATCTCTAAATACACATGTAAATCAGCAGTGTCAAACTGAATAGTCTCAACATTAATCTGATTCGTAAATGTCTCAACACAAGCATGTGAATTTGCACCAGTAAATGCATTGTTCTCAGCAAGCATTGCTGGTGTATCTGGTAAATTGTTATCAAAAACTATAAATCCTAGTAATGACATCTTAATTTGCTATTATTAATGCTTGATTAGTAGTGACCTTTTTATCAACTGTATTAAGATTTGCCATATCATTTACAACTACAGAGCCTCCTGTATTATTTGTTAAGTTTCCATTGCCTGCAATATAAATACTACCTGCTGTGCATGTGTTATTAATTATAATAATTCCATATGCATTTTGCATATCAAATTCATTAGCACCTATTTTATTAGTTAAAGTAAACACACCAAACATATCAATTGCATTAATGACACATTGACCAATATCTAAGATAACAGATGTCTGTGTTGCTGAACGGCATGATGAAAGTGTTGCTAAACTTGAAGCATTATCTTTAAATGTTATAGTGCCACTAAGTGTACAATTCGTTAACTTTCCTTCAACATTTGAGACATCTATAAGTTTGCATCCATTAAACTCACATATTCCATTCATAACTCCTGAAACTTTAATGTCTTGAATCTTTAAATCATTTGTAGTACAACCTGACTGTATCGTTAATGTATATGCAGAGTGTCCACTTATAACATAAAAATCAAGAACTTCTCCTGTTAAAACAGTCATATCAGAATGAAGATGAATATCATTTGCGTTATATTTACTTGCAAGTGTAACTGCATCTGCCATGTTATTAACTGGTGTATCTATCAATCCTAATGGATATTCAGTTCCAGAAGAACCAGTAGTTGAAACATATATTCTTCCTCTGTACTGTTCATTAACTGGTTTCAATAGTCCACTTGTATCAATTGAAAGACCAGACTGTGCTATTGTATTATCAATGACTTTTGCAATACCTCTAATAGAAATAGAGCCTTGAATAACAGTTGAATCTAATGTTAAGAAACCTGAATTTATATCAAGACTTATATTTTGTGTTGGTTGTGTTGCATTCTGTAATGTTAATGGACCTGAATAATTATTAAATACAATTTCAGCAGTGCAGTGATTAACATCCATAACAGGAATATCATCAGGTGAGCCGCCATAGCAATTAACAAAGTTAAAATGTTGGTCGGCTAGATTCCTTAACTGAATACTTCCTTTAAGCATAGTATTTATAATGTTAGCATCACCACCAGACGCACATAATCCAATAACATCAACTAAATGACAATTAACAATATCCATTCTGCCACCACATGTTCCCGTAAGAGTTAGATCATTTAATTTTGAAGCAATAGTTGAAGCACCTGCAGTTAATGATATTGTAGTCGTACTAGGATTCTCTCCATATAAGAAATAGCCACTAATATTCTCAGTAGCACCAATAGTCAAATTTCCTTTGATATATAAATTTTTAAATCCTTGTGTAACTGCAATAGATAATGCATCAGCTAAATTGTTAACAGGAGTTCCTACTGTACCAGTTGGATATACGATACTTGATTGTCCATTGATAACATCAATCGTGACTCCTCCATTAAAAGCAGCATACTTAATTTCAGGCAAAGCAGCAACAACATCATTAGCAGAAAACAAAGTAGCAATGGTTGGAGTAAGCGGAAATCCTTTTGACCATAAATCAAGACTGCCCAAATTAACAGTTACACCTGCTGGATAGAGAACACTGAAATCATCAAAATACATTTGAGCATCTGTTCCAGTGGCATCAGTATATCCTCCGACTTTAACAGTTATTGAAGGGAATGTTGTTAAAGGAGTAAAAACTACGGATAACTGTTGCCATTCTGTATTTTGTGCTAGTTCAGAGTATGTGACAGAACCGTCATCATAAGTCACTGTTAGTCTAGGCATTTGATGGGTCGCAGCCCAATAATTAGCACTATTTAATTTACCCCAAACAACAACGGACATAGCCTTGTTTTGGATATCTCCCGTTGGCACATCTTGCTCCCAATAAGTTGGGGTAGTTATATCTTCTGGATGTATTCTCAAAGCATAACCTCCAGCAGTATGAACAGTAGTATCTGTAAGACCTGCTCCTGTTTTTTGGAAAGTTCCTAGAGTGTTATAATCGAAGTCGTCATTAATTCCGTTCATATTTGAAAAATTAAGCTTAGAACCAGGAATCATATCTAAATATCCAGTTGCTACTAAATTAGAACTACCGACATAACTATTTTTTATCAAAATAGTATTATAAGTATCAACAGTTGTGTAAAAATCTGCAGAAGCATTATATCCTTTTGTACCTGTTAAATATCCATCAGCAGTAACATCAGTAACAGCAACTAATGCCATACCATATAATCCGTTGCAGTGTGCTTCACAATCTGTAAAAGTAATAAGACCTCCTAAAAGACCAAATCCTCCCAATGCTGCAGTTTGTGCAGTATTACAGGAAATTGCTTTACATCTTATTAGATTTAGATTATATGCTGCTGGCTGAAATCCTTGTTTGTTAAGTTTAATTGCAAAGCAATCAACTAATGTTTTGTTATTTGCAGAAATGCTTATAACAAACCCCCCAGTTGATGCAGTTGCGCTACCATTTACAGCTATAAGTCCTGTGTACGTTAAAGATACTTTTGATGTAATGTGAAGAAATCCATAATATTTCTGTCTATACGCTACACAATAGTCAAATATCGATGTTACGTTTGCTGCAGAAGTCAAATAAATTCCTTGCCTTGAAGCAGATGCAACCCCACAGGTTTCAAATCTTGCCCACTTACAATCAACCTCTCCAGTAACAGTAGAGGAGTGATAAAAACCACCCCACGCTTTCGCAAAATTATTTGTAGTAATAATCACATTTCTTTCAACATTCAACACATCAGCATCTGTGGTATGAGTATAAGTTAATGCAGGTTGCAATAATGTGACATCATCAAAATATGTTGATGTTGAGTTTGTTGCTGGAGAATATAAAGTCAATGATATTTGAGTACAACCGTAAGGAACGGTAAATTGATATGTGATAAGTTGCCAAGTTGCTGAAGCAGTTAATGTTGTAGTTGCTAAAATTGTAGCACCATTTGTAACATCTAAAATTTTATATCGTCCAGCGTTTGTACCATTGTCTTTCTCCCAAAAATTTAATTCATATACGTTCTCTGGGACAACAGTAATATTTTGTAATATGCTTGTATCGCCTGTTCCTCTAGTAATTTTTGCAGCATAAGTTCCAGAATGAGGTCCAGTGTTATCTTGTGTTACTGATGAAGAACCAGTGCCTAAAGTAGTTGTCCAATCAGTAAATGGACTTCCACCACCTGTTTCAAAACCACCATTTAATACAACATTACTTCCTTGAAGAACAAAAGAAGTTGAACTATTCTTAGAAAGAATGTGTCTCATTTCTGATTCTAAATAATTAGTTGCATTGTTTGATGTCGCCCCAACACAAATTTCATCACCTACTGCCCAATCAACAGCATCTGACACAACCAATGGACTTCCTGAACTTCCATCACCAGAAACATATTTTGTTTTCCATAATGAAGTGCTAGTTTTAGGAGTTCCTTGTAGACTAAATGTTCCATTCGGATAGTGTCTTAAACTAAAATCACCCGAAGTAACTGGAGTAAACACAAGTTTAGAAACCACACTTGCCGAAGCTGGCTCCATTTCAAAATTACCTAAATAATTTACAATACTGCCATTACAAGTTAACGTCGCAGAAGTAGCTGTGTCCCATTTCAAAGTAGCTCCCTGACTATTTATCAATCCATATAATATAGACCTAAGAGCTGGTAAGACTACATCATTTCCTGATGTTAATCCGCAAGCTTGTGTCCCGTCCATAGTGACTGTAAGAGTTCCTGTATTATTTTGTCTTTGAATAAAAACATTATCATCAGCTACAGCAATAGCGTTTCTATTATCGGTAGCAAGAAAAGCAGGATTAGCAGCACCAGAGTCAGACCCCATAGTTGCAGTATTTGATGTTGCTGTTCTTATTTTAAATCTATAATATCCAGCAGTAGTAGCTGTAAATACATACGGCGTAGGGAATCTAAAATAAAACCACCCTATATTAGTTATTTGAGCTATTGGAACAGTCACGGCACAAGCAGTGTCAACACTATTTTCTTGAAGAGTTACCGTAATATCTTTTGTTCCAACTGCTGTAAGATAAACCAAACAACCAGTACACGCGTTTGTTGTATTTGGGGCGGTAAAAGTCTCAGTAAACTTATCACTATTAGTAATAGTGATATTTGTCGTGGCGTGCAACGTCGGAGTATTTGTAACAGTGTCCCAAATACTTGCAGTTGACCATGTCCCAGTTGTATGTGCTACTTTGTATGGCATTTTAAATAGTTACTTCTAAACTTTCAGACATATCTTCAACATATTCGATACTTGCCTTAATGTTTTGTAAAACTCTTTCCATTACTGATTCAATATCTTGTGGTTTACAAGAAACAGTAATAGACGGATATTTTATTTTGTCATCAATAGATACTTCAAAATAAACATCAACCATTCCATTACCGTCTACTTCTGAAATAGATTTTAATTTTGCTTTGTATATCATGTTCTTGTTATAACTAATGTAGTTGCTCCTGAGTTATTAAATGTCTGTGTCTGTGTTAATCCTAGACTTGCAGATGTTTTAACAACTGAAGAGATACTTGATTTATTTGAATCAGTATAGTTTACTGTAATAACTAAATCATTAGCATGAATAATCTTTTCAAAGTTAGAAAAGTTTTCCATTACAACTAATGCATTGTCTACACCATCTGTTTTTATTTTTACTCTTGCATCTGATATGCCATCCTTTAGTTCTACAGCACCAATCTCAATATCACCTGTTTCAATAACAGCATCAACTTTAAGTTTTCCATCAGGTGTAAATGTTAATTGGTCTAACTGTTCTTTAGTAGAAGGATTAATTAAAATACCATTCTTATCTAAAATAGCAGATGCCGATAATTGTTCTTGTGAAGATGGTATTCCACCATCAATTTTAGATACTAAGTTATCCATTATTTATGAAGACAAAATATTTAATTCCTTTAATATCTTCTTGTGGAATAATGCCTCCCATTCCTTTAGGATTTTTAAGTACAAAATCGGTTAAATCTTGTGTTGCTCTATCTGAATCATAATAGAATGATTTTTCTCCAAACCCAGAATTTAATAGCAATGCAATTGATTTCTGATTAAATAGCGAAATAACTTCTTGCTTTAGAAAATCATTACTGACTAATTCACCGAACATTACATTATCATCACCAGTTGGATTATTCATAGTGTCTGGTTTAATAAATAATCCTTTTTTAATTGTCTTTTTTAATTTATCTAATGTTGATTCTTGACCAGTTAATTTTAAAAATAATTGATGTAATTCTGGTATTGTTTTTAATGCATTTGCATAAGCATCTTTAGTGCCTTTCCATCTTGATTCATTACCAACAAATTGATAATCATAACCCCAAGTTCTTTTATTATCTGTAATAATAACTTGATCTGCTCTTCTATCACCTAATACATATTTCTTTTCTGCTATCCAAAGATTTGCTAAGTCTATAATTGCTTGTCTATAATCATTTGGAACTCTTTTCATATCTTCAATAAGCAAATTGTCTTTAAGATTTCTTCCTTCAATATATTTACTTACAATATAATATGGAAACTTTCTCGAGCCACCAAACTTTTGTTGCCACCTTTTTGAATCATATCCATGCACCATGGATTGATAATTAGCAAACTCTTTTTTAACTTCAGGTGTTATTAGTATCTTATTTATAATGTCTTGTGTAGAAACACGTTTAACAGGCACAACGTTAAGACCTTCATTAAATAACTTTGCAGTCATTTCTTCTTCTAACTTTTGTGAATCTAAATTAACAGCAACAGGTGGTTTAATTACTCTACCATACCCAGACACTGGATTATGAAATATAAACGGTTGTGATACACCTCTATCATCTAAAATTACTTCAAACTGTCCATCTTTTGTCTGAATTGATTTCGTAAATTGAGGAGTTTCTTCTTTTTGGCCTTGTTGTTCTTGACCATTATTACCATTTTGTGTATTTTGCATTTGCTGAGGAGCTGGACTTAACATTGGAATATATCCAGTACCTGTAAGAATTAACGGATAGTCTGCCCAATCACCGTAAGTTTCATCCCCCTGTAATTGTCTTGCTTCATTAATAGAAAGGGTACCATTTTTTAATCTAAGATCAATTGTTTCTGCTAATGTCTTTTGATCTGTAGTATCAGTTGCAACCCAATCAAATTCAATATCAGTATATCCAAAATCTCTCCATATAATTTCATTGTTAAAAACTTCTTTTAAGAGATGCAATATAGAACCATATCCCTTTTCTTGTGATAAATCTTTTTGAACTTCTGATGTTGCTCTGTTTAAATCATCTACTAATCCAACATCTTGTCCTGAAAGACCATATGCAGCAGCCAATAATCTAACCATGAATTTCATGTACTCCATGAATTGCATGTCTCTTTGTGTAATAGATTGTAAATTCTGAACATCCATATCTGCATCACCACCAATAATAGCTGGTCTATGATACCTTCCCTCAAGTTCATTATACATATATTCACGAATAGCTTGAAGTTCCCTTTGGTCCATGTTTTGCTTTAACTGGATAATAATAGGTGGAAAAGCACCTTCTTCAAAATAAGTGCCATTAAAATTATCTGCATTTAAAATATTTGCAACCACACCAACAACTGATTCTAATGGAGATAATCCATAACCAAAAGAGCCCATACTGCCTTGTGGGTGTTGACAAAAGTAAATGATATCTTTACGAGGCCACATTGCAACTATCTCACCAGATTCTCTACCACCATAAGGATTAGAATCAAGAACTTGAACATACGAAACGGGTAGCTCATTTACTTCGCCGTCTTTATTAGTAATAGGCAATACAACATCTTGATTGCCGTGGTCATCAAACACTGGTCTAACTGTTGATGCATCTACAAAATGAATACCATCTATTTCACCAGATGAATCTCTTGTTTTTTCAAGTGCAACAGCATCAAGTACTAATAAATCTTCTAGCATTTTATCTAATAAAGTTCTAAATGTATCTATTTTATTCGGATATGTAAAAAGTTTCTTAACTCTATCTATTTTTTCTTGGTCAACATGCGCTAATGCATCTATTGGCTGAATAGTCCAGTTAGTCTTAGTTATTTTTTCTTTAAGAACATTTATACAAATACGAGCAGCATGTACAGAAGTAGCAGCTCTTCTAAGAATATCAAAAGAGATCGTGCCTGGTTTGGCAAGACCTTTGTTTATGAGATATGGTAATCTAGCTCTTCTTTCAAAAGCAAACGATCTAACTCGATTAACCTCTGACTTGTGTATGATCTCTTCTTGTCTTTCAAATGCTTCAGAAGTAGTTTCTATTTTATCACTTGAATTAAAATACACGCCAGATGAAAATTTCTTGTTTGTATTTAATACTTCTTTTATTTTTTTCTTATTGCTCATATATGTAATTCCTTTTCAGTTAATATAGAAAATTTGTAATTATTATGTTTAGCAAACTCTAACATCGCTTCTAATTTTTCTCTTGTATTATCTAAATTCTTATCAATTTTAAATTGAGGTTTGACTTCAATAATTTGTTTAGTGTTATCAGTTAAGTGTACAAATAAATCTGGAATAGTATTTCTTATTTGTCCATTTTTATCTGTGTATTGAATTGATAGAGATTCATAATCATATTTTAATACAGATGGATCTTTTTCTAACATTTGAAAAGCAAGCAATTCATAAGAAGATCTGTATCCAATATTTTTGTTATTTTTATTAGAGAAGAAATATCCTTTAAATTTAAAATTACCAGTTAAGAAATATCTTGTAATGCTATTACTCGTATGTTCCTTATGTTCTTTTGTTTTATTCTTTTTTAATTTAATTTTATTTTCTGGTTTAGACATTGGATTATCATTCTTCATATAATCAATATATTTTCTTTGTTTTTCAATTGTAGTGCATTTCATACCTCTCTTCTTAGCATTATCATGTCCTATATTTGACATCATGACATAATGACCATCTTCTTTAAAACGTTTAATTATATTTTGAAATCTTTCACTATTCTTTAATGCATTACTAATATTTAATCTTGCTTTAACTGGATCTTTAAAATACCCATTTTTTCTTCTAGTATCATCTCTTCTTTGCAATTGTTCCTTTGTCCAAACACGTTTATTTCTCATAGTTATATAACTAATTATACCCCTAAAAGTCTCTCAATTTTTTAACACTCTTACGTAGTTTACGCCATAATGAGTAATATTGATTAACATCACGTAAATGCATAATATCAATTATTTCATGTGCATCATAGCCCATAAATCTTAATAGTAGCAATTGAACTTCTTTATCTGTTTTTAATTGAAAAATTAGCTCTTCTGTTTCAAGTCCATAGGATAAACTTTCTATTGCTTCTTCGTCATGATCTTCAATAGGAGTGAATGATACTTTAACCTTGATATATTCTTGTCTTGCCATTTTATTTTTTACCATCAACACCTTGTATATTCTTAGGCCAAAGTGCAAGTAATTTGTTAGTCCATTCTTGAAACCAAATAATGTATTCCGCAACATCAGTATGTGATTTTGCTATTACTGATATTGCAAAACTATCTACAAAAAATCTTTTCATTGCATTTAATGTTTCTTTTTGACTTAAGTGTTTTTGTGCAAATTCCTTTGTATTAACAGTATGCTCTATTGCTTTACTAATTTTACTTTGTTCTTGATTTAATCCTTCAAGTATAAATTTAAAGAACTCTATACCATTTAGTTTTTTGTTATCACTATCTGCTATTTCCTTTTGCCACAATCTTCCAAAATCATATACTATGCGTCTTGCTGCATTAATAGTCCACGGATATGGCAAATAAGCAGGTAATCCGGGCAGATGTGGAGAATTTGGTGTATTTAGTATCTCATTAATTCTACTTTTTTCCGTAGGTGCAATGATTTTTCTATCTACAAGTATTTCTTTTGCTAAATTGCCTGCTTCTATAAGTTGTTTATGTGGAGCTCTTTTCTTCTTCAAATTTTAAAATAGATATTAAACAGTATTTTTTGCACCTCCTTCACCTGGGTTAAACATATTGCCATAATGACGCAACATTGCTGGTGGAATTGCACTTGCTGTTTTTTTCAAATAGTCTTTCTTTTCTTCAGCAGAAACCATTTTAATAACATTCGGATCTTTTAACTTTTCTACAATAGTATCCGGTTGTTTAATTTCTTTTGTTTGTTGTTCAAGTTCAACATTAAAAATTGCAGTTGATGTAGAATTAGTATCTCTAACTGTATTATTTTTAATAGGTTGTTCAATATATGCAGGACTTGTTAATGCACAATCCTTGCCTTTAATTATTTTAATTGTGACAATTTCGCAATCATCTTCAGGATGATATGCATTACATACATCACACTTAAGCATATTCACTTTTTTTATTTTCAATTTTTCCATTTAGTCTATATAATTATTGTACGACCTTTTATTTAACACCTTCTTTATACAAATTATAAGGTTTGCCATCTTTACCGATGAGTATACCTTTACCATTTGCTTGTTCTCTTTCTTGTGCCATTCTTTGTATTCCTTCATTCAACGTCTGTGCTTCACTTACAAACCTAACTGCCATTTCAACCATTGCGTATTCAGATGTACCAATATTATAATTAATCGATTCAGATCTTAAAAATTCTCTTAATCCCATCTTCTGTGATTTGCCATCAACTTCATACGTGACATTCTTATTATCTTTAATAAATTGCATTGCTCTTGATTCTAAATCAATAACATCACATCCAGGTAATATGATTTCTACAATTGATTGTGCTGTTGTCAATAAAAAATTACTAAACATTCCAACAAACATTGTAAAATCAAAACGCATATTCGTTTGGAATATATGCGCCTTCTGCATAAATTGCCCTTTTGATGCCATTAAGTCTAACATAAAAGAAGAGCTTTCTTTTCCTTTTTCAAATAAGTATAAGGAAACTGCAGATTGCATTTGTTCTGGTGATTCACATTTGTTAAGTGTTTCAACTAATTTCTCATCAATAATACCATTAGGTACTAACGATCTGCCATCATTTACAGTAATAAGTTCTCCCGTTTTACAATTACGTCCAATGTCTACAGTATCACCAAGTAAATTAATGTTTTCTTTATCTATTTTTGTAAGTTTATCTTTCATCTGATATATGTTTCTATATTGTCTAGGGTCACTTAGGGGTTATAAGTGGCATTAGATGGTAATTTATATATCTACTTAATCCTCGATGCTGTATCCCCATTTTTTAATAAAGTATTGCTTATCTTGTTCAACTTCTGCATTACCCTCTATAGGCTCCCAATTAATATTAAATGGGAAATACTTAACTGCTTGACTTGATATTGCAGTTATTCCTTTAGTCTTAAGCAATTGCCATAAATCTCTATCTAAATACTTCTTTGTTTGATAATTAATATCAACTACCATTCTTTCTGCAACTGATCTCTTAAAACCAAATAGATTAGTGTCTAATGATTGAAATTCTCTAACTGGATTAAATTGGTATGTTTCAAATTCTATATCAGAGACTTTTTCTTTTGCGACATCATATCCAGAACAGATATCAATATCTTGTTTGTTTGCTCTTTCAAGCAGCATATCAATTGAATCATCTGCTAACATATTCCAGGGATTAAATACAACAAAATAATTTGAATTTGTTTTTTCTAATGCAAATGTAATTCCTTCTTCAATATACATTCCCATTGTTGAAAGCGTATCTACTTCAGTGCCTAAACAATTTCCCCCTAATTTCTTACCCATCAGAATATTCATTATTGAAGAATTGACATTGCCTTTTTCTGCAACAAATACAATGTATATCTTATGAAAATAAGATCGAACTTTTAACATTGCCATTCTAAATGTCATATCATCAAGTTCCTTTATTGTATTATCTTTTGTATAGCAATATAATGGCACAATAATTGTAGCTGTTTCGCTATTCTCTATTGTTTTAAATACGTTTGGTTGTAGAAATTCTTGTTCCATTTTGTTTTATTATTTTTCTTATTAATGTATTAATTGTTCTTTTTTGTAAAGGTGTGCCATACTTGTCTGCTGCATATTTTAAACTATTTATATATGTGTCTATTGGTTTTTCAATTGGTGTTATGTTATCAAAAAACTTTTTAGATCGTATAACATTGTCTGGCTTTATTTCGCTATCTAATTTAATTGTTTTCTGATTAAGATAGTTAAGAAGTACTGGTGTTATTGATATAGATTGATAATGAGCCAATATCCAATCTGATTTATTAAATCCTAATGAAGTCATTCTCATTGATTCATGTGTAATTTTTAATGCATCATCTAATGTGTTAGCAATCGTTAATGCTAATCTTTCGCTTCCATCATTAATATTTCCAAGCAATAATCCGTAAACTTGTATTTGCTGTGATTTCATATCCATCATGATTGAATTCTATTTTAAATATTTTGTAATGTAAATAAAAATATATTAATAACTATTTTGATTGAAAACACCATTTAGTATCTTTTGTATTATCATTAAACGGTGTAGTAAACTTTTCTTGCCCAGGCACACCTCCCCATTTTTGTGCAAAGTATTGTCTATTCTTTTCAAATTGTATTCCTTTAACAACTGGCATTGAATGTGCAGATTCATTTTGTGTTCTACTACCATAGTGATAGAATAATGCTGTTGGTAATACTATTGCTTTCAATCCTGCTAATTTCATTCTATAGTGAGAATCATTATCTTCAAAATATGCTGGTTTAAATCCTTCATCAAATTCTCCAACAATATCCCAATATTTTTTGTTTATCATAAATGCAGAATAATTTGGATGCTCTGATTCTGGTACTTCTTTATAATCTTCTGAATTCTTATCAAACAAATTAGTTGGCTCTGGACATTCTCCTCTTATATCCATCATTGTTATCATTGCAATTTCATTATTAACTATATTTTCACTTGAGTCTTCTTTCTCAAATCTCTCAATAATCTTATCAATTGAATCTTTATGTATTAGTATATCATTATTCAAAATTAATACATATTCATACCCTCTTTCAAATGCATCTCTTACACCATAATTCCATGATTGTGCAACTCCCCATCTTTCTTCATTTCTTTTGTGAGCAAATAATGAACTTACTAGTTTGCCAGCTTCTGTTATTGTTTCATCAGTTGAACAGTTATCAATAAGCAAAATACGATAATCAATGTTATCACATGCTTTAATAACGGAGTCTATACATTGTTTTGTATATTTCTCCCAAAGGTTTATGACTGGGATAATTATTTGTACTTTTGGTTTACTCATATGTTAGACT
>Ga0184631_10000179_pt1 | contig 13048 bp, 11 predicted proteins | sample PLM4_90_b1_FD_133160 | JGI IMG/M metagenome (GOLD analysis project Ga0184631, IMG submission 133160) | Groundwater sediment microbial communities from an aquifer in East River, Colorado, USA - PLM4_90_b1 | ecosystem: Environmental > Terrestrial > Soil > Riparian zone | place: USA: East River... | reverse complement strand
AGCCAGTTAATCCGCATATTTTCCTTCATTTTATTAAAGGCGATTCGCAAATGTAGGGAAAAATAGACTGTTTTAAGTAGCCAATAGATGTCAAAAAGGATGATAAAAATGGCGATTCCTGCCGGGAATTGCCACGAAAAAAACACTATCAAAATCAGTGTAGTCCATGACAAAAAAGCTGGCAATATTTCAAATATTCTATACATATATAAGAATGGTAGAAAGTTAAAAGTTAAATGTCAAAAGTTGAAATAAAATAGATATTCTGCTATAAAAATAAGAGTATTTAATTTCATTTTAAATTAGAAATTTTAAATTGAAAATTGCTTTTGTTTTAGACAAAAGAATATATGGCCCTATCGTCTAGTGGTTAGGACGCCAGGTTTTCATCCTGGCAACAGGGGTCCGATTCCCCTTAGGGCTACAATCAATAAAAAATACCCAAACAATCAGTCTGGGTATTTTTTATTAATTGTATTTTTAAAGTGGGGAATCGGACCGTTACTTTCTAAAAACAAACTGCTTTGTTTTTAGAAAGAACGTGGTTTTGGGGGAGGAGTGAAACATGTGCGAATTTATGAGCACGGTGAAACGACGGAGGAAAAACGATTCCCCTTAGGGCTATACAAACAAAAAAACACTTGAAATTATTTATTCAAGTGTTTTTTTGTTTGTATATTCTAAGAAGGGAATCGGACGGGTATTTTAAAAAACAAACTGCTTTATTTTTTAAAAACCCAGGAACTCGGATGAATAATTTTCTATATGCATCCGCCAGCTGGCGGAATGCAAGAAAATTGTGGAGGAGAGGGATTCCCCTTAGGTCAATATTATGCTAAAATATCTTTATGGATCAAAACCTCAACCAATTAAATCAAAATAAGAATATCCCAACACCACCGCCATTGGAAATTGATGTGCGGACAATGGAAAGCGATATTAAGGCTTTTCAGGAAAAAGGAGGTGAAGTTTCAGAAGTGGGAATGAAATCAGAATTTGTTGCGCCAAAAGAGGATCTATTTGGAAGCTCTCAAATTTCAGGATATTCTGGGTCGGAAAAGGCGATATTTTCTCCTTCAAGTGATATATTGTCACAGCAAAGTCAGAGTACTGGAATGTCCAGTAATGCAAAATTAATCCTAATAATTTTTGGAATTTTAATTGTGGCAGTCGGTTTGGGATTATTGGGATATTATGTTATATTTCCAATATTAATAAAATAAATTAAAGTTAAAAAATCAAAAATCAAAATGACAATGTAAAAATGTAAAGTTTTTAAAATTTCTAAATTTTAGAACTTTAAACTGTCATTTTCCATTTTGATATTTACATTTTAAATTTGAAACGTGGATAAACAAAACCTGGAAAATTTAAAAAATAAACTGGAAGAGGAAAAAATAGATTTAGAAAACGAAATTGAGAAATTAAAAGTTGCTCCTGATTTTGGCGACGATGTTGATTCCGGAGAAGAGGAGTCTGACGAGAGCGCGGCGACTGATAATCAGATGAGCATGATGGAAACTTTTAAGGAAAGATTGGCTAATGTTGAAACAGCTTTGGAAAAAATGCAAAATGATAAATATGGAATTTGTGAAAAATGTGGTGAAGAAATTTCCATGCAGGTTTTAGAAGTGGATCCGGAATCAAGACTTTGCAAGACTGACAAGCAAAAGGAAAATTAATAGTTTAATAGACTTACTAAATAAAAAAATATCAATCAAAAAAACCGCATCGATAACGATAGCGGTTTTTTTTATGTTATTAATAATAAACTATTGAGGTTGAACCTCCATAGTTGATATCTTAGGTGTGTATAACCGCATACAATATTTTGCGATCGCGCAATATTGTATGCGGTTATACACATTTTTACTCAGGGCTGATATTTTATAATTTGGAATATTACCATGACAAATTTTTCCAAGGTTTATTGCGCGGAACTTGAAGGTATTGAGGCGAAACTTATTGAAGTGGAGACTGATATTAATGTAGGTCTTCATTCTTTTACTATTGTCGGACTTGCTGACAAGGCGCTTAATGAAGCAAAAGAAAGAGTCAACGCCGCGTTAAAAAATTCAAATATAAAATCTCCGGGCAGGGAAAACAGAAAGATTACGGTTAATTTGGCACCGGCTGATATTAAAAAAGCCGGCTCTCAATATGACCTGGCAATCGCAATTGGATATCTTTTGGCGAGTAAGCAAATTAAAAGTTTTGATTCGAGAAATAAAATTTTTATTGGCGAACTTTCGCTTGAGGGAAATTTGCGACCAGTGTCAGGAGTTTTGGCGATTAGTTGCTTGGCAAAAAATTTGGGTTTTGAATATGTTTTTGTTCCAAAAGAAAATGCGGCTGAGGCGGCAATTATTTCCGGTATAAAAATAATCCCGGTTTCTAATTTAAGTGAATTGATTAATCACTTGGAAGAGCAAAATTTTATATTGCCACAAAAAAATACCGAATTGGAATTTATTTCAAAACATAGTGTTGATATTTCAGAAATTAAGGGACAGGAAAATGCCAAACGTGCGTTGATGATTGCAGCTGCAGGCGGGCATAATTTGATCATGATTGGTTCGCCGGGCGCCGGCAAAACAATGCTGGCTCAGGCTTTGGTTTCAATTTTGCCGCCTCTTTCGGTTAATGAAATTATTGAGGTTACAAGAATTTACAGCAGTTCGGGAGTCTTGAAAGGGAGTTCATTTATAACAGCGCGACCATTTCGAGCCCCTCATCATACAGCTTCAGTTGTTTCTGTTGTCGGCGGCGGATCAAATCCAAAACCCGGAGAAATCAGTCTGGCTCACAGGGGGATTTTATTTTTGGATGAGATCCCGGAATTTCGCCGTGATTTGCTGGAATCCTTAAGGCAGCCATTGGAAAGCGGGAATGTGTGCGTTTCTCGCGCCAAAGGAGTTTTAAATTTTCCAGCTCGATTTACGCTTATTGCCGCAATGAATCCGTGTCCGTGTGGATATTTTGGCGATAGTGATAAAACTTGCCGTTGCACTGCAAATGAAGTTTTTAGATATCAGAAAAAAATTTCCGGACCGTTGTTGGACAGGATTGATTTGCAGTTGGAAGTTCCGAGAGTAAAAGTTGAAGAGTTAAGAAAGGGAAAGCCCGCCCGACTGAACGATGTCAGTCGTTCGGGCGGGGAAGAAAATATTACAAACGAAGTTATTGCGAAAGTCATTAATGCGAGAAAAATTCAGGAAGAGAGATTTAAAGGAATGGGGATTTATTTAAACTCTGAGATGTCGTCAAAAATGACTGATAAAGTAATTGATTTGGATAATGAAAGTCAGATGTTTTTAAAAAATATTTTGGAAAAATCTTTTATTTCCGCCCGTGGGTATTATAGAATTTTAAAAACCGCCCGGACTATTGCTGATTTGGAAAACTCGGAAAAAGTCGGGCAAAAACATTTGGCGGAAGCGTTTCAGTATAGAATAAGAGAACAGTGATTAGTCGTTAGGGATTAGCGTAGGAGATGAGATTCTTCGCGGAGCTCAGAATGACAAAAAAAATAGATCCTGAAACAAGTTCAGGATGACATGGATTGTAGATTCCCGCCTATGCGGGAATGACAGAAAAACGATCCTGAAATAATCCGTCAGCTGGCAGACAGGATGACAATAATACTGCCTTGTTTTCCCTCCTGATTTGGGGTATCTAAATATTAGAAGCCTTAAAAATATAAATAAGAAAGGATAAAACTCATGAGCTTGTGCGGGAGAGATAAAAGTCAGGATGAAAGGGTTGATAGGATGGCGTTGGTTAATTTTATTTCCGGGTATTTAATAAATGAGCTGGAGGATTGTTCTCGGGATAATGTGAAAAAGATTTTGGCGGAAATTTCTGAAGCGGTAATGGAATCATTTCCAGATAGTGAAAATGCGGCACAGGAAAGTTTGCCTCTTGATGATCGGAGTGAAAAATGTGGTAAATATTATGCGCCCGGTGGTGGCAAAGAATCACTTTGTCCGGTAGACGGAATTCCTAAAGGGTGCGCAGTTAATTGCAGACGCGCAAGAGAATTGAAAGCTAAAAAGTAAAATTGGTTAATACCAAAGATAATTTTGTATTCAAAGGTAGGCGAGAGCCTACCTTTTTTTGTGTCAATGTGGTAATTTTAAATTTGTGATTTAGTTTATATGTCATCCTGAGTATAGTGAAGGATCTTGTTAAATTAGATGTTAAATTTTTGAGATTCTTCGCAGGCTCAGAATGACAAACCCTTCGACAGGCTCAGGGAATAAAATTTATTATCCGCGAAGGTGACAAAAAAATATGTTACAAGAATTAAATCAAAAACAAATGGAAGCGGTGAACCATATCAATGGGCCACTTTTAATTGTCGCTGGAGCCGGGTCTGGTAAAACCAGAACACTTACAAATAGGTTAATAAATTTATTGCAAAACGGAATTGCCCCGGAAAATATATTGGCAATTACTTTCACAAACAAGGCAGCTCAAGAAATGCGAGATAGAATTTCCAATTTCAATTCGCCAGCCGGCGGACCAAACTCCAATTCCCAGAACCTATTTGTTGGAAATTTCCATTCCCTGGGAGCAAGTATTTTAAGAAAAGAAGCCAGACTTTTAGGCAGAACTGCCGGATTTACTATTTTTGACACTGAAGATTCCCGTTCATTAATAAGAAAATGCGCCAAGAATTTTAATATTCCGGTAAAGGATAAAGAAAAAATGACCCCGGCAAATTTGGAAAGGGAATTTTCAAAAATGAAGGATGAATTGGTTAATTTTGAATCAGAATATTGGGAAAGCGCAAGTGATAAAGAATTATTAATGAAAGAAATGTTTTTGGATTATGAAAATAATTTAAGACTGAATAACGCCTTTGATTTTGATGATTTAATTGAAAAACCTGTAAGACTTTTTCAAAAATTTCCGGAAATACTTTCCAAGTATCAGGATAAGTATAAATATATTTTGGTTGATGAATATCAGGATACAAACACGTCGCAATATAATTTTGTAAAATTATTGGCGAGCAAGCATAGAAATTTAGGCGTGGTTGGAGATGACCAGCAATCAATCTTTGCTTTTCGCGGCTCTGATTACAGAAATTTCTTAAATTTTGAAAAAGATTGGCCGGAAGTAAAAGTGGTCTTGTTGGAGGAAAATTACAGATCATCCTCAAATATTATTGAGGCATCTTCCTGTGTCATTAAAAATAATAAATTTCAAAAATCAAAAAAACTCTGGACTCAGAATAAAAGTGGTGATTTGGTAAAAGTTGTCGAGCATAAGGATGCGGATTATGAAGCCGAGTGGATTGTGGAGCAGTTGGAAAACGTAAAAAGTAAAATGGGAAATGGAAGTGTGGGAATTCTGTACAGGACTAATGCGCAGTCGCGCGCTATTGAACAGTCCTTGACAGCTGCCGATATTCCGTATCAGATTTTTGGCGGCTTAAGATTTTATGAGAGAAAAGAAATTAAAGACATTGTGGCGGCATTAAGATATGCATCAAATCCGAGTGATTCTATTAGTCTTGAGAGATTGGAGAAAAATTTTAATAAGGCTCCATATTTGGAATTGAAAGAAAATTTGCCTCAAAAAGGTTTGGAAATGAACCCAATGGAATTAATAGGTTATTTTATAAAAACAACTGATTATTTTAAATGTCTACAAAAAGATTTTACTAATCATTTTGAGCGCGCCGAGAACGTCAAGGAGTTAATCGATTTTTCTTCTAATTTTAAAAACGTTGCAGAGTTTTTGGAAAGAATATTACTGTTGCAGCCGATGGACGGAGAGAAAAAAGTTAAAAAAGTGCCAATTAATTCAGGGGTTATTAACTTAATGACTATTCATACGGCAAAAGGCCTAGAATTTGATACTGTTTTTGTGGTCGGAGCAAATGAAGGCTTATTACCTCATCAAATGTCTTATAAGGATGAGAATGGGATTGAAGAGGAGCGAAGGTTGATGTATGTTGCAATGACACGCGCGCGACATAATTTGTATTTGAATTTTTACAGTCTGCCGTCAAGATTTCTTTATGAAATTCCACCGGATTTGGTAGAATTTGTGGGAAAGAGAAATTTGGATTTGGATGATGAGGAGAGATATATAGAGATGGATTAATTTGGGCTATGCGGGTGTCTGTCATTCTGAGTTTTGCGAAGAATCTACTGGGTTTATAAATAAGATCCTTCACTATGTTCAGGATGACTACTAAATAATATGTTGGCAAAAAAATCCCTGGGCCAAAATTTTTTGACAGACAAAAATAAAATAAAAGAAATTGTTGAATCGCTGGAATTAAAAGACGGCGATGTTGTCGTTGAAATTGGACCGGGACATGGGGAACTTACGGAGCAGATAGTTAAAAGTGGAATGGAAAAAGTAAAAAGGTTAATTTTGATTGAAAAGGACGAAGAGTTGGTCAAAGATTTAAAAATTAAATTTCAGGAAAATAAAAATATTGAAATTATAAGTGGCGATATTTTGAAAATTATGCCTGATTTAATTTCCCATTTCCCATTTCCCATTTCCCATTTTAAGCTTGTAGGAAATATTCCATATTACATAACGGGATTTTTATTTCGTATTTTGGGAGAATTGGAAAATAAACCGGAGACAATAGTTTTAACAATCCAAAAAGAAGTTGCCGATAGGGTTTGCGCAGAGCCACCGAAAAACAATCTTTTAGCGGCAAGTGTTCAATATTGGGCAAAAACGGAAATCATTAGCTATATTTCAAAAAAAGATTTTGATCCAATTCCTAAAGTTGATTCCGCAATAATAAAATTATCGCCGCAGATTGATGTTGATAAAACGCAGATTGACGCCGATAAATATTACAGATTTATAAAAATTTTATTTAAGCAGCCGAGAAAGACAATTCTGAATAATATAGAAAGCGGAATAATAAATAATGTATCAGGAATAATGAGCAAAGGAGAAATAGTTAAAAAACTTGAAGAAGCGGAAATTAATCCAAAAGATCGGGCGCAAAATTTAAGCATTAACAAGATCGTGGAACTTAGTAAAATTTTTAAATAGATTTAGCTAGTTGCTATGAATTACGAAACTCTATAAAAGTCACTACTGTCATTCTGAGTTTTACGAAGAATCTCACATTTAATCAGCAATCAATAAGATCCTTCACAAAGTTCAGGATGACAAACCGAGAGTTTCGTAATTCATAGTAGTTATTTTAAACCATAAAATTAATGGAGTTCTGTAATTCAAATAATTAACTGCTGTCCACATTGTTTTAAGCGCTTTTCCCCTTTATAATAATAGTAATGAATCGTATTAAACTACTAGCGGTATTTTTTAGCATATGTATTTTAGTCGGCTATTATTTTACTGAAAATAATGGTTTTTTATTGGCTAAAGCCCAAAGTTTTCAAAATTTGTCCAAAATAAGCAGCCAGTCAGATTACCAAAAACCAGCCAGCCAGATCTCAAAATCTGATTTTAATTTATTTATCAGTATCCTTAATAATTTAAAAGACCAATTAAATAAAATTTTGAAGAATCAAAGTTTAAAAATAAAAGATTCAATTTCCACTCAAAAAAAATCAGATGAATCTTTAAAGCTATTTGTTTCAGGCAGTAAAAAAATCGGAATATCCAGCGGTGCCATGCTTAATACAATAGATGATTATTATTTGAACTTTACCAATACTGTGGCAAAAAAAGTTTTTTTTAGCGATGAGGAAAGGGAATTGATGGAAAAAGGCGATGATGAAAAAAGAATTCTGACCTTGGAGGAATTATCGCAAAAAGCCGTAAATGGATATGATTTGGCAAAATTAAAAAATTCTTTTTTGGCATGGAAAAATTTGGATGAAAGGGCAATTTCCGCAATGAAACTGATGGCTGTTTCAGGAGAAGCTTTAGAACTTAATAATTCTTTGGTTGATTGGTTCCAATTCCATTCAAGTATTGCGGGGAAGCTTGGAGAAGGTAATTTAACAAACAGTCAAGTTAATGATTTATATGGTCAGTTTAAAGCAAAGGGGGCAGCGCAAAATTTATTGATGAAAAATAGCACGGCGCAGATTAAAAATACGCATAGTTTATCCCTGATTAATTCCGCCAATGCTTTAACATGCACTCCAAGCGGCAATACATATTATTTTGGCGGGAAAATATCATCGCAATATTATTGCAATGATGGCATGGCTTTTGTAATCGCAACTCCTTGCGGAGGAACTCTTTCTTTGTCTTACGCCGTGGAAGCTTTAAATCCATACTTTAAAGGATTTCTTAAGGTAAGTGATTATGTTTTAGGGAAGGCTACGATAAGTGCTGGAACTTGTATGTTAGACGAGGTAACTCAGACCGCTTATGAAGCTGCTATTGTTTTTTATGGGGCTTCTGGAGGATTATAAAACAATGTATAATAAAAATAAGAAAATAAAATTATAATTTCATATATTTTCAATCGCAAAATGACACTTGCGGTCATTCTGAACATAGTGAAGAATCTCATAAAATCAATAGAATTGAGATCCTTCGCAAAGTTCAGGATGACGCAGTACGCATGTTGATGCGCATTACTGACAACAAAACTAAAAATTTTTATGAAAAACAAGTCAAAAAAAATTTCAGTATTTATAAATGGCATGATGCCGAAAACAAATAATTCAAAAATGGCAGCAGTATTTTTGACTTTAATTGTTGGCATATTTGGATCCTATTTGGTTATTGTCAATGTGGCGAATAACGGCGCTAATTTGAAAAATAATGACGATTCACTGGCTCAATTGCAAAACGCCGACGGGGTTTATGATGAGAGCAATATTTCAGGAGGGTTTGGGGAAAACATTGACAATAATTTAGGCGACCAAAGCAATCTGACTGAAATATTCAGCAGGAGCTTTTTTAATCAGGTTCAAGCTGCGAATATCACACAACAAAGTCCTGATGATTTAAAGAAAAGCGCCGGGTTGATGTCCCAGGGGGTTTTAAATGACGTTTTGAAGTTGAGTCCGCAATTAAAAACGGTGGCGGATATCAAAAACTCCGATTTGAAAATTTCCGGCGACAATTCCGCTGCGTTTAAAAAACAATATGTTAAAAATATTCTGGACACGACAAAAAAAGATTTTTCCGGCATTGGCGATAAAAATATTCTGCTGATTATTAACGATGTTTATGGGAAGAATGATTTTTCATCCGCTTTAAAAGCTGTTGATTGCAATAAAAACGCGGCCAATGATTTTTTGGCAATGGAAGTTCCCGTAAATTTTATTTCATTTCATAAAAAAGCAATCGTTTACTATATGAATTCTGAGATTGTTTTCGGGTCAATGGCAAGTTATTCCAGCGATCTATTCAAAGGATCAGTGGCTTTGGAAATGGTTGATCAGATATTGGCCGAAGCGGATGAAGTTCAAAACGATTTTAACAATATATCAAACAGTATGAAATAAAAATCAGTCATCCCTGAATTCGTCAACCGGCGAATGAATGATTCTGATGCATTATTTACAAATTCAGAATGACAATCCAAATGAAAAAAATATCACAAAAATTTTTAATATCTGTTCTTGTAACTGCCTTTTTATTAAACCCCTTGTCCGGACTTGTTAAAAAATCACAGGCTGCATTGACTTCAGGGCAGGTCTCCGGAAAGGCGCTGGCAGCCGGATTTGCGTGTTTTGCCGCCGTAAAGCTGGAGCAATATTCCTATATTCTTGAAGATGAAGCCGAGGGAGCCACGGGCAGCAGCTCCGGAGCTGTGGTGGGGGCGGCATCTGACGTAGTTAGTGTTCCAGTTAGCGATAAAGTAACCCGCATCACGGTGACTCAAAAAGTTGGAAGTTCGTCGGCAAAACAAAAAACCAGCACTGCCATTGATATGTCAAAAAAGTGCGTCAGAGATACTGTTGTCAAGATTTATATGGATTGGATTGTTGACCAGACAATTACCTGGATTCAGGGAGGCGGCAAGCCGCAGTTTGTTCAAAATTGGGGCAGTTTTTTGCAGGATGCGGCTGATACCGGAATTGGCGAGGTTGTGAGTGAATCCGGAGCTGCGTTTCTATGTTCCCCATTTAAGGCAAATATTAAATTATCTCTTTATCCCGTGCAACGATTTAAAGATAAAGTCGGGTGTACTTTGGATAAAATAGTTGAAAATGTTGATAATTTTATGGAGGATTTTCAAAAGGGAAGTTGGATAGGATATGGGTCATTGTGGAGTCCGAATAACAATCAATTTGGAAATATGCTTCTTACTTATGATGAGGCGTCAGCAAGGGCGGCGGCTAAAAAAGAAGCAGCTAAGAGCGAAGCTTCGGCAAGCGGTGGTTTTTTATCAACTCAAACCTGTCTTCAAAAAAATCAGGATGAGGTTAATAGTTGTTTATCTCTATGTATTGATGATCCATATTCTTGTGGTGTGCCTGATGGAACCACTACAGAGGAATTTTGCGAATCAAATGCATCATGCTCAAAATATGAAGCTACCACTCCCGGAAAAATTATCGGTGATGTAGTTGCAAAGAGTGTAACAAACGATATGGACTGGATGAATAATGTTCAGTCTTGGACAGCGGCATTGGCTAATGCCGCCATTAACCGGCTCATAACCGGTGGTTTGTCATATATGTCAAGTAGCGGCGCCGGTACCGATAGCTACACGGCAGCTGATTTTTCTGTGACTGGCGCAACTGATAGTATTAGCGCGAGTTCAACTGCATCGGCGACCGATCAATTGCTTATTGACGCGCAGGCACTGAAAACCAATGTAATTAATAATGAGCAGCTGATTTATGATTACAAGAGTAATACCTATCAACAGCTGCAATGGGCTTATGGAATTTACACGAGTTGTAATGGAGTGGCTACTGTGGATGACCTTACAAATATAGGATCTCTTATGAGCAGCGTAAGTTCAACCATGGTAACAATTAATGACAGCTATTTGATTGCAAATTCAGGGTTTCAAATTACAGCTGACCAGTTGCTTACCAGTTTTGTGAGAACTGATTTAACAAGCACTGATTTGCAAACCATGTACAATGATTTTGTGAGTTTGTATGCGACGGAAATCAGAGATGTAAATTCCGGAGATGGGCTTGCAAGCGCAAATACGGAATTGTCTTCAGCGCAAACAACTCTCAGTGATGCGCGAACCAAGGCTAATCCGACAGCCACCACAACCGAGCCAAAGCCGACTCCGCCTGACGCCACCGTTACCGACGCAACTTCAGCTTGTGGAAAAGCTTATGTGGCTTCATCGGCAACACCGTAATAAAATGTAATTCTGTTATTCTGAGCAGGGCGAAGAATCTAGTTTATTTTTATGAGATCCTTCGCTGCGTTCAGGATGACAGAATAAAAGCCTCTTATAAATAATGAAATTTATCAGCAAAATTAAACAAATTGTGAATTATAGGAAGACTGCATCCGCCAGTTTTTTAACCGCGTTTTTGATGTTTTTAAGCACGCATTTTGCCAATGCCGGATGGATTTGGGATGTGACTGCCGGCTCATTTTTTGGCTGGGCTGCCGGAGCGTTTGCATATGGTATTGGTCTTCTTGCCGGCAGCGCGTTTTGGCTTGTCGGACTTGTTGTTTCTCTTGCGTTGAATTTTAATCTTCATATAACCGAATCAGGAAATAGTATTGTCAGATCCGGCTGGGATATAATGCTTAACCTTACAAATCTGGGCTTTGTTTTGGCAATTATTGTCATTGCATTTGCAACAATTTTGCAATTTGAAAATTATGCGATTAAAAAAACTCTATGGAAACTGATTGTTGCCGCGCTTTTGGTAAATTTCAGCCTTACCATATCAAGCGCTTTTATTGATGTTGCTAATAATGCGACTGAATTTATGATGGAAAAAAGCGGCGCCAGTGGAACTGACGCGCCACTTAAATGGGCATCGGCAATGGCCGGCATGTTTCAAGCGCAGCAGCTTCTTGTTGTTGATAAAAATTTTGATACCAATAGAGCGGCTGGATTAGCCGAAGGGGCGTTCAGTACGTTTATGACAATTTTTGCCTCTCTTATATTTGGCGCGGTTTTCACTTTTATCGCTGCTATTACAATGTTTACAATCGCCGTGTTGCTTTTTGTCCGGTATGTTCAATTAAGCTTTCTTTTGATATTTTCTCCGATTATCTGGCTTTGTTGGATTTTCCCCGCCACCCAAACTTATTGGGGAATGTGGTGGAAAAGATTTTTAAAATGGACTTTTTTTGCGCCAATAATGATGTTTTTTATGTATCTAGCTTTGTTTACAATGAAAGGAACAACTAAGGCCTATATTTCAGTTCCGAATGATTTTACAAGTAATGCGCCAATTACGACACCTTTGGCTGCAGTGGGTCAGATGTTTTTGGTTATTGGAATTATGATGGGAGGTCTATATTCTGCCAACGCAATGAGTATTGAAGGCGCAGAAAAAATTATAAAGACCGCCCAAGGCGCTAATAAAGGATTTATTAAGGGAGCTTATAAATATGCTGGCAGGCAGACCGCAAAAGTTTTTGGTCAGCCATTTGCTCCGGGAGCCCCAGGCAGTAGAAGATCAAGGTTTAATGCTTGGTTGGGGGGTAATAAAATAACTGCTCCTTTGGCAAAATGGGGTAAAACGGCGGCTTCATATACCAGTAATACAACTAGCCCTTACTATAAACCCGGTGCGCACAAAGGATTTTTTGCCTCAACTCTAGGCGGAGCGTGGTCAGGAGCTGGGTTTGGTATAAAGCCAATGAAAGTTTGGGAATGCCAAAATTGCCATAACCCAAAGTCGCGTATTCAGGATAAGAGTAAGCCGGATAAAGATTGCCCTAATTGTGGCGTTCCAGCTGTCCCTCCAGCAGGTTCTCCGCCCGGAACACCGTCTGCTGATTGGAAATCATTATAAAAATTTATGGATTATTCATTAATTACAGAAGAACAACTTCAAAAAAGATTTGAATCCTTGCCACTTAAACTTAAAGAAGTGGCGGAATCAGAACAAAATTTAGAAATTTCGCGCCGAATTTGTCGCGAAAATTTTGTAGCAGATAAAGAAAAAGTTATAATTATTGAACAGCTAGT
>Ga0184631_10000178_pt1 | contig 13054 bp, 13 predicted proteins | sample PLM4_90_b1_FD_133160 | JGI IMG/M metagenome (GOLD analysis project Ga0184631, IMG submission 133160) | Groundwater sediment microbial communities from an aquifer in East River, Colorado, USA - PLM4_90_b1 | ecosystem: Environmental > Terrestrial > Soil > Riparian zone | place: USA: East River... | reverse complement strand
TTTGTTGTTATTTCAATTGCTTGCACTTTTGATATAACAATTTATCGATGATTTTGTCCACTTTAAAATGCGCTTTTTTATATTAATTTCAAATAATTACCCTTTGTGGATGGACACTACCTAATATATAAGTTTTTTATTTGCCTATTTTATTGTAGAAATTATAGATCAAGATATTTGTTGTGGCGAAAACGAATAATATATCAGGGTTATAAATCAAGATGAAGATTGACCTGCATGTTCATTCCACGTGTTCTGATGGGAGATTGACCCTTAATGCTATATTCAAAGAAGCAACCAAAAAAGGTGTCGGCCTAATCTCAATAACCGATCATGATTCCGTAGACTGCCAGACAGATGCAAAGATGATGGCTGATAAATATGGTATCAACTATCTTTACGGTCTGGAATTAAGCGTTAATTTTCCCCATCCCGCATATAAGGACCTGAAACCAATATCTCTGGACTTTCTTGCCTATCAGTATGATATACATTATAAGCCGCTTGTGACAAAACTTAACGAGTTGAGGGCACATAGGAAAAAGAGGGCTGAACAGATACTTGATAATATAAATCGAGAATTGGTCAAGCAAAATTTGAAGGAATTTACCCATAAAGATCTCGAGGAAATCGAGAAATCAGTGGATGGCGCATTTGGACGTCCTCATATAGCCGATTACATGGTAAGAAAAGGGATTACCTCCAGCAGACAGGAGGCGTTTAATAGATACCTGATCAAGTGTAACGTGCCCAAGTTGCCATTAACCCTAATTGATGCATCACGGCTGGTAAAAGGGGCACGTGGAAAATTATTTCTTGCGCATCCAAACCACCCGAGAGGAACTTCCTTAATTAATATTACTACAGATATCTGTGAGCAGCAAAAGATTATATATGAGACTATGATGCCTTACATAGACGGTATTGAATGCTGGCATTCTGCGCATGATAAAGAATCTACAGAATCATATATAGAATTTGCAAAGAAGGCCGGCTTAATGGTTAGTGGGGGATCCGACTGTCATCAGCAGCCAGTGCTTATAGGGACTGTTGATGTTCCTGATTACGTTGCTCAACAGTTTGATATCCATCTATCGGGGGATTAGGATGGATTCTCTAATTGATGATCTCCTGACCTTGGGCTCTCTTCCTGACAGTACGGAAAAGGTTTCACTTGTTCAAATCCACATCTCCTATATTTTCATAACTGACGATTTTGTCTACAAGGTCAAAAAGGCGGTTAATTTCGGATTCCTTGATTTTTCGACCCTGGAAAAGAGAAGATATCTCTGCGACCAAGAGGTTGGCCTGAACAGAACACTTTAAAAAGTTCTATATATTGGCTTTCTGCCAGTCATCTTTAACGGGAGGATCCATAAAATAGGAGAGGGGAGGGGAAAGGTCGTGGAATACGCGGTCAAGATGAAAAGAATCCATGATGAGATTCTCATGAAGTCCATAAGAACACCTCAAGAGGATTGCCTAGGTCCTGGCCAAGTTCACCTGACCGCTCAGCGCTCGGCTTATATCGATAACTTCGGGAACCCTGAAGTCTTTAAAGTAAAAACTGATGAAAACTTTCAGCAGACCGAACAATATATCGGTGTAACTATTAAAAGGGACGATTTTAAAACCATTAAAAAATTGGACAGATAATTTTTATTCCGTAAACAGGAGACTTTTTCTGGATCGAATCGTATCCGGGAAGATAAAGGATTGTCATGGAGACCTCCATATGGAGCATATCTGCCTCACTGATCCGGTCTGAGTCTTTGATTGTATTGAATTCAATGAACGCTTTCGATATACTGACATACTTGCGGATATTGCATCGCTTTTAAAGGAGCTGGAATACAGGAACGGGAAATATTACACCGACAGCCTGTGGAGTTATTATAATAAGATATCAGGCGATAGTGTGATCCGCATGGCGGGCGAGCTTGCAAAAAATGAGTAAGGGGATCATTCTGGATGCTACTTTCATTAATCAGGATCTGAGAAGGCATGTCACCGAAGTGGGCGCGCAATGCATAAAAAGATTTTCGTGATACAACAAACTATATGTCCGCAAGAAATCTCAATAGGCAGGATTTCAAGAAGAACCATGGAAGATTATGAATCAAATGCCCTTACTGAACAGGTCTATCTCAATAATAAGAAAAAATTTGAGGATGTAGACCTTGAAGATCTGAAAGGACTATATTCTGATCTTGATATAATACATTTCCTTGTGGACACCAGTTCTGATATGAAAAATGAGTGGCATGTGATTGATAAAATGAATTGATAGGTTCTATCTGTCTGGAAAAGGACTTCAATATGTCTGATATCTTAGTCGGTATTATATTTAAACATAGATTCGAGCCCGCAAGAATAGAAGCGAAAAAGCTTGAGAAATGGCTGAGAGATAAAGGGATATCCGTTTACTCTGAAGAGATGCTTCCTAAAGGAAGAATGGATGGTTGTGATGAAGACACATCCTCTATTCCGGATAACTTAAAATGGATCGTTGTCCTTGGTGGAGATGGGACACTGTTGGGGGCCGCACGCAAGATTGGCAGACATGGTGTCCCTTTGCTAGGTGTCAATTTGGGGGGGCTCGGTTTTTTGACAAGCATCCCTATTGAGAGATTATATCCTTCTATTGAGATGGTGCTTTCGGGTAATCTAAAGGTAGAAGACAGATTAATGATCGAAACCAAAGTGTTACGCAAGAAGAAAGAAGTCTGTTGTTTTAAAAGTCTAAATGATGTGGTTATCAATAAAGGTGCTCTTGCAAGAATTATTGATCTTGATGTGTTTATAAATGAGGAGTTTTTAACGACCTTTAGGTCTGATGGGCTTATAATATCCACCCCTACAGGCTCAACAGCCTATAACCTCGCCGCAGGAGGCCCTATACTATATCCTACTATGTCCAATTTTATAGTAACCCCGATATGCCCCTTTACATTAACCAATCGTCCCATAATCCTTCCTGATTCAGAAACCGTATCGATAATGATGGGAAAGGAGAGTGAAGAAAAGGTAAGTCTTACATTTGATGGGCAAGTTGGGTTTGATCTCCAGCATGGTGATAAGGTATTGATATATAAATCCAAAGCCAGGATAAGACTTTTCAAATCTCCAGATCAAACATATTTTGAAATTCTGCGGACAAAAATGATGTGGGGCGGTCTTACGTATAATCAAAATGGAGACCATTAAACTATCATTCCAAGTTGAACGTAGGGATATTAGTTATCTCAGGTGGATCATCGAATCTTATGACGGGATGGCAGTGTTAAAAACTATTGATCCTTATAAGGCGATTGTTGAGTTACAGATATCGCCAGGATGTAAGACTCTAGTCTTAGAATTGCTGGACTCCTTGAAGGAAAGGGAGAGAATTAGATTAATCACAATATAATAGAAATTATTATAAATAAAATCTTATCTATTTCTTAATCATATAATCTATATAAACATTAATAATAAATCACTATAGTTTAACCTAATCAATTTATTATAATTGTGTCATTATTTGGGGAGTATTATAATGATACGTCGCTTTTACATAGTCACGATGGGATGTCAAATGAATGAATATGACTCTGACAATCTTAGCCAACTCCTGATTAACTCTGGTTTTATTTCAACTGACAATCATGAGAATGCCGACTTGATTATGATCAACACCTGTACGGTCAGAGCCAAGGCACAACAAAAGGCATTCAGCCTTCTCGGTCGCATGATATCCCTTAAGAAAAGAAGGCCTGATTTGATACTGGGCCTTATGGGGTGTATTGCTCAGCAGGAAAGTATGGGCCTTTTAAAAAAATTCCCTGAGCTTGATCTGATATTGGGTACGAGGGAGATCGGGAGGGTCCCTCAACTCTTGGATCGTATAATGAACAAAAATGAGAAGATCGTTGCAACGGACCTCTCAATTAAACGAATTTCACCCGTAAGACATGATGGCTATTTTAAAGGTAGAGTAAAAGGCTATATCTCAATAATGGAGGGCTGTAATAATTTTTGCAGTTACTGTATTGTACCTTATGTTCGAGGAAGGGAAGTAAGCCGTTCCTCGAAAGAGATAATCAAAGAGGCAAGGTCACTTGTCTCTCAAGGGATAAAAGAGATTACTCTTTTAGGACAAAATGTCAACTCCTACTCATCAGCAGAGAGGGAGGACGTCAATTTTCCAATGTTACTAAGGATGTTAAGCAGTCTTGATGGCCTTATCCGTATTCGCTTTACCACCTCGCATCCTAAGGACCTTTCAGATGATCTTATAAGTTGTTTTAAAGAATTGTCTGATCTTTGTCCGCATATTCATCTCCCTTTCCAATCTGGTTCAGACAGAATTTTAAAGATGATGAATAGGGGTTATACGCGAGAACAATACATAGATCTTATAACTAAATTACGTAACATCAGACCGGATTTTGCCATTACCAGTGATGTAATTGTAGGATTTCCAGGAGAATCAGAGAACGATTTTCAAATGACACTTGATCTTATTAAAAAAATAGAATTTGACAATTTATTTTCATTTAAATATTCAGATAGAAAAGGGACACTTTCTGAAAAGATGGATCGCAAAATAGATGAAGATGAAAAGAGTTCCAGATTATTAATTTTGCAATCAATCCAGAAGGGGATCACTCTTAAAAGAAACAAGAATTACATAGGTCAGGTGGAGGAGGTCCTTGTAGAAGGAGATAGCAAAAAAGGTGATCAACTTACAGGGAGGACAATAACTAATAAAATTGTGAATTTTTATTGTAACATTAAAATGATAGGAAGTTTAGTTAAAGTTATTATTAAGCGTGCGTTTATTAACTCTCTCCAAGGCACATTCATAAAAGGTCAACAAGATACTATTTTAACTTAAATACTAAAATATTGATGATGGAAACGTTAAATATCGATTACTCAAAAGAATTAATACTCATTATTGATAATGACCCTCAACTTAGAGAATCACTTAAGATTTCACTTGATATTCTGAAGTTTTCTGCAGATTCAGCATCAGATCACCATAATGCGCTTAAAATGCTTAGTGAGAAAGAATACACCATCTTACTGACTAATATAAAGATACCAACTGATAAATGTATTGATTTAATTAAAAAAGTTACTAATGAATTTAATGTTAATCTCATTGCTATAACAGATCTTTCCGAAGGATATAACTATGTTGATATAATTAACGCCGGTGCGAGTGATTTTATTAAAAAACCTTTCGGCATCGGTGAACTCGAGGCAAAGATAAGGAGGATCATAACTGAAAGAAATATGAAAAATGAACTTAACCTACTTTCCATCACAGACTCACTTACAGAACTTTTCAATCAGAGGCACTTTTATGCGAGGCTTAACGAGGAGGTTATAAGGGCTGAAAGACAAAGACATCCACTTTCTTTAATTCTATTGGATCTTGACAACTTTAAGCAATACAATGACAATTATGGGCATTTGGCTGGTGATGATATTTTACGCAATATAGGAATGATAATCGGCAGTTGTATCAGAGAAGGTGTTGATTCAGGTTATCGGTATGGCGGAGATGAATTCGCAATCATAGTTATAGATGCTAGCCTCGATATAGCTAAAGGTATTGCTGTTCGTATTAAGAAGGCTTTTGCAATAAACGGAAAGATAACTGTCAGTATAGGGTACTCTAAATTTATAGATGGGATGTCAGTAAAGGACCTTGTTTCAGATGCCGATCGCGATCTTTATAACAGTAAAACAGTAAAAAAGTAAAAAATAACCGATAACAATTATTCCGATAATATATATTATGTAAACTAATTCTTTTTAATCAACTTTCTTAATAAAATCTTTCTTTATGTCTTTCCCTGCCCCCTCACATCTATGCTTTTTTTAAAATTCCAAATATCTATTGACATACTTGCCTTATTAAGTATATATGTTTTTAACTTTACTTGGAGGTTATATCTTAATGAGCAGTGTTGTTAAAAAGCGCCGCAAGAAAATCAGGAAGCATAAATATAGAAAACAAGTAAAAAAGATGAGACATAAAAACAAATAGTGGTTTGCTAATCATTACTTATACGTATAAAGTAAAAAGAAGGCAGTCCTAAAACAGGAGGACTGCCTTCTTTGTCGTGACTCAAGTCTGTCTCCTAATCTTAATTTTATATGGATTCCACCCTTTTCACTTCAGGTACATTCTGTTTAAGTATCTTTTCTATTCCCATCTTAAGAGTCATCTGAGACATGGGACAACCTGCACAGGATCCTTTCAGTTTGACTTTAACCACGCCATTTTCATCGACATCTACAAGCTGGACATCACCGCCATCTGCCTGAAGGGACGGTCTTACCTTATTTAAAGCGTCTTCAACCTTTTCTTTTAACATTAAATAGCCTCCCATAAAATATTATAGATATATTAAAAGATAACATTTCTTTTAATAAAATCAAATCTTAATTTTCAAAGAATTTCTGTACCCTTTTATCTAGAAAAGATGAAAGGCCCCCTGTATTTTCCGGAGACCATCCGAGACCTTCCATCCAGACCTCATTGCTCTCCATACATAGGTAAAGGCCTGTATCACTAGCCCATTTTTCAATCTGCTCCCGTAAAAATGAATAGACCTCTATACGTAATGGCTTAAAATATCGCATCTTCCCATCCAGTCCAGGAATGAATTCTCCATCCAGAATATCTGTCCGGGGGTGGCGTCTTCTTATTATCGATTTAAGTACAGGAATATATCTGAGACACCCTAGGCTTATCCAAATAATCCTCTTCGGGTCAATATATTTATCCATCATTTCAAGGGTCCTTAGATAACCTTCTTTCCAATTAGTGTGACGAATGAGCGGATCGAAGTGAAAACCAATGACATAACCTTCTTCCTGACATTCTTTGGCAGCCCGGATTCTTTTTTCAACCGATGGAGCGCCATGTTCTTCTCTGGATACTATATAAGGGCTGTTCAAGGACCATGAGACAATAACTCTTTCCCTGTAAGGGGATGATAAGAGTCCTCCAATTAGGTCAGTCTTGGTCTTTAACTCCAAGACGGCATTTCCCCTACCCTTAAAAAAACTTGAAAGAGTATTGCTCCAACCGGTAATATGATCAAGAGCCAGACTGTCGATAAGCTCTCCGGTCCCGATCCTGAAAATCCTTTCAGGGTGGCTATCAATAATATGGCCAATATGATTAAGTTCATCTTCGAGATTGACAAAAACCCTCAAGGATGGCTGGTTAAAATAGGCCTGGAGAATACAATAACTGCAATCGAGTGGACAGTTCATACCGACATGAAGGATAAGATACCCACAGCAGATATATCCTTTTGTCCCTGGGCACGGCTTGATAAATTCACCCTTAAAAGGGATAAGCCGAAGAGTATTTTTATCCATATCCATGAATTCGCCTTTTTCACGATATCTATCAGGGCTGATTCTTTCAACCAACGGTTCATTAAGTCTTTTCAAGATAGCTGATGTCTGTTCATACTCATCAGCGCCCTTTTCAATTATTATCTTATTAATAGGGGCAATTTTCATGAATCCTCTCTCCAGGGATCCCTTATACCATTAAGTCCTTCTGCTTGAGCCAAAGTATCAATCTTTTCCTTTAACTCCTTCCCATCTTTAAAGACTATTTCAAGTCGGAAATCTTGCCCTTCAAAAAAGGGGGAATGCTTTATGCTTACACCAACTGGAAACCTCAGGCCTTTAATCCTTTTATCAAATTCTTTTTCATTGTTAGTCAAGAAAGGAAAACGTCTGACCCTCAGTAGGTTAAGCATTTTTCGTGCCTTTTGAGGGGTATTTAAATCCTCATCTTTCAATAGCTCTAAAAACCAATCTTCATCCATAATATCAGTGATTGATTTACCTTCTTTAATCGATATATCAATAAGATAATCAATATATTTTAACTGTTGATTAAAGTTGAGTCTTAAATCCGATATACACTTTAGAATGAAAGAGCTTGATCTATTATCAAAATCATATAGGAGCCCTATTGTGTTAGTAGAAATGGCTCCATCCGCAATAGATTTTTTTATCGTTTCGTTAAATTCATCGATCTTCATTAATATATCAATTTCTCTGCGGTTTTTTATACCCAGAAGTTGCATATAATGCATCTCTATATTCTCCTTAGAAATATATAGCATCATACGTTTTAAAATCATCCCCTTTTCAACTTCATTGAATCTTCTAATACTAATATTGTCATATAGGTTGAAAAGAAGCTTCTCAAGGGCGGAAAGTCCTGAATCGGATAGATCTATGCAATTGATCCTGTCATATTTCATGGCTTTTAAGGCCATTATACGACGATAACCTGCTACAATATCCAGGCGCCCTTCCCTGTTCCTCGTCACGAACGGCGTATTTATTAAACCGACGGCCTCTATTGAATTAATCAATGTTTTTATACCAAAACCAAAACTCATACAATTGGGCCCCGGTGCTTCATCAAACTCTTCCAGGTTGACTAAGATCGGAATTCCATTTGAGATCATTTTTATTCCCATGGGATACCTTTATTATTTTAAGGAGGGAGATATCAGATCATTTCCGGTACCAGCATCCAGGAAATAGACCAGTGCCGGTCATTATCTCTTGAGAGGCATACCACTCCGCCTTGCTGAAAGGCAACAACAGATACGGATTCAGATCCTACTATTAAGAGGGATATAAGCCTGCCCAGATGCGGTTGATGGCCAACAATCATCATATCTTCCTCATCCACCTTGTTTATCTGTTCAAAGATATTCTTGGCATCATCCATAGGCGAGAGTCCTTGTTGTTCTATAGGCTCTTCTCCGGGATTCAATCTGGAAATTATAATTTCAGCTGTCTGCTTAGCTCGTGTCTTTCCGCTATGAAGAACCCTGGATACTCTTACGCCGTATTTCTCAAGAAACTCAGCCATTTTTTTTACATCATCAATCCCCTGACTCGTTAAAGGTCTCTCCGGATTTTCCTCCTTTGCAACAGGTCTTCCGTGTTGCATTAAGTAGAGTTTCATTTTCTCCCTCCATATAGATATACAGAAAAAAATCCAAAACATGGACAATAAAATGTCCCGCTCGGATTTTGCAAAAAAAAGTTATCACGGTCAATGAAATTATAGTGTCCTTTTTTCATCTTATTGATAGTGATAAATAAAGTTATACAGAATTCGGTGTATATTTTAAGATGTCAATTTTAAAGTTGAACTCAAATTTTCATGTGTTGATCTTCTATACTTACTTGGGAAGTAATATTGTGATTTTTGTATTTGACAACAATATTGTTTTTTTTGTAACTATATTAGTCCTCAAGAAGACTTCGGGAATCGATAATCTCTTTTCAGAAACGAATGGCTACCCTAGCGATTTTACATCGCTAATAAGGCGGGAATGATATATTATTACGAATTATTTTAAATCATAAGCTAAAATCATGAAACATCTTTTTTCCCCTTTCTCTATTAAGAATTGCCACCTGAAGAACAGGATTGTTATGCCTGGTCTGGCATCATTTCTTATTGAAAATGATGGTTCCTATTCCGATAAGACCATAGAGCATTATCGACTAAGGGCTGCAGGCGGCGCCTCAATGATTATTATCGAGGCCCATGGAGTGGCACCCGAAGGTATTGTGTCACGACATCAGGCAAGGATCTATGACGATAGATTTATAGGAGATCTTTCTAAGGTTGCAGCTGTTATAAAAGCAGAAGGATCTATTCCAGCCATACAGATACACCATGCAGGAAGACAAGTCCCTGCTAGAGTGATCAATAGAAAACCTTTCGCCCCATCACCTCTCCCCTGTCCCGCAATTAAAGGTGATGTTGAACCCCTCACTATTGATGGTATCCATAAAATTATTAAACAATTCGGAGATGCAGCAGAGAGGGCTGTACAGGCAGGCTTTGAGCTGATCGAGATTCACGGGGCACACGGATATCTTATTAACCAGTTTTTATCCAGGTTCTCTAATATCAGGGAAGACGAATATGGTAAGGATATCGTAGGCAGATCAAAGTTTGCAAGGGAGATAATAAGAGAAGTAAAGGAAAGAGTAGGTAAAGACTTCCCGATCTCTTTCAAAATTAGCGCCCAGGAGTTTGTCGCTGATGGACTTACAACAGAGGAGAGCATTAAGATACTTGAACTGCTTGTTACTGAGGGCTTAGATATCGTTCAAGTATCCGCAGGCAATGATGCCACTCCGGAATGGATATGCCAGCCGATGTTTATGAAAAAGGCATGCTTGCTTGATTCAGCTGAAAAGATAAAAGCTGCATTGAATATACCTATCATGGTTGTAGGAAGGATTAATGACCCCCTTATAGCGGAATCGATAATCAGTGAAGGAAAAGCTGATCTAATCTGTATGGGAAGAGGTCTTCTGGCGGATCCGGAATTACCCAGAAAGGCTCAAGAGGGTCGCTTGGAGGATATAAGAATTTGTATTGCCTGTAATACCTGTATGCAATCCATCTTTCGTAAAGGCAGAATAGAATGTCTGGTAAACCCCGGTCTGGGAAGAGAGAAGGAGATGGAAATCCATCTGGCAAAGATCCCCAAAAAGGTTATGGTTATTGGTGGAGGACCAGGTGGATTAAATGTAGCCCATACCGCAGCAAAGAGGGGGCATTATGTCTCTCTTTATGAGAAAGAATCATTTCTGGGTGGACAGCTTATTCTAGGGAGCTCCTCCTTTTTTAAAAAAGAGATGCTAAGTCTTATCGGTTTTTTAAAAAAGCAGATTGAGAAATGCAACGTAACATGTCATATGAACTCTGAAGTCACCATTAATATGATAAAAGAAAATAATCCGGATATTGTTATCATGGCAACCGGATCGATACCTTGTAAACCTCCCATAGAGGGCATTGAACTTCCTCTTGTTATGACTGTTCCAGATATCTTTAACGGAATTAAAACGGCCATGAAGAATATAATCATTATCGGTGGGGGTGCCACAGGATGTGAAGTGGCGCTTGAACTGTCCGAGAGGGGGGCTTCCGTCACTATTGTGGAACAACTACCTAATATCGGGGCACAGATAGAAGCCATAACTAAAAAGATTATTCTTGAAAAACTTGGGAAAAATAGCGTACGAATCTTAACGGAACATCGGCTATCAAAAGTTACAGAGAAGGGTGTATTCGTAACAGATAGAAATGGAAATGAGCTGTTTCTTGAGGGAGATAATGTTATTATTGCTGTTGGTAATCGGCCAAATAATAATCTATTTGATCAGGTAAAACAGCTTGGAATAGAAGTATATCAGATCGGAGATTGTCTCGAGGTGAGGACTGCGAAGGAAGCAATTTATGAAGGTGCTTGTATAGGGATGGCCATTTAGCTTTTGTAAAAATCTACAATATCTATTTAATCATCTTATGCTCTGGTATCAATTTCTTTTTTGAGCCCTTACTCTTTATTTCTCTTACTAGATCTTTTCCATATTGATCAAGATAGGTATCAAGATCCTCTTGCCAGTCCTTCATTACATTAAGACCTAACTTCTTCAAAAGCCTGTTTTCTAGTATACAATTGACAGGTCTTTTTGCAGCTTGAGGATATTTATTCATGCTGATAGGTTTAACAGTTACCTTAATCTTCAATTTTTTTAATATATACTGAACATACTCCAACCGACTACAATAGCCTTCCGAGGTTGCATGAAAAGTGCCTTTTACATCAGAATTCAACAATTCTCTAATTTGAAGGGCAATGCGATGTGTCCATGTAGGAGAGCCTACCTGTAAATCGATAACCTTCAATGCCTTTGGGGGTTTCTTTAAGGCATTTACAAGAATTGAGGTAATAAAATTATCTCCGTTTATTCCATATAACCACCCTGTTCGAATAATGATATAATTAGGAGAATTCTCTCTAATAGCAACCTCACTTTCAACTTTACTCCTACCATATGCTGATATAGGGTCCACAGGATCATCCTCAAAATATGGCTGTGGAACACCTTTCTGACCACTAAATACATAATCGCTTGAAATATGAATCATCCTGCAGTTGAATCGTGCTGAACCCTGGGCCAGGTTCCGGGGACCTTCAACGTTAATTTTCCGTACTAAAAAATCCTCTGTCTCGCAGGCATTGACATCAGTAAATCCAGCACAGTTAAGAATGACATCCGGCAATATCTTATGAAGGGTTTCAATCACCATATCCCAGCTTATTATATCCAACTCTTTTTTACTGGGAGAAATAACCTCATGTTTTTCACTTAATACCTCCTTGCAGTCATTTCCAAGCATCCCGCTAGCGCCTAAAAGAAGTATCTTCATTTTAATTAATCCTCCCGAGTTTATTTAAACTGAATGTGATATTATAATACAAAATACTATAAAAGCCAGCAAAATCTTTATGTTAAACCCACAGATCATATTGAAGAAGCCTTGATCACTTTATTTTAGCTATAGTTATTTATTCAATTATTGTTTATAAAATATTTGTTATATAATATTGTTTTCATTTTAATTATATTTGAATATTAAATATGCATCTAATCCATTGATAATTATATAATATTACAATAGAATCGGCTATGATGAAATGCCCTCGATACGACAACGATAAATCTTAGGCTTAATTTAATAATCAAAAGCATTTTTCTAAATACAGATTAACCAAGAAATCTAATAAAACTCATCGGTAATTAATCAAGATATCACCATATTGGAAAGGAAGACTTTTAGAATTTTTCTTCTTAGGATTTCAGGCCTATCATCTTGGATTCCAAATACCGTCGGGTTTAAAGACCATCCAACAGTGGCTTAAAATCCTTAGAGAAAGCATCTACGAACATGATTTGAAAGAATTATCCACTCTAACGGGTGTCTCTCAAGCATAGATGCCGCCACAGTTGCATAGCCCACAGTGTCATGCGCCATTTTAAGCAGATCCTGATAGTGCACCTTGCGATCCCTTTTCATTCCTGGCGTTCATTACGCCCAGCATCCTCCTCTTGGCTCTTCTACTATGATCGGCAAATGGGATCTTCAAGTCACCGAATCGTTCTCTTATCTGGAAAAGCATCCTGGTCAGGA